>Ga0209231_1000316_pt1 | contig 29726 bp, 21 predicted proteins | sample Deesub45470m_DNA_FD_188086 | JGI IMG/M metagenome (GOLD analysis project Ga0209231, IMG submission 188086) | Deep subsurface microbial communities from North Pacific Ocean - 450_OLKR46/470m Metagenome (SPAdes) (version 2) | ecosystem: Environmental > Terrestrial > Deep subsurface > Unclassified ... | reverse complement strand
CTGGTGGATGCACCGCTGATCGCGGAGTGTTACGCCAATCTCGAATGCAAAGTGGTGGATAGACGCATGGTGAACAAATACAACTTCTTCGTGCTGGAGGTGGTCAAGGCGTGGATCGACCCCGCGCGGAAGGATCCGCGCACGCTGCATCACCAAGGCAAGGGCGTGTTCGTGGTGGACGGGGACAGGATAAAACTGCCCTCGAAGATGGCATGATCAGGCTGCGCCCTCTCCTTGCCTGGTTAGTGTTGCTGGGGGTCGCCATGCTCAATGGCACGCTGCGCGACTTCACCTATGGCAAACATATGTCAGAGTTGTCGGCCCACCAACTCTCCACACTGATCGGCATCCTGTTGTTCGCACTGGTGATCCATCGCTACGTGCGGCGCTGGCCGCCTGCTACGGCACGCGAAGCCTGGTACATCGGGCTGTTCTGGTTATCACTTACCGTGGCCTTCGAGTTCCTGTTCTTCCACTATGTGGGCGGACATCCCTGGCAGGTGTTGCTGGCGAATTACGACATGGGCAAGGGACGTTTATGGCCGCTGCTGCTGCTCTGGGTCGCCATAGCCCCCTATCTCTTCTTCCGTCTTGCACAGCCGCGCGGCACAACCACTCACAACTGAACACGAATGCCCAATGAAGATACTCATCGACGCCGACGCCTGCCCAAAAGTCATCAAGGAGATCCTGTTCCGCGTTGCGGATAGACGCCAGTTACACACCACTCTGGTGGCGAACAAATTGCTGTACTGCCCGCCTTCTCCCTTCATCCATGCCCTGCAAGTGCCTGCCGGTTTCGATGTGGCGGACAACAAGATCGTGGAGATGACCGAAGCGGGCGATCTGATCATCACGGCGGACATCCCGCTGGCTGCCGAGGTGATCGCTAAAGGCGGACATGTGCTGAACCCGCGCGGCGAGTTGTATAGCAAAGACAGCATCAAGGAACGACTGGCGATGCGCGACTTTATGGATGTGCTGCGTAGCAGCGGCGTGGAGACCGGCGGACCGGCCGCTTTGAATCAGAAAGACCGCCAAGCGTTCGCGAATCAGCTGGACCGTTTTCTGGCGAGACACGCGCCCTGAACCTCAGGGCTACTCGTCACCGTCTTCGGAAGACCCTTCTGCAGTACCGCGACCTTTCCACTGCGCGTAGCATTCAAGCCCGCAAAAATGCGCCACATAGTCATTCACTTCGAAATTCACGGCAGCCGACTGCGGCACTTCTTTCTTGCAGACTTCACAACTGACTTGCTCGGATAAAGGAAGGGCTTGGGGATGGGTAGTCATGGCACACCTCCTGCTGGGTGTAGATGAAATTGCAGACTATTCCTGTCGCATCGAACTGGCAAGCACAAAGATCCCGCCGCAATGATGCGCGTATGGTGAACGGAGCCACTTTCCGGGAGTACAATCATCCCGCAATGCCGCAATGATCCACACCAACAGGGGGAGACGATCATGCAAATCGCCTGGAAAAAAGAACTGGAGATCGGCAACGAGATGATAGACACCCAGCATCGCATGCTGGTGCTCTTGCTAAAGAAACTCGACCTCGCAATCACCAGCCGGATGGGTGAAAAGGTCGTGATGGGCGTCCTGCTGGAAATCAAGAAATTCACCGAATTCCACTTCCTGAGTGAAGAGAACCTGATGACCGAGCTGCATTTTCCCGGCTTGGCCGATCATGAGCGTATCCATTCCGAGTTGCTCGGGGTATTGAACATGTTCATCGCCAAGATCAACCGCAAGCAGGAGACACCGGAAGACATCCTGCCGCAGATCGTTTCCTGGGTCGCCAACCATGTGGTCAGCGAAGACCTCAAGATCGCGGAATATGTGAAGAGCTCCTCCTACCGCCCCATCGCCGAAGAGTGCTACGCGCTGTACCTCAGAAAGTACGATTGACACCTCACATCACGGCATACAGTTTCTTCGCCGCCACCACTTTCACGATATAACCGCGCGTCTCTTCATAAGGCAGCTTGGTGCGCAATGACTCATACACCTGCTCCGGTTTCATCGTATTGATCTTGTTGATCGCGTCATATTGCCGGTCGCGGCTGCTCTTGATCTGACTGAATGCCCGCATCACATTGGACGGCCCGGTATTGTAGGCGGCGATGGCGCAGTATTCGCGCGAAACCGGGTCTCTGATCTCGCGCAGCGGACTGTCCCTGAGCAGCACGCCCAGATAGGTGGAGCCCAGCTCGATATTGTTGTTCGCATCGAACAGATACTCCTTGCTCGGCATCACATCCTGGCCCTTGGCCTTGCGATAGGCTTCACGCCCGCCGCTGGAAGGCACCAATTGCATCATGCCGTAGGCGGGCGCGCTGGAGACGGCATAGGGATTGAACGCGCTCTCGGTCTTGATCACCGCATAGATCAGGCTGCGGCTGACCTGCGTGTTCTCAGAATGGCGGCGCACCGTCGCGGCATATTGCACCGCGCGTTTGTCCAGATGCGAATTCACCATATCGAAGCGCACGAAGTACACGTTCTTGCGCGTGCCGTTGGCATCGATACTGCGCGACTGCAATCGGTTGTCCACCAGATAGTCGGCATAGCGCTCCACATCCGCGCGCGACTTGAGCATATTCCCGTTCTGGTCGGCCACCATCTGCTCCAGATAGGGATCACCATCGAGCGTGACTTCCTTGTCCGAGAAAAGATCGACCGCGCCCGGATCGCTCGGCGTCAGCAGGGCCACCACCACTGCATTGCGCAGCTTGCCCTTAACGCTCGCCTCGTCCAGATGCTCGATGAGTATGCTGCCCGCGTCGTAATCCACCACCACGCGGTTCTTGTAGTTCTCGGTGTATTTGACGTAGCGCGTGCGGCTGGGCAGGGTGCGGGATTCCTTCTTGCCCCACTTCGCCCCGCTCTCCTTCTGCACATTCCCCATCAGGCGGTTGTACTCCGCCTCGGCCTTGCGCAGATCTGAAATGATCAGTCGGGGATCGTATTTGTAGGCCTCGACACGGTTCGTGGCGACCCTGCGCAAGGCCTGCTTGGGATCGCTGGCGCTGGCGATATCGATCAGTTGTCTGGTGGAACAGGCGGGCAGACACAGCAGCCCCGCTCCGATCAGCATAAAGAGTTTGCGTCGCATCCCCACCTCCCTTTCACACGATTCAGCGCGATTCCAGCGCCTCCCAGCGCGTCATCAGGTCCAGCATCTGTTCTTCGATCTCGGCAGCACGCTGGCTCAACTGTTTGGCATGGGCCGGATTGTCGCGGAACAACGTCCCCGAGCCAAGTACCGCAGCGATATCTTCCTGTTCGCGCTCCAGCACCTCGATGCGGCGCGGCATCTCTTCCAGCTCCTGCTGTTCCTTGAAACTCAGCTTGCTGGCAGTCTTCGGTTTGGCGACATCCGGCTTGGCTTGCGGCTTGGCAGGTGCAGGCGCTGCGACACGGCTCTTCGCCTCGTGCTGCTTCATACGCACCCAGTCCTCGTAACCGCCGACGTATTCCATCAACTTGCCGTCACCCTCGAAGGCGATCACCTGCGTCACCACGTTATCCAGGAAAGATCGGTCATGGCTTACCAGGAACAGCGTGCCCTGATAGTTCGCCAGCAACTCCTCCAGCAGCTCCAGCGTCTCGATATCCAGATCGTTGGTCGGCTCGTCCAGCACCAGCACGTTGGACGGTTGTGTGAACAGGCGCGCCAGCAACAAGCGGTTGCGCTCGCCGCCGGAGCAGCTCTTCACCGGCGAACGCGCGCGCTCCGGCGGGAACAGGAAATCGCCGAGGTAGCTGATGACATGTTTGCGCTGCCCGCCAATCTCGATGAAATCCGAACCCTGACTGATGGTGTCGGCCAGCGTGGCGTTGTCATCCAACTTCGCACGCAACTGGTCGAAATAGGCGACGGATATCTTGGTGCCCAGCTTCACGTCACCGCTGTCCGGTTGTAGCTCGCCCAGGATGATCTTGAGCAGCGTACTCTTGCCTGCGCCGTTCGGGCCGAGCAAGCCGATCTTGTCACCGCGCTGGATGCGGCAGGAAAAATCGTTGATGATCTTCCTGTCGCCGAATGACTTGTTCACATGCGTCAATTCGGCCACCAGTTTGCCGGAGCGGTCGCCCGCCTCCAGACTCATCTCGACCTTGCCAACCTTGTCACGGCGCGCCGCGCGCTCCAGGCGCAACGCCTCCAATTGACGCACACGCCCTTCGTTGCGGGTACGACGCGCCTTGATGCCCTGGCGTATCCACACCTCTTCCTGCGCCAGCACCTTGTCGAACTTGGCGTTCAACACCGCTTCGTCCGCCAGCATGCGTTCCTTCAGTTTTTGATAGGCCGCAAAATTTCCCGGGAAGGACGCGAGCTTGCCGCGATCCAGTTCGACGATGCGGGTGACGACGTTATCGAGGAAGCGCCGATCGTGGGTGACCAGCAGCACGCTGCCGCGAAAATCCTTGAGCAGGCCTTCCAGCCACTCGATGGAAGCGAAGTCCAGATGGTTGGTCGGCTCATCGAGGATGAGCACTTCCGGCTCTGCCACCAAGGCCTGCGCCAGGGCCACACGCTTGCGCACACCGCCGGATAGCGAGCCGACCAAGGCATCAGGGTCCAGCGCCAGACGCTGGATGGCCGTCTCGATACGCGCCTGCACCGACCAGCCATCCTGCGCTTCGAGCGCGGTCTGCAAAGGCTGCATCGCAGCCAGCAGTTTCTCGTAATCGGCATCCGGCTCGGCCAGCTGGTGCGACAGATGGTGATAGTCGGTGAGCAGTTGATGCAGTTCGCCCAGACCGCGCGCGACTTCGTCGAACACGGTCGCTTTGGCATCCAGCACCGGTTCTTGGCTGACGTAACAGATACGCGCAGTAGGCTGACGCCATAGCGTGCCGTCATCCAGATGCGCCTGCCCGGCCAATACCTTGAGCAGACTGGACTTGCCGCCGCCGTTGCGACCGATCAGGCCGACGCGCTCGCCCTCATCGAGTTGGAATTCCACATGATCCAGCAGTGCGACATGACCAAAAGCCAGAGAGGCTTTATCCAGCGTGATATAGGGCATTAACTATTCTCTTCCTGCGGCATCGAAGACTGATAGATGAACGAGAACCCGACCGCAAAGAAACCCATGCACAGATAACCGAACATGGTGGTGAACTTGTCCAGCACCAGATGCGTGTTGTAGTCGCTGATCTGCAGCGCGAAGAAATGGAACACGAACAGACAGGCTGCCAGCACATTGCCGACCAGCGTCATCCGGTGGCCGAAGGCATAGCCGTTGCCGCCTTGCTTACCCTGCGGCGGCAGACCGCGCATCATGTACCACACCGTGAACACCCCGGCGAGCAGCAGCAGTGCGCCGACGGCCCGGCTCGGTATATCACCCTCGATCGTCGCCACGCCCAGCACGTTGAGCAACATGCCGCCCGCCGCCGCGACCCAGCCCATGAAGATGGTCTGCGGCATGAAGAACCATGCGGCAAAGATATTCACATTCGGATACTTCATCACTTCCCTTTCGCAATCATTGTTTTCAGATCCTCGATGACCTCTGTCGAATGTCTCGAAGTCTCCACTTTCGTATAGACCTTGGCGATCCTGCCCTGCGTATCGATCAAGAAGGTGTAACGCCTGGCCACCTTGAACAACACCAGATCCAGCAATACCCCATAACGCGCCGCCACCGTACCGGAACTATCCGCCAGCAGGGGGAACGGCAGGTGATACTTCTCCGCGAATTCGGCATGGCTGGCGCTGTCATCCACGCTGATGCCGATGACGACCGCCCCCATCGCCGTCAACTTGTGCAGATCGTCGCGGAAGGCACATGCCTCCTGCGTGCAACCGGGCGTATCGTCCTTGGGATAGAAATACAGCACCAGCCACTTGCCCGCATACTGCTGCAGACCGTGTACCGCCCCATGTTGATCGGGCAATTCAAAATCAGGCGCCGCATCACCCACTTTGGGCAACTCACCCGCGCGCGCCATCTGCATCACCAGCAATGACAAAGCGGCCAGCAAGCCGAACAGTATCAACCATTTCATTTGCAACACCTCCGGCGAGCACCAGCGAGGGCGGGATTTTACGTTAGAATGCGCGCCACTCAGCGTGAATCACGCGGGTCCTCGTAGTTAAATGGATATAACCGCCCCCTCCTAAGTAGAAAAAGCGTTATCTCCAAACCCTCTGCAAATCCTCACTTCCTATTGTTTTTCTTGGGAATTTAGCTATACAAAAACACTCAAAAACCGTCATTCCCCATCCCCAAATTTGGGGATGGATGGGGAAAAAATGGGGATTGGATATCGCCAAAGTTTTTTGCTATCTTGAGGCTTTGCAGGAGGCAAAAAAATGAATCATTTCGATATTATTTTGAAGGATTTGAAGAGTCACTTTGGAGTCAAAATTCTTCTATCTCCAGATGACATCTCACCTCTAATCAACAAATCAAGAGACGCTCAGCAAGCCCTAAGGAAAAGGAATAGTTTCCCTATCCCATACACAAAATTGGGCATGCGAATCACCATCAACATCTACGACTTGGCACAGTACTTGTCTACCAACTCATCACATTCTGTTCAGCCAGAACCTAATGCCAATTCCATCCCTTATCTAAAGCCTCGTAAGAGCCGCTTTTCAGGCTTCGCAAAGCAACTACTCGAGTAGTTACCATCAACCTATTCCCTGAAGGGCTCTTTGGCGGCATATGCCAAGACTGCTCTTCGTGCTCTGTATGAACTCATCGCTTCATGGTGCGGGGATTGTTCATGGTGAAGTTCAATGATGTAGATGGCTTCTGCTACAATTGGACAGTTCTCCTCGTAGTTAAATGGATATAACCACCCCCTCCTAAATTTTGGGCATCCAAACTGAAAAGTTTGTGATGAATCGAGTCAAAGTCGGCGAAACCTCTGGCATCTATTTGCCGTGGCAATACCGAGCGAAGCGAAGTGTGTTTACACTTTGAACGTGTAGAGACTAGACGGCTCGAACCTAAGGGCAATGCCTATGGTTAAGGGATAGTCCAGACCACAAACAACCCTTGTGTTGGTAGCTAAAGCTATAGTGGGATGAAGGGGTAATTACAGGTTCGATTCCTGTCGAGGAGACCATCTCAAATTCTGCTGCCTCTGTGACCGCCATACACTTGGCTACACATCTATTGAAAAGGCCATATCAACTGCATGAATAAGCAAGTTTAACTCAGGTGCCTGCCCAGGTGGATTGCTGCGGCTCCTTATAAACGCACCGTATCAAGAGATGACAATTCCGCATTCCCGCTCGCTTTCTCAAGTATTGGGCGCTCAAGATGGTCTCTTAATATTGATAAGCAAGCACTGTGACCCTTTTGGCTTGCTGCACTCATGGCATTCTTGATTTTGTCTTCATAGGCATCGGCCTCTGCCTTCAATAGCACTTGAACAATCTCTGCGTCTCCTCGAGATGCTGCCGTTTGCAAAGGCGACCATCCATAATCATTTTCGGCATGGATATTTGCGCCCGCATCAATCAACAAGGGTGCTATTGCAGCTTCACCAAGTGATGCGGCAATGTGCAAAGGTGTGTTGTCTTTCCTGCCTACGGGATTGACGTTTGCCTCAGCTTCAATGAGTAGCTTGACGCAAGACAGGCTTGCCTCACAGGCATAGTGAAGAGCTGTATTGCCATTACGGTCTGTTTCATTCACATCGACACCATCGTTGATGTGTTTCTCTAAGACTATTGTGTTGCCTGCTTGTGCGGCTTGAAAAATATCCATCTTGAATTGATTCTGGCAATTTAAAGGCACAGTCTATGCCAGAAATAAACAAAGTACACGATCGGCACCAACCTTACGTCTCATTTTCGGTGCGGTCATCCGTAGCAGATGAGGCGAATGGCTGCTTCCCACATCTTTCCAGACAACATTATTCACCGAGACTAGGCCGAAGTATCTATATATTTCGGCCTATGTATTCACGCATGTCAGTGTGGTTCAATTCGCTTCTGAGCCTGCGTCTCTATATTGATAATGGCAGGCCTCTGAATTCAAACGTTAGGTGCTTTGGGAGATGATCGGCGATGTCTGAGCTTTGGGTCATAGGGAACGGATTCGACCTCTGGCATCAATTGCCGACCAGGTACAGCGACTTCTACCAATTCGCCAAATCTACGCTCAATGAGGTGGAAAACTACTATGACCATGAGCTTGAACACGGCGGGCCTTGGTGCGACTTTGAAAATTCTCTAGGAAATTTTCTCTGGAGTGAGTTCTTTGACGCTCATAACCACATTGATGCGGACGCCGAGGACTTTAGGCCTAGCTTTGTATACGGTCTTGAAGATGAGCTCACTGAGCAAGCGGATCAGATCGTGGAGGCGATAAAGGAATCCTTCCGAGAATGGATTCAAGGGATCAATATTTCAGGGGTTGTTCGTCAACTTGAACTTCCAGATGACGCGTTGTTTGTCTCGTTTAACTACACCTCTACGCTAGAGGAGATTTACGGCATTGAGGTCGAGCGGATCTTGCACCTTCATGGAAGGGCCGCGGTTTTCGATGATCTGATATTCGGGCATGGCGACACGATCGAGGGGGAGCCAGAACTTGATGAAAACGGCGACAGTAATCGCACTATGTTCACAGATGCCGAAAACGCCGCGAAGTACCCTTTCCACGCTCTCAAAAAACCCGTACCCGAGGTGCTGGAGAAGAATAAGAAGTTCTTCGATTCTCTTGAGCACATAACTGAAATAACGGTGGTGGGCCATTCGCTCAATAGGGTAGACCTCCCGTACTTTCGGAAATTGGCCGAGAGTGCTCCACATGCGCACTGGAGAGTATGCTGCTTCAGCGAAGATGAGAGGATTCATCATGTTGAGCAATTGGCTAATTGCGGTGTTTCACGAGATAGCATACGGATTTGTTCTTATGCAGAATTGCAGGTTTAGCCTTGGTGCGGCAGCACCTAACAAATCATTGCAGCGGACGTTCACCCCCGTCGCCCCGCCCCCATTTTTGCTGCCGAAAAAAACAAGCATCGCCTAAAATGCCTCTGATTTCAGGCGTTTACGTCCGGAATTTGGCAAATGGCTGCCGTCACACCGGACGCCCCGGAAGGGCGGATAAGGCCGATGAGGAGACTGGCAGGATCTCGGCCAAAGTGGATCATGGAAATTTTTTTAAAATGCGGTCTGGTCAGGCTGCTAGAAGGTCCGCTTTCAGTTTTCCAGCCTGTCACTTGCGACCTGTAGCGGCCTTGGATACTTACCACTCATCTCAGTTTGACATTAGCGTCAGGAACTAGGCAGTGGAAAAAAAACGGCGCCCGCCGCAATTATCATACCAACAGAGATCATCGCAAAATTAATCTGAGTGGCTCCAAAATCCCTAGCCTTGTCCCAATCAGAGACTCCATTACTTAGGGCATGGTCACTCGGAGTGCCATAGTAGGTGAATAGCAGCATCACGCAGATAGAAAATATAGACACTGTCGAAAAAGGTGATGAGGCGCAGCAAGCCGCGGTTAAGAGTCCGATCCACCATGTCATCAATGGGGCCAAACTAATCAACGAACGCTTCCATGGAGACAATCGAAGATAGTGCAACGTCACATAAGGAGCGCCCCAAACCCAGCGCACCTGAATTCCCAAAATCTTTGCAACTAGCCAGTGGCACCCTTCATGAAGAAAGGTATGTAAAGAGAATTTACTGATCCAATTGTACTTCGACGCTAGATTCTCGCTGATAAGCACTAGCGCTAAAACTATTGGGATGGCAACAAGCTGCAGCGGATACTCATCCGGAATCAAACATAACAGGAAGATGAAAGTTGTTAAATAGATAGGAGTGTTCGATTGAATAGAGTTCATCTAGGGATTTTCTGTAAAGGCATTTGTGCGGCCAGATGGAATGCTTTGAGGTTTTCGAATCGTCAGATTCGATTCGCATCAGTCATCTGCGGGGGCGGATAATCGAGTCATACCATATTGCTTGTTTAAACTTATTCATTGACCTTAATATTTGGCGGAGCGAGGACGAATACAGCGCGGCCATACCAGCACAATTCATTCATTTCAGTTCTCGTAGAAAGCCATGGCCGCGTTTCACATTCATTTGGCTTATGCTGGCGAAAACTATAGCCGCACGCAGTATAAAATGGACACTTAGTTCGAGACCCTTGCCTCAATTTTTCTGTTGCAGTTACTGAATCTTTAGTGAAATGTAGCCCTACAAAGTGGAAAGCTGCATGCAACATTCGCCAGCCGAATGAAAGCAGATCGTCGTGACCACCTTTGAGCACGAAATCGAACATAAGGTCACGATTAATAGCGTCTGGAAGGCCAGCCCGTTCCTGGATGATGGCACAGGCACCATATGTTTCGATAATTTCCGTCAACGAAGAAGGATTCGTGGAAATTCTGTCGAGCAACTCGAATTCAAGAAATGGGGATGAGCGACGGTACCCAAAGTTTTGCCTAATTGTGTTGGTCGTGCTTTTTACAGCACGTGCCATTGGCTCATCGTTTGGAAATGTGTCCTCAACCTCTCGGAGGCGATCTTCTACCCATTGCTGAACATCTAGCAGCATCTTTTGCTGCATCTCTTTCAAGTACAGTAGCGGGTCTTCATCGCGTTCCATGGCAGCTTGAGCTGCCTTCAGTCTGTCGAGCAATATACTTGGTGGATCTGATTCTTGAAGCGATGCAAGCGCGCAAAAAATGACGGAATCATCTGAGATTCTAGGAGCAACAAGAGATGCTATTCCTTGAACAAGAAGATATGGGGTAACAGGTGCTGATTTTGTAATGGAGCCAAGCTTGCGGGTCAATTTCTCTTCAAGCATAAACGCTACTGATTCGAGAATCTCGTTTGCCCCTACCTTGATTTCGTGCAAAATTCTGTCACCGTCTCGTTGGGGTAACATAATTTGGCAGGTAATGATGCTGTAGTTGAATGAAGTTTCCTCAATTAGCTCTTCACTTATTTTGGCTGAAATAAACTGAATCTCTTGCAACTTTACGTCCGGTGGAAGTGGGTTTCGGTGACATCTCCGTGCGGCTGTCATTATCATAACCTTCTGCCGAATATCGAGAGCTTGTTTGTCATTTAGCACCGTAGAACCTGCACTAAGCCCATCGTCACCAATTGTGTTGCGGAAAGCACTCCACAGATGAGCAAAGTTGACGAAAGCAGTCAAGCCGTGAATCGTTGAGACATTGTGTAAGTAGTGTATCCACTCGTGAAATATATAGCCGACCTCATCGGGGCCAATAATTCCGCGTAAATTATCTGGATCCGTGAATGCCGCGAATTCTTTCTTCAAAGTGATAACCTGACAGTCAGGCCGATAAGAAGAGATAGGAATAGTAGACATTTTGCAGCTCATTGAAAGTGACTAGTTAGTATACGTGCTACTACCTAGATAGCGCCCCATAACAAAGTAGACGATACTGCTACTCACACAAGTAGCAGCACGGTACAAGCGACATGGCTATCGATTTATTTACAGATATGGGCAAGTCTGACAAGGAATTACACCCACAGTATGTTGTACTTCGGGATTCGCCTCATTATGCTCCTGCGAGGGGACAGTTGCGAGAACTGCAAGCAGCCTTCGTTGACCCAGATGGGAATTTTGTAGAACAGTTCCAAACTACAGGCTTTGATTCTCGGACCTTCGAGTTTTTTTTGTTTGCGATGTTTGTGGAATCTGGGCATGAAATAAGACGGGAACAGCACCGCCCGGATTTTCTAATTGCTCGAGACGGACTGACTGCCGCCGTGGAAGCTGTCACAGCCAGTGCGCCTTCAAATGACGGCCTCCAACCGTACTTTGCTGTGCCCGAAGGGCAAACCAAGCAAGAACGGGAGGAATATATTCGTAACAACGTCCCCATTAGGTTGGGTAGCCCTCTATTCACCAAACTTCGCCAGCGCTATTGGCTCGAACCCCACGTTTTAGGCCGTCCTTTTGTGATTGCTATTCAGGATTTTCACCAGTCAGGTTCGCTCGCCACTTCATCGACAGCCCTTAGTCGATATTTATTTGGCTTTGAACAGGAGTGGTATCACGATGAGAACGGAAAACTAATAATTATGGAAAGGGGTGTTGATTACCACCGAGTAGGTGCAAAGGAAATCCCTTCCGGGTTTTTCAATCAACCAGAGGCGAACAATATCTCCGCAATCTTGTTTTGCAACAGCGGGACGATTCCAAAGTTTGCTCGTATGGGACACGAGGGTATCCATCGAAGCAAGGCAGTCCGGATGATTCGCTTTGGTACTTGTTATCAGCACGATCCTAACGCGAGTCTGCCTGAAGGCTTTATATATGAGGTTGGTGAGCCCATCAACGGTCGTGAAACATGGCGAGAGGGTACCGCTCTTATTCGAAACCCGAACGCCCTTATTCCTCTTCCTGACGAATGGTTTGGTGCTGCGATAGAAGAGAACTCGGTTAATGGGAAGCACGTGACTACTTTTCGGGAATCATTTCTACCTTACTGGTCGCTTACCCTGATGTTTCCAAGCGACACCCCTAAGCGAAATATCCGGAAACAAGTGGCTAAGATATACACGGATCTCTCCAAATCCTATCCGATGCTAGGTACATTGGACGAGCTGCTTCCCACATGTCGTGGAGTTAGATGGTTGCGGGTTCTCTTTGAACTGTTTAAATCCAGTCGAGCGAGATCGAACGACAATTCCACACGTTAATGAATCTCACTACGTCATGTTTTCGAAACGAGTGGGCGAAAAGCCTCGTACTGTGGTGGTTGTGGCTTTAGCCATCGTGCCGCCAAGCGGACTGTCATAAACGGCTGTTGTTAATCTGGTCATGAGTCCGCCCATACCGAGATAGAGACGGGCTGGTGCTCGGCCGAAGCGGTCAATTGGCATCGAGACGCCGAATGATAGAAACTATGCACATTCAGGCAATTAGAATATAAGCTGTCTGTGGAACCTTTGGTGCAATTCATCTTTTTCCTAATCTTTAAGTCTAGAACTAATGCTCATACAAGATAATGGCCCCGCTTGGCTGACAGCTCCTCCTGATGGAGACTTCCCATCCCCTCCAGTTGATACACGTACACAATCCCTTCCTTTTGAGGAATTGACTTGGGAAAACTTCGAGCGACTTGTCAGGCGATTAGTGGCGCGCGAGGCAACGATCTCGGGTTGTTGGATATATGGCGTTCCAGGGCAAACTCAACATGGCTTGGATATTCTTGCTGACCGTCACCAAGCTCACGGTGAATATTCTTGTTACCAGTGTAAGCGGGTAAAGGAATTTACTGGCGAAGACATAAAGAAGGCCGTAAAAAAATTCCTAGATGGAAAGTGGGCTAACAAATCTAAAAATTTTGTTCTGTGTACTTCTATAGCTCTTAGCAAAACAGATCAGGTTGATGAAATTGCTGCTCAACACTCCCTTCTTGCCGCAAAAGGTATTGAGTTTCAGGTATGGGATGGCTCAGAGAGCGGCCAACTTTCTGAGCGTCTCAAAAGCTATCCTGACCTTGTCGATGATTTCTTTTTACGTGAATGGGTTCGCCGCTTCAATGGCGAAGAGGCTGCAAAATCTCTCGGTGAGAAACTTGATGGAATTGAACTGAAAAAACTTCGCGCACAGCTTCACGGAGTCTATGCAACATTATTTCTCAGACATGACCAAGGATTGCGCCTCGGATCTCAACGTCCGGCCTCACTATTGAATCGCTACATTGCCCCTGCCGTTATCGAGTCTAGAAGAATTACAACCTCAGAGTTTGCAGCTGATGCATCAAGTTCTGGACTAGCAGAACAGAATTCCATCTCTACAGAAAGGCAAAACCCCCAGTCACCACGCCACCCCGTAAGCAAGACACAAGAAATCCGCATACCTGTAACTGAATGGTTTTCTCGCCATAACAGAAGTGTAGTGCTTGGAGACCCCGGATTTGGGAAAAGCACTCTGCTACGAGTGATTGCCCTGCAATTGCTCGCGAATCGTGATGACCTTATTCAAACTTCATGGGGCGAATTGCTTCCAGTTTGGGTTTCCTTCGGGGGGTTCAGTTCTGCCATACAGTCACAGCCTGGGCTAAGCTTAGAAGATTATTTTGACAGATGGCTGCATCAAAACGCGGCAGATGATATCCGCTTATTATTTAAGCGAGCCATCAGGCAGGGCGGCATGCTCCTCCTGATAGATGGATTGGATGAAGGGCAAGATGCTAATGCCGCCAAACAAGCCATGGATAGAATCAGTGCCTTCCTGGCGATTCACCCCAATCCAGCCGTTCTTACAAGCAGGCCACGAGGATATGAAAGGGTTCGCCCTGATGGCACCTGGCCTGTAACACGGTTAGGTACCTTTGATGAAAATCAAATCGAAAAATTTTCCAATATGTGGTTTGAATATCTGGAAATTCCTTCGGAGGTGATCTCCAAGGTGGATAGTGAGAATTTGCAACGTGCCCATCAGCGCACTAAGGATTTCCAAAAAGCCATTCAAGCAAATCCTCGCATTATTGAGCTGGCGCGAACACCTCTTTTTTGCCAGTTGCTGATAGACATATTTCGCTATTCGCATCACCTTCCTGAACAGAGGATTAAGGTCTATGAAAAAATTGTTGAAATGCTCCTGTCAGATCACCCTGCCGCACGTATCCAAGCAGCCGGGCTTTCTACCCACGCTGTACCGCGAGCTGAAGACATGCACGAAATGCTTATGCACTTGGCATTGCATATACAAGAAAGCGGTGGCGCTGGTGTCATTTCTGTCGCTGACTGCCAAACTACGTTTTGTGATTTTCTAACGGATGATATCGATGGCCCCGGTCTGCCAAACTATGAAGCTCGACATCAGGCTAAGCTGACTATTGATTACGCTCTGACGGGTTTAGGGCTGATCGTAGAGCGCTCGCCAAATGAATTGGGATTCTTTCATCTGACAATACAGGAATACTTGGCAGCCATGGCAATGGTTCGCAAGGTGGAAGATGAACAACTGGCTTGGCTTGTTCGCGTATGGAATCAGCCTCAATGGCATGAAGTTGTTTTGGCGTGGTTCAGTATCCGGGGAGTAGACCAAGGGAAAGGGGCAACCCAGCGAGCCATTGATCGGCTGAAAGAAGCCGCCTCCATGCCATGGGAGAAAATGCAGTTCCTGTTGCTCCGAACAGAACTCGCCGCAAATGACCTTGGCCTTTCCCCCCGCGAAGCCAGATCAGTCATTGAAGAAGCAGCCAACCAAGTAGAAACGACTCCGTTCCAAAAGCTGCGTCTGAATTTGGCAGGTCAGATTGCCCGTGGACTTAGTTCTCCATCAGTAGCCAGTATTTGTGAAAACCGTATCGCCAATTGGCTGCCTGCTCGGTCAGAATGGGACAGAGCAAACCTTATCAAGGCCTTTGGCAACTGGAAACCCGCTGACGACTTATTGCACACACTCAAATTAGCTTTGCATGACGAGTCTGTTAGATGCCGCTTGGCAGCAGCAGAAAGCCTAGCCAAAGTATTTCTGAACGACCAAGAATTGGGAAATGAATTAGCAGAGATTGCCAGGAACTGGCCTGATACCGGAGTACGTGCTGCGGCGTTATTGAGCTTATGGAAAGGTTGGCCTGACCACAGCTTCTTGAATACCTTGGCAGAGAATGCTTGTCATTCCATGGATATGGATTTGGTCCTAACTGGAATCGAGATTCGAGTTTCCAAGGGGCTTCGTAGCGAAGAAGATCGTCAGAAAATTTGGCATATATTTACCTGCCAAAATGTATCGTATGAATTGAGAGGAACTTGTCTCAGAGTACTGCTAGTCGGCTGGGCAAGCGATCTTGAATTCAAGAAACTTGCCTTAGATAGATTATATGAGTCACACCTATTATTGCCATCTGATAAAGAGGTACTGTTGGCATTTTTGGCGCATTCTTGGCCAGGTGACGTAGAAGTAGCTCAAGGTATTACTGATTATTTTCACGCACACACCCCCCTATTTATCCATGAAGATTCTCTATGGAATTCCTTATTTAAGGGATTTCGTGGGACGCCGGCACTATCGGCAGTAATACGGCAAGCCTTGAATGAACAGAAAACCAAGTATCAGTCTATACATTGGGGGCCGGACACTGTACGAGCGTACACAGTCATTGGTGACGATGCGGCAAAAGCAGAGCTGATTGATTCATATCGGTCTGCAAGCAATGGTCAAGATAAATTCTGGATATGTTCGGCGCTAATAGATGCATGGAGCAGCGACAAAGATGTAAGGGATTTTTTCAATCAAGAGTTTTTGAATGCACCTGGCGCTGTTCCCTTCCTCGCCAACTGGGCTCATATTTTCATCACCGAGCAAGAGTCGCGGCGCGCATGGTTGCTTGAAGCTGCAAGAACAGCAGATACCCGATACATAAGCGCACCACTTACCTATTTGCTCGATGAATTCAGGGACGAAGAATGTCGGACTGTCGTAAAGGAAGGTATCTCAAAAGATATTTGGTACTACTCAAAAACCGACTTGCAGAGCAAATTTATCGCTGCTTTTCCTGATGACAATGACACGCAAAAGTGGACTTCATTTGCACTTGAACATGTTGATGGCCCCTCCGTCGCCTCATTAGCAATCGGCCATGAAAATCACCCAGAAGTCCGTCGAAAATTATTAGCAACTGCGCGCCCCGTCGCTACTGACGCAAGGATTGAAGTATTCCGAGTAATGCGTGAACATCCTATCCCACCAGAAACCATTGAGCGACTGACCTACTTTATTTTTTCCGAGAGTGATGGCGCGGTGCGAACTTCTGGAGTCTTGGCTCGGTGCATTGTGGCTCAGCAATTGCCTGCAATTATGGAACCCTTGATGCAGAATCTTCAGGAAGATCTGAATTCTTCGGGAGGATATTATGAGAGGCGGCGGCGCAGTGCCTTCGCAGGGTTGCTACAGTTGGGTCAATATGAAACCTGTGTTGCAGCCCTCACTCAAGAATCCCCATCATCACTCCACTGGCTCGCTAGTTACCATGAAGCGGATAACCTGACTGCCAGGACTATGTTCGAACATTGGGACAATCTACATGGCACTGCGCAGTCACTTGGTAAAACTATCGGAATACCTTGGGATGGACTTGTCTATAACGGCTCAGCAAGTGAAGCACTGATTAACAGCGCTGCACGTAGCCAATTGGTGGCGTATATAAAATCTATTCCCAACAATAATCGCTCCCCGGAAAGCTTGTATTTAATGGCTGAACTGTTGCCTAGTTCTTCCGAGCTGAGTACCTGCCTGATCGAAACAATCACTAGTCAAATCCATCGTAATGACACTCAGCCGGAAGCGCTACGCATTTATGCGGAGCAATTCATGGGAGATGAACAAGCATTAAATGAACTAGGAAATGCATGGGCAGCACCTGATGCCAATACTACGGCCCCATCAATTTCGGCCCCTAGTTTTATTTATGCCCTAGCTCTTGGTTGGCCGGACAACGCTACTCTTCAGGTTATCGTGCAGCAAAATAGCCAGTCAAAGCTTCCAATATATATTGCACTGGCACTATGCGGCATCACGGGTGATGAGGACAAAGCGCTTTACTGCATCGACAGAATGATTGAGGTTACCGTGGATAATGGGCGTGCTATGTCTGCTCCTTATCTGCAAGGATTGCGTCATTGGGCATTTACCCCGTCCGCAACGACGATACTGAATCAGTTGCTCACTGACCCAGATGGCTCTCGCATGATTACTGCACTAAGACTTCTCAACATTTCAGGAAGACTTGAGAATGAAAATCGCGCAGAAATGATAGAGATGTTTAATGAATATCTTGATGGGGCGAAAAATATGGCGGATGGAATAGATATTATCGATGGGCAAGCGACTTCGATTGCCCAAGTCGTCGCGCAAGAGCTCTTTATTGCTTATACGTAATTTGGGCAATACGAAATGAAAGTTGAGAGCGTCAGAAAGTTTGCATATAGCAGCTGGCTAGTCGCAAGGAGCGGATTGACTGCTATGGATGAGGAATCGACTATATCCCTCAATTACATTTTTAATGATAATTAAAGCTAGCGTAGCAATTCACCCTTGAGGGTGACACGATCAAAACTAAATACATGCTCCGCTGGGCTCTCTTCGCACCTACCTACAAAGCGATTGGGGAATTCCTTCTTGCCTTCTAGGATTTCCACTTTCCCTGAACAAATGGGACAAATCCCTGCGTAACGCACCAATCGAATTCTTTTCGTATTCCCTCCTGCCTCTTTCACAAGTTCCATTAAGACATTGTGTTCCCGCAGTGAAACCATAGATTCCGGTGCTTTGATAATTCGCCAGTCCAATAGTCTGACGAGCGGTGAAATCAACGAATAGCACACCCAAACAACTAATGAAGTAGAAAGAATGGTGGTTACTATCGTCTGCAAACTGAGATTGTCAGAGTAGACAAGAACGATCCAAGCCATCGCTATGAACATCACAATAATCAGAAAGCTAGTTAGCCCAAAACCGACCAACAGCCAACGCCTCCAACCTTCGAGTGAATATCCGCCCTCAAGGAGTTTTTTTATCCACCAAGCAGGTCGCGGGGTGATCTCTGGAATGTAACTAATCATAGTTGATGAATGCGTTGGCTCAGTCGTTCCAACATCTTCTTCACTAGATATTGGTCTCATCTCGAAGTAATACATTGAAGGATTGCCAGCACCACCAGCGCTTTTGTCTTTCACTGGCCATAGATAATGGCTCAGTCCATGTTGAGAAAAGAACTTTTGTAATCCCTGCTCTCGATCAACCAATGTTCGTTCAGTAAGCGTTTTCCATGGCCCTGAAAGAGCGGAACCTGGGCTTTTTTCAGTAACGACTCCCCCATCTGCTTCCACTTGTAGCGACGTGGAGGATATTTTCAAGTCCTCCCCCTTCTCGATTCGCTCAAGGGTCAAGGTTATCAAGCCACGAAGGACATCAAATGGCTTCCCAGAAGCACCGTGTCGCTGAATATATTCGCTGAGGCAAAGCAGCAATTCGCGCAAATTCAAATCTTCAGTGGCATCAGCCTGGTTTTGTAAGGTCATGATTTGTATGTATTCGTTAACTATCCGAAACTGTTTTTACACTGTTTTCGGCTATTTTAGTCGCATGTGGCTCGCTATGTTTGCTCCTGTTATTAACTTAACCGGAGATCAAAATGATTCACACACTGAGTAGCACAATGGTTTTTGCGCTTGCCCAAGATGGACGGGCTGTTCATATAGACGAAGTACCCAATGGGAGTAAGTGCGAATGCTTATGTCCCGCATGTCAGTCTCCCCTAATAGCCAAAAATGGAGGAGAAGAACGCGCTCATCACTTTGCGCATGATGGAAGAGTTGAAGATCAGTTCTGCTCTGAAACCGCATTACATTTTGCGGCCAAGCAAATCGTTGCGGACAACAAGAATGTGTTGCTCCCCAGCCCAACTCTTTTGAGTAGCGAGGGCGGTTCAATCATGGAGTTCAGTGAGGTATTGATTGAACACAGGCTGAATATAAGTACAGATGACCACTTACATATAGTGGCTGACTGCTTTGGTGTTTCAGGATCAAAGTCCCTCATCATTGAAATCGCTGTCCATCATGAAGTCGATCTAACTAAGTTGATGAAGATTGAGTCGCTGGGCATTCCTTCTATCGAGATTAGCTTGAGGGACTTTGCTAATATTTCGTGGAACTGGGAAAGTCTTACCCACCAGGTTCTATATAGCGCTCAACGCCGAAAATGGCTATGGCAGCCCATCACTGATTCCGAAGAACTCAGCGTTGAGGAGGAAATAGTCACTCCAGTGTTGGAGACCAATCAGAAAGAGTGGATCTTTGATATTGGTGGACGTTGGGTCTGGGTAAAGAAACTTCCATACGGAAATATCAAGGTATTCCATAGACCGAACGACTATGTCAGAAATATTGTTCAGCCGTTATGCCAGAACCGAGGATTTTGGAATCCAAAATACAATTGCTGGGTAGTGTTTGATCGGTTTCAAGACGATGTACTTAGCTCTTTATCTCAATCAGGGCGGATTCTGTCCCATTAATAAAAATTGCTAACGACCAGTATTTTCGTCTACTTCAATTTTGAGTATCCAACCTAAGGGAGTCCCTATCTAGACTCCCTTAGCTCACTCATTTTTCATGATCTGCTTTGGAAGCGATTTCTCGCAATACCCAATTCATTATCGCCTTCCGCAGAAGGCGTGAAGCGGAGAAATCAAAATTGAAATTTTTTGTTTGTGTATGGTCAGATAGACCCAAGCTCCACTTACTTGACTGGTATTCCCCAAGAGGGAATTGGCCTCCATGAAAGTGTGCCGAACGAACAGATGAATATAGATAATTCAATAATTCATTGGCACTTTCATTGAGCTCTGCTTCTTTCCTAATGAATTCACTAAAGCTGGAAGAATAGCCGCTGACTTTTTGAACAACTGCTTCAACAGCGCCAACCATATAGGAAAGTCGAATAGTAGGAAACTCACGCCCAGCCACTAGTGCTGTTTGATAAAGTCTCGCACATGAATCAAATGCCTCTTTTACATTCTCTGGGCATTTTTCAAGCCCTCTTAATATTTTCCGAGTTTCCACAGGGCACTTTAATAGTCCAGGATGTCGCGCCTCATCCAAAACGCTCCCTGCATATTCACCAAGACGTGATTCACTTTTTTTCTTAGGCATTTTAAGTGGGGGATTGGGCGAAGCAAACCCAAGGGGTTCAAGTTTAGAAACCAGTTTTCCTGTCTCATCCTCCGCATAAAACCATCTCATCCCACTGATTGGACTATATAACGCAACATCTAGTATCAATGACAATCTAGCGGCATAAAGTAAAGCCCGTTCAGTAGCAATATCACTGCCGTGAATTTGATCTATAGCCTCGACTTCTTGATCGAGGATTAAATATCTTTCGGCATCCCTAAGAAAAGAATTTGAATCCTCTGACATCGCAGGTGCGAATCGAAATCCTGGCAGCCAATACTCGCCATCGAGATCCGCCCCAATTCGGCAGAAATAATGCCTATAAAAATACTTAGTTGAAATCCCAGATAATGCGGCTACTAGCACTTCATTAACAAATTTCGTAGCAGCGGCACCCCACTCGACCTCTGGAATCGTGTCAGAACTAACATCTAAATGACCCAATGCTCCATCTTTACCGACTAATATTTTCCAAATCAGCAGCTCAGAACCCGTACTAATCTGCAATGGGAATTTAAGCTGAATTTCATAGTTACCATCTTCTCTATAACCTGCTTGCCCTTCAGGAGAAAAGAACCTGCCCGACAGCTTCCTGTAAGCCGCATGAAAATATTCCAGGAATATTTCACGCTTATCACTATCTAAATTTAGAGTTATTTCCATGTATTCTGTTTCGAATTCTGTCGCGATGAAAATTGCGTTTTGTCACGACCATGTCAAGAATCAATGAAGAACGCTTTCTGAATTTATTCAGAACCTGATTGTTGTCTCCGAAGCATTTTCTTCGCAGCGAAAATTGAGCTTGTATATCCCTTACGAACCATTATTGCTTGTTCAATGCCCATTTCAGATTCTAAATACATACATTTCGTTGACCATATCTAGCCAGCTTAAGTTTGTCTACACGCAATTTGGCCTATATATATTTCCAATTCATCGCACGAAGTAGAATTTTTCGCGTGACTATATTTTTCAGAAACAAATAGATAGCAAACCAACACCCATCTATGCTTCGCCGCTATAATTGCCCCTCGAATGGGGGCAGTTACTTCTTCTTTTACAAAACTTAATGAATATTGGCCAATATTTATGGCAGTTTGATACACGTTCACGACAGCAATAATTAATTTCCCCATGCAATTGAGACCTCCTAAGGGGCAATTACAGGTTCGATTCCTGTCGAGGACACCACACAATGCGGCACAGGGAGTCACACATGAACGACCCCGATGATCAACGCAATAAACCCGCCGACATATTCAAAGTCGTCGTCATCTATGCGCTCTTCGCCGCCACCTGGATCTTGCTGTCCGACTGGATAGTGGAGCGTTTCTTCCATGGCCATGACACGCACGCTGTAATGCAATCCATCAAGGGGCTACTGTTCGTTTCGGCCACCTCTATCCTGCTCTACTACTTACTGAAACGCCTGCATGCCGGAGCGTTCGAACAGCACGACACCGCACGGGGCGGGTTGTTCGACTGGCTGCACTGGCAACGCTATCTGTTCGCCTTCGTCATCACCATCGTGACCTTGCTAATCCGGCAGGATATCGCCGTCTCCTTCGACGAACACCCCTTGCTGTTGCTATTCATGTTCCCTATCGCCCTCAGCGCGGTGTTCGTCGGTTTCGGCCCCGGTCTGCTGGCGACCGCGCTCTGCGTCGCGGGTTTGAGTTATTTTGCCATCCCACCGCTCGGCAGTCTCGCCATCAAGGAATCGCACAATCTGATCCAGATGGGCTTCCTCGCCGCAGGCGGTCTGCTGGTCAGCTACCTCAGCATGATGCTGCATGACGCGCGGCATCGCTCGGACAGCGAACGCCGCAAGGCCGAGGCCCACCTGACCGACAAGCTGCGCGCCATGAGCCTGCTCGACAGCATCGCCGAAGGTTCATCCGACGCCATTTTCGCCAAGGATACGGAAGGGCGTTACATGCTATGCAACACGGCCACCGCGCGCTTTGCAGGAAAATCCGTCATCGAAGTGCTGGGCAACGACGACACCGTGCTGTTCCCGCCGGAGCAGGCTGCCCACATCCAGCTCAGCGATCGCCAGGTGATGCAAGACGACCGCGTCATCACCATCCAGGAGACACTCGACACCCGCGACGGTAGCCGTTCTTTCACGGCAACCAAAGGCCCGCTGCACGACCAGACTGGCAAAGTGATCGGTCTGTTCGGCATTTCGCACGACATCACGGCGCTCAAGATGACCGAGCACGCCTTGCGTCACGAACGCGACACCACCCAGCGCTACCTGGACACGGTGCAGAACATCATGCTCGCACTCGACAGCGAAGGCCGCGTCAGCATGCTCAACCGCTACGGCTGCGAGTTGCTCGGTTACCGCGAGACCGACCTGCTCGGCTACAACTGGTTCCAGACCTGCCTGCCGCAGCCGGAAGGCATGCAAGCCGTTTATCCGGTGTACCTGCAGCTCATGTCCGGCAAGGTCGAGGCAGCCGAGCGGTTCGAGAACGAGGTGCTGTGCCGCGACGGCAGCCGGCGCACGATCTCCTGGCACAACGGATATCTCAGGAACGATGCCGGCAACATCGTCGGCACACTCAGCTCGGGCGAGGATGTCACGGCCCGCAAACAGGCCGAAGACCAGTTGCGCAAACTCTCAATGGCAGTGGAGCAGAGCCCAGAGAGCATCGTCATCACCAACCTCGACGCCGAAATCGAATACGTGAACGAGGCCTTCGTGCGCAACACCGGCTACCGCCGCGAGGAAGTCATCGGCAAGAACCCGCGCGTGCTGCAATCCGGAAAGACGACGAAAACCACTTATGAGGCGATGTGGAAAAACCTGACCGCAGGCGACACATGGGAAGGCGAGCTCTACAACAAGCGCAAGGACGGCAGCGATTACGTGGAACATGTGAGCATCAGCCCCATCCGCGAATCGGACGGGCGCATCACGCATTATGTGGCGGTGAAGGAAGACATCACCCAGAAGCAAAAGGTGGAGGCTGAGCTTAACCGGCTGGCCTTCTACGACACGCTCACCGGCCTGCCCAACCGCGCCCTGTTGCTGGAGCGCATGGCGCAGATGATCGCCCTCACCCGCCGCTCACAGCATTGCAGTGCGCTGATTTCGTTCAACATCGACAACTTCAAAACCATCAATGATGCCGGCGGACAGGCATTGGGGGATGCGCTGTTACAGGCCGTCGGCCAACGCCTGGATGCCATCATGCGAGAAGGCGATGTGGTGGCGCGCGTCGCTGGTGACGAGTTCGGTATCCTGCTGACCGACCTGTCCGCCAGCCGCGAGGAGGCATCGCACTTTACCCAGCATATCGCGGAGAAGATCCATGCCAGCCTGCAGCTAGCCTTCAAGGTCGGGCAGGAACCTGTCAGCATCACGGCCTGTCTCGGCATCGCCCTGTTCCCGGACGGCGAGCAAGACGCGCCGCTGGATGTGCTGCGCCGCGTCAACACCGCCCTGCACCACGCCAAATCGCGCGGCAAGGACCAGACCGCTTTCTACGAAGGAGCCTTAGACGAGGCTGCGCATTATCGCTTCGAGATCGAGCGCGACCTGCGCCATGCTCTTGATACAGGCGAACTGCGCGCGTTCCTGCAACTGCAGGTGGATGCGAAAGGCAAGACCGTCGGTGCCGAGGCACTCATACGCTGGCAACATCCGCAACGCGGCCTGATCGCGCCCAGCGCATTCATCCCGATCGCGGAAGAGTCCAACCTCATCATCGACATCGGAAACTGGATGCTGAATCAGGTGTGCGCCATGCTGGCGCGGGCTGACATGATCGGTTGCAGCGGGCGGATCGCTGTGAACATCAGTCCGCGCCACTTCCGCCAATCCGACTTCGTCGACCAGATCAAACAGGTACTGACTAGTAGCGGCGCTGACCCGACCCACCTCACGCTGGAAGTGACCGAAGGCATGCTGATCGACAACCTGCAGGACGTGGTCGCCAAGATGGTGGAACTGAGTGCGCTGGGCATCCATTTTTCGATGGACGATTTCGGCACCGGCTATTCCTCGCTCTCCTACCTCAAACAGCTACCCATCCATGAGCTCAAGATCGACAAGACCTTCGTGCAGGACATGACGACCGACCCGAACGATGCTGCACTGGTCGATATCATCCTATCGGTGGCGAAACACTTGCACCTCAAGGTGGTAGCTGAAGGCGTGGAGGCGCAGGAACAGGCGGACTTCCTTAATCAGCGCGGCAAGGTCATCCATCAGGGCTATCTATACAGCAGACCTGAACCGGCAGAAAACGTCTTGCCGAGCATGTGGCGGAAACGCTGACCCGATCCCTCCGATAGTGGCGCCGGAAACAAACTAATCAAACCCCGACTGCGCTTCAGACCACCGCGACGCGTGCTGCCCCGGCGCGCATCTCACCTACCACCGCCGCCTGCGCGAATCCCGCCGTAGCGAACGCAGCCAGCACTGCCGCCACACCTTGCGGCGCGACCGACACCAGCAAGCCGCCGCTGGTCTGCGGATCGGCCAACAGTTGACGCTGCCATTCCGGCAACCCTGCCGCGAAGTCCACCTCATGCCCGTAGCTCGCCAGATTGCGCGCGATGGCACCGGCCACGATGCCCTGCTGCACCAGCGGCAGCGCCTCGGATAAGGTCGGCACCTGACCGAAGTTCACCATCGCGCCCAGATTCGAACCGCGACAGATCTCCAGCAGATGACCCAACAGACCGAAACCGGTCACATCGGTCAGCGCGTGCACCTCCGGCATCGCGGCAAGCTCGCTGCCCACGCGGTTCAGTTTGGTCGTGGTCTCTATCATCTGCGCATAGCCCGCTTCGCTCAGCAGCTCTTTCTTCATCGCGGCGGCCAGTACGCCAACGCCCAAACCTTTACCAAGGATCAGCACGTCACCGTCACGTGCCGCGTTGTTCTTCTTCACATGGTCGGGATGCACGATACCGAGCGCGACCAGTCCATAGATCGGCTCCGGCGCATCGATGGAATGGCCGCCCGCGATGGGGATGCCCGCATCGCGGCATACCGCTTCACCGCCCTCCAGGATGCGGCGTATGGTGTCCGGCTGCAGCTTGTCGATGGGCATGCCGACGATGGCCAGTGCCATGATGGGGGTACCGCCCATGGCATACACATCGGAGATGGCATTGGTAGCCGCGATGCGGCCGAAGTCGAAAGCATCGTCGACGATGGGCATGAAGAAATCGGTGGTGGCGATGATCGCCTGCTGGTCGTTCAGACGATAGACTGCAGCATCGTCGCTGCTCTCGATACCCACCAACAGGTCGGGGAACGGCATCGCATGTTTGGTTTTGCCCAGTATCTCCTGCAACAAACCCGGTGCGATTTTGCAGCCGCATCCGCCGCCGTGCGACAATCGGGTCAATTTCACTTCAGACATTTCTTCTCCAATTACTTTTTAGAACCAAAACCAAGCCACAGAGCACACAGAGATCACAGAGAAAGATGTGCAAACAAGTCAAAGCACAGCGTACCCGATACTTCCCGTGAAATCGATATTGAATATTTCCAGCGAAAGTTAACGTTCTACCGCATTTCTCTGTGATCTCTGTGCCCTCTGTGGCAAATAGTTTTTAAGGATTGTTAATGCTATTCAAAACCGCGAACCTATCACAGCTCGGTGACTTTGACGAAATCATCGACGTGCGCACACCTGCTGAATTCGCGGACGATCATATCCCCGGCGCGATCAACTGTCCTGTGCTGTCGAACGAAGAACGCGTCACCGTCGGCACGCTGTACAAACAGGTTTCGCCTTTTGAAGCCCGCAAGGTCGGCGCGGCATTGATATCAAGGAACATCGCCCACCATCTGGAAACGCTATTCAAGGACAAGCCCAAGTCCTGGAAGCCGCTGGTCTATTGCTGGCGCGGCGGGCAGCGCAGCGGCGCGATGAGCATCATCATGGGCCAGGTCGGCTGGGCGGCACACAAACTGGAAGGCGGCTACAAGACCTACCGGCGCGACGTGCTGGATAAACTGGAAACGCTGCCGGCCAGTTTCAGTTTCCGCATCATCTGCGGACCGACCGGCTCGGGCAAGAGCCGCTTGCTGGACGCGTTGACCGCCAAAGGCGCACAGGTATTGGACCTCGAAGCCCTGGCCAACCATCGCGGCTCCGTGTTGGGCAGTTTCCCATCACAGGCGCAACCGTCACCCAAATCGTTCGAGACCGCACTGGTGCAGGTACTAAGCAGATTCGACCCGGCGCGCCCGGTGTTCGTCGAATCCGAAAGCAGCAAGATCGGCCGCCTCACCGTCCCCGCCCCCTTGATCACCGCCATGCACAACAGCGCATGCGTGCTGCTGGATACGTCGCGTGAAGCGCGCATCGCGCTGTTGATGGAGGAATACCAGCACTTCATCAACGATCCCGAGACACTGATCAAAAAGATCGAGATCCTCAAGCCCTTCCACGGCGCGAAGCGCATCGAGGAATGGGAAGGTTTGATACGGGCCGGGAACTTCGAGACGCTGGTCGATGAACTGCTGACGCTGCACTACGACCCCGGCTACCAGCGCTCACACGACAGCCATTACGGCGATATGGAACATGCGCTTCAGTTGAAGCTGACTGATACTTCAATACCCGCCATGCGCCAGGCTGCCAGCGAACTGTTGCAAGCGATCAGTGCCTGAGCGGCACGCACCACCGCTTCAATCAGCATCCTTCCGTCTCCAAAACCACACGACCGTCTTGGGTCGAGTAATATCCCCTTGTTAATAAAGTGGTTTTGGCGACCTTTCATATGCCAAACTGGCACCGTTTCCCATCTCTGCTCGGTGTATGGCGCGCCATCACCGAAGATAGACTGCGCATCAAGATTCAACCTCTCTAACCGTTGTCGATAGCTACACAGTCAGGATCATCCTGAAGGAGTCGTCACATGCGCAACAACCAGCCCGTCACCGGACGCGAATACCCCTTTCCGCAAGGACAGACCGTCATTTCCTACACCAACCAGAAGGGCCAGATCACTCAGGCCAACGAAGCCTTCATCGCGCTCTCCGGCTTCACCAAAGAAGAGCTGATGGGACAACCGCACAACCTCGTGCGCCATCCCGACATGCCGCCTGAGGCCTTCCGCGATCTGTGGGACACGATCAAGAAAGGACGCCCGTGGAGCGGGCTGGTGAAGAACCGGCGCAAAGATGGCGACCACTACTGGGTGCGCGCCTATGCTTCGCCGCTGGCCGATGGCAGCGGTTACGTCTCGGTTCGTGTCGCGGCGACGCGGCAGGAGATCAGCGCGGCGGAGTCGCTCTATGCCCGCATGCAGCACGATGAGCGCATCAAGCTGGAAGAAGGCCAACTCGCCCCGCGCTCCCTGCTCGGCAAACTCGGTGCCATGTTCAACAACATGCGCATGGTCTCGCGCCTGTGGCTGCTCTCACTCAGCGCTCTGGCTGGCTTCGTGGTGGCGATCAGCGTCGGCTGGCTGGGCGTGAATTCCGCCACCAACGGTCTGAAGAGCGTATACGAAGATCGCGCCGTGCCGATGTACGACCTCGGCCAGATCGATTCCAGAGTGCGCGAGAACTACAACGACCTGATCCTGGCGTTCCAGCACGACCCGTCCGGCGCGCTGGCATCCCTGCATGGACACCCGGTCGGGCGTCATCTGGAGAACGTCAGCAAGCGCAAGGACGAGATCAATGCACTATGGCAGAAATACATGGCGACCTACCTGACCGAGGAAGAGAAACTGCTGGCCGCCGATGTCGATGCCCAGCGCACGGCCTGGCAGAAGAAGATCGCCGAGACAGTCAGCGCCTTGTCACAGAACAACTACAGCAAGGATGCCCTGCAGAACCTGCTCGTCGCTGGTCGCGAAGAACGTGCGGCTTTTCACGCCTCGCTGGACAAGCTGGTCACTTATCAGACTTCGGTCGCCAAGAGCGAATACGATCAGGCGCTGGCTACCGCGAAACTGGATGCCCTGATCTTCGAGATCCTGCTCGCAGCCGGCACGCTGGGCCTGCTATTGCAATCCTGGTTCATCATCCGCCGTATCCGCAGCGGCCTGCAGGCCGCGATCGAAGCAGCCAATGCCATCGCCGCCGGCGACCTGACCAAGCCGCTGCCGGCTGCCAGCAAGGACGAGCTGGGTGATCTGGTCGCCTCGCTGTCGGTGATGCGCAACAACCTGCATGAACTGATCGCCAACGTGCGAGAAGGCATCTCCGCCCTGAACATCACCTCCGGCGAAGTCTCCAACTCGGCCCAGAGCAGTTCCAAGGTCACCGAGATGCAATCCGAGGCCGCTTCCGGCATGGCCGCCGCGATGGAACAACTTTCCGTTTCCATCGACCAGGTGAGCGAGCACGCCAAGGAAGCCTATGCGGTCAGCCAGACCTCCAGCAAACAGGCGACCGAAGGCGGCAGCATCATCCAGAACACGGCATCAGAGATGGAACTCATCGCCACCGCCGTGAACCATGTCGCGACCAGCATACGCAGTCTGGAAGGTTATTCCGACCAGATCACCAGCATCGTCAACACCATCCGCGAGATCGCCGACCAGACCAACCTGCTCGCGCTCAATGCCGCCATCGAAGCGGCACGCGCCGGCGAACAGGGGCGCGGTTTCGCCGTGGTCGCCGATGAAGTGCGCAAGCTGGCCGAACGTACCGCGACCTCTACCAAAGAGATCGGCAGCATGATCGGCAAGATACAGGAAGGCACCAAGCAGGCAGCCCAGGAGATGGAGGTCAGCGTCAAACGGGTGAGCGGCGGCGTCGATCTGGCACGTCAGGCCGGCAAATCGGTGAGCAGCATCAACGAAGCGGCCCAGCAAGCGGCGCGCGCGGTGGACGACATCACGGCGGCGATACAGGAACAATCACTGGCCGCACGCGACATCGCGGAACGCATCGAGAAGATCGCGCAAGGGACGGAAACGAACAGCATGGCCGCTGCCCAGACCGCCTCCTCCGCGCAACAGATGACCGCGCTCAGCAAGCAACTGGACGAACTGGCGGGACGCTTCCGTATCGCCTGAGATCGTTATTCAGCCCAGTCGGACCCGCCGTACGCGGCGGGGCTTTTT
>Ga0209231_1000315_pt1 | contig 29812 bp, 25 predicted proteins | sample Deesub45470m_DNA_FD_188086 | JGI IMG/M metagenome (GOLD analysis project Ga0209231, IMG submission 188086) | Deep subsurface microbial communities from North Pacific Ocean - 450_OLKR46/470m Metagenome (SPAdes) (version 2) | ecosystem: Environmental > Terrestrial > Deep subsurface > Unclassified ... | reverse complement strand
GACAGCACCCCGACCCCCGGAGTGGCGGTTCTTATCGGCGGCGTCGGCGGGATCCTCGTGGTTCTGGCGGTCCCCCTCTTCGACAAGCTCAAAATCGACGATGTGGTCGGCGCCCTTTCGGTGCACCTGGTCTGCGGCATCTGGGGAACCCTGGCCGTTCCCTTGACCAACGACGAGGCAAGCTTTGTCACCCAACTCATCGGTGTAGCCGCCATCGGAGGCTTCGTGGTGGTGACCAGCGCTCTGACCTGGCTTCTCATCAAATACACCGTCGGTCTGCGGGTCTCGGAAGAAGAAGAGCATCGCGGCTGCGACACCACCGAGCTTGGCCTGGAAGCCTATCCCGAGTTCGGCCGCGGATCCCAGGGGCTGCGCTAAGGTCACCCTGATCTCAATCAACCGCCCTGGGCCGGGTGCCGGCCCAGGGTCATCCCTCAGCATATAACAAGGAGAACGAACGATGAAAAAATTGACTCTGGTTCTGGTTGCCGTTCTGGCTCTGGCCGCAACCTTCACCCCCGCCGCGGAGGCCGCCGTCGAAGTCGAAGGGGACGTCTATATCGGAATTTTTGATCAGTATCTGTGGCGCGGATACGATCTGAGCGGCGGCACTTCGGTTCTGCAGGGGGGAATGGACCTGAGCGCCAAGGGTTTTACCCTCAGCTACTGGAGTAATTTCCAGAACACCACCGACACGGTCCTCGGCAGCACGGTCGAATCCGGCAACGTGACCGAAACCGACATCGTCCTCGATTACTCCTTCGATGCCGGCGAGCTTCTCTCGGTGAGCCTGGGCAATATTCTTTACGCCTTCGACGGCCTCGAGGATACCAACGAACTCTACCTGAGTCTCGGTCTGAACACGCTCCTTTCCCCGACCTTGAGTGCCTACTACGACTGGGACGAGGCCGATGAGGCCGGCATGTTCTACAGCGCTTCCATCGGGCACTCTGTTGACCTCGTCGAGGGTCTCTCCCTCTCCTTCGGCGCCCTGGTCAGCTACAACCAGGAAAGCGATTACGCCGTCGGCAACTACAGCGACTGGCACAACTATGAGCTCAGCGCCAGCATCGATTACGCCGTGACCGAGCAGATCACCCTGACCCCTTCTTTCCTCTTCTCCGAAGGGATCTCCGACGACGCCAAGACGGCGATCGACAGCGAAACCGTGACCGGACTCACCGTCGCCCTGACTTTTTAAAAAGGGACCGAGTATCGAGGCGCTTCTCCCTCGAAAAACCGAGGATCGACAAGGCGGCCGCCATCCATTACAATGGGATGGCGGCCGTTGTTTGTTCCGTCAACCCCCTTCGTCGGCGTTTATGAGCGATACCTCAACCAACCACCGGTTTATCGTCCCCATGCCCGGCGGCCTGGCCGTCGAAGCGGTCCATTATGACAGCGGCACGCTGTGCGTCTCCTGCCAGGCGGGGTGCGCCGTCGGCTGCCTTTTTTGCGCCTCCGGGTCCCGGGGCTGGCTGGCCAATCTGAGTGCCGAAGAGATGCTCCTTCAACTCAGCGCCGCGCGCTCCCTTGGCTGCGCGCCCCGGCGCATCACCGTTTCCGGCATCGGTGAGCCGTTGCACAATTATACCGAGGTCAAACGTTTCATGACTCTGTGTCGGGAGGCGGGGTTGCCGGTTTCCCTGACGACGACCGGCGGCCCTCTCGACCGTCTGGCCGAAGCCCTGGTTCTCGAACACAACGGGTTGATGATCTCCGTGCATGCCGGGAAGAGGGCAACCCACAGGCGGCTCCTGCCCGGGGCCCCGGACCTCGATCGCCTCTGGGAGGTGATCGCCGGGGTCTGGCCCCACCTGTCCCGGCGCCGGCGGCGCAAGCTGGGGGTCAACTATGTGCTTCTTGCCGGCGTCAACGATTCTACCGAAGAGCTTGAGGCGCTGGTCAGGGAGATGGAGCCCTTCCCGGAAATGACCCTGCACCTGTTGACGCTGAATGCCGTTGCCGGCAGTCCCTTCGTCGCCCCCGCTCCGGAGGCCCTTCTGGAGATCCGCGACCGCCTCTCTACCCGCCTCCCCAATGTTCGGCTCGCCAACCGCTGGCGGCGTCAGGTCGAGGGGGGATGCGGAACCCTCTTCGTTCGAACCCTCGATACGCCATCCGATCTCCAGCGACCACTCCTTCCCCCCCTTCAAGAAAGACGGATTTCCCCATGAGCTTCCTCAGCGACAATCCTCTGGCTGCCTTCTCCCGGGGCTTCTTCTCTCCCTTCCGCAGCCTGGGCTTTCTGCGGAAGCATCCGGCACTGCTGCGTTTTGTCGCCATTCCTTTTTTGATCAACCTGGTTGTCTTCTCCGGGGTTGTCTACCTGGGAATAGCTTTTTTTAACGACATGGTGGTCAGTATGATCCCCGGGGGGGAGGCCTGGTACTGGGCGATTCTCACCTACCTGGTCTGGTTTCTTGCCGTGTTGGGGACTTCGGTTCTGGTCTTTTTTGTCTTCACCCTGGTCGGCAACCTGATCGCCTCCCCTTTTAACGATATCCTCTCCGAGCGCGTCGAAGGGATCGTTGTCGGCCAAAGCCATGAGGGGTCTTTTTCCCTCAGGCTCTTTTTCGCCGAGGCAGGGGGGGCTGTGGTCCTCGAATTCAAAAAAATCGCCGTGTTTCTGACAGGGATGGCTCTGCTTCTGACGCTGAATCTGATCCCCGGCCTGGGGCAGATACTCTATGCCGTGGCCTCGTTCCTCTTTACATTGTTTTTCCTCGTCGTCGAATACCTTGGCTTCGTTCTGGGGCGCAAAGGGTGGTCGTTCAAGGAACAGCGCCGCTATATTTTCGCCCGCAAGTCTCTGATGCTCGGATTCGGCAGCGGCGTCTTCTGTCTGTTGATCATCCCCTTTGTCCAGCTGCTGTGCATCCCTCTGGCCGTCATAGCCGCCACCATTCTTTGGTGCGAGAAGTAACTCTCCCCCCTCCAAGGAAGGACCCTGTGCCATGCTTGAAATTGCCCGACAGGCCGCTCTCGAGGGGGGGCGCGTGCTCATGCAGAAATTCGGCGGAAACCTTCAGGTCGATCACAAGGGGGCAATCGATCTGGTGACCGACGCCGACCGGGGCGCAGAAGAGGCGATTGTTTCAGCGATCCGCGGGAAATTCCCCCGCCATGACATCCTTGCCGAGGAGGGGGACTGGGGGCGTTGCGAATCGCGCTATCGCTGGATCATCGATCCCCTTGACGGCACGACCAATTTTACCCACGGTTTTCCCTGGTTCGCCGTATCCATTGCCCTTGAGGTGGACGGAGAGGTGGTGCTCGGGGTGATTTTCAACCCCTTTCACAGGGAGATGTTTGTTGCCCGAAAGGGGGAGGGGGCCTTTCTCAACGACGTCCAGCTCCAGGTGTCGAAGACGGCGCGCCTGACGGAGTCGCTGCTGGCAACCGGGTTTCCCTATGATCGCAAGGAGAGCCGAGTCAACAATTACGACCATTTCGTTCATTTCCAGCAGGCTGCCCAGGCCTGCTGGCGTCCCGGTGCCGCCAGCCTCGACCTGGCTTATGTGGCCGCAGGGCGCCTGGACGGCTATTGGGAAATGAAGTTGAAGCCCTGGGACGCGGCCGCTGGGAAACTGGTCGTCGAGGAAGCGGGGGGGACCGTCAGTGACTTCGACGGCGCTCCACTGGACATCTATGGCCCGGAATGTCTGGCCAGCAACGGGTTGATTCATCGGGCGATGATCGAGGTCCTGCAAGAAGGGGCGCGGCCCTGAGGGGCGATGGCCTCCGGGGACCCGTGGTATACTGAGGTCAAAGGGGAGGTCGTTCGACGTTTTCTGTCCGTTTGCCGGCGGCGGCGAAGGGCCAAAGCAGGTGGCGGGCTTTGCCAGGCGTAAGGAGGTTCCATGGTCGAAGTCAATACCGAGAAGGAAACCGGAGGCAGTGAATCAGTCCTCGATAAAAATCTTGATCGTGTCAACGAAGATCTGGACATCATGGAAAGGCACTCCGCCGACCTTCAAGCTGTCGAAGACGGAATTCAGGAATCGATGGTCAAGAGGGTTCGAGAGTACAAGGATTCCTGTCTGCACAGTATCCCCAAACCCATCAAGCATACGCGCTGACCTCCGTCCGGCACTAGGAGTCTGTCGGGCTAGACGGGCCGAAGCGAAAAATCGGATATTTGAGGACAGATTCGAGCTTGTTTGAGAGCCAATAGTCGTCTCTATTGGTCGAAAAGAAGCTCGGATATGGACCAAATAGACGATTTTGCAGCCGGCTCATGGATAGTCCGACAGGCTCCTAGGGGGAAGGCTCTCTCGCCCACGAGAGGGCTTTGGCCGAAAAAAGGGAGTGCATTCTTGCCTGTCGGGATCGATTAGTCTAAACTTCTGCTGTCTTTATTCGATGTATTGCCTTATGTCTCCAAGGAGTCCAGGATGTCCGAACCAGGCAAGACCAGGTTTCAGATCGATCTGCGCCGTTACCTTCGCGAACAAGAAGAAGACCGGGATCTGATCCGGCTGATCTGCGAGATCGCCGAAGCTTCCAAGTACATTGTCAATTCGATTCGAACCGGAGATCTCGGGGTGGCCGGTACCTCCAATCTCTATGGCGAGCAGCAGCTTGCCCTTGATGTCCTGTCCGACCGTATCCTGCGCAAGCGTCTCTTCCACTCGGGAGTGGTGGCCAACATCGTCTCCGAGGAGACCAACGATATCATACCCGTCTCACCGGACTGCGAGGGGAAATTCTCCGTTGCCTACGACCCCCTCGACGGATCATCGCTGGTCGATGTCAATCTGGCCGTCGGCACCATCGTGTCGATTTTCGCCGGCTGCAATTTTTTTCAGCCCGGCCGCAACCAGGTGGCGGCCCTCTATGTTCTTTACGGGCCGAGGACGACATTGGTCTACTCGACGGGGCGCGGGGTTCATGAATTCGCCATGAACCAGTTGATGGAGTACACTCTGGTGCGGGAAAATGTTCGGGTGGCGCCCAGCGGCAGCATCTATTCCCCCGGGGGCCAGCGCAATCTCTATTCGCCGGGAACGGAGAGCTTCGTCCGCCAACTCGAAGAAAATGGAGCCAAGTTGCGGTACAGCGGCGGGTTTGTCCCCGATATCAACCAAATCCTGATGAAAGGGAAGGGGATTTTTCTCTATCCCCATCTCCAGGGACACCCTGAAGGAAAGCTGCGGCTCCTCTATGAACTTAATCCGATGGCCTTCCTGATGGAGCAGGCCGGGGGAGCGGCATCCACGGGACGAGTGCCGATTCTCGACCTGGTGCCGAGAAAAATCGATGATCGGGCTCCGGTCTTCATCGGTTGTCGCGAGGATGTCGCCCGCGCCGAAACCCTTGTCGCGGCCCAGGGGTAAGGAGGGAGAACATCGTTTTCCGCAGGACGCAGGGAGAGGGGAGAAAAAAGAGAGCCCGGCAGCCAAAGGCTGCCGGGCTCTCTTTGCAATCATCATCCAGGTCTTGCGTTACATCAGAGCCTTGATTTTCTCGAAACCGAGGCTGTAAGCCTTTTTGTTCAGATCCATGAACGCTGCGGGGACCTTGGAAAGAACGGCCTTTTCCCCGGACTCGCGGGAAACGGCACCGGTCAGGGCGATCATGGCGCCGAGGGCGACCACGTTGGCCACGATCTCACGACCGAGATCTTCCTTTGCGGTGCGGGTGATCGGCATTTTGTAAACCTTGAAATCGCCCTGGGGTGCATTCTTGACGAAATCGGAGTCGATCAGCAGTACGCCGCCCGGCTTGATGCCGTTGGCGTATTTGTCGGCCGATTCCTGCGTCATGGCGAGGCAGGCGTCGACAATCGTCGCTTTGGGATAATCGATCGGCTTGTCGGAAATGATGACCTCCGACTTGGAAGCGCCACCGCGGGCTTCCGGACCGTAGCTTTGGGACTGAACGGCGTGCTTTCCTTCGATAATGCAAGCCGCTTCAGCCAGAATGATTCCGGCGGTGATCAGACCCTGACCACCGGCGCCGGAAAATCGAATTTCAAATCTTTCAGACATCGATAGTTCTCCTTATTCGCTGGATAATCAGGCGCCCTTTGCCTTGGCAATGACCTTGGCATATTGCTCGGTGTACTCCGGCCGCTCTTCCTTGAAGAGAACACCGGTGAGGAATTTGCCTTCGAGCTGCTCGGCCGTCATTTTGGCGGCGGCGGCAACCGGAACGGCGTTGTCCTTGAGCTTCTTCATCATGTCGATGACGCTGCGGAACTTGTTGCGACGACCGTAGGTGGTCGGGCAGTCGTCGAGGACCTCGATAACGGCCATCCCCTTGTGCTGGATCCCTTCAACGATCAACTTGTCGATCTGGGTGGCGTGGAAGGAGGTGGTCCGGGCAACGAAGGTCGCGCCGGCACCGATGGCCAGCTTGCTGATGTCGAAGGTCGGATCGGGATTGCCGTAGACGGTGGTGGAGGCCAGGGCGCCGGTCGGGGTACAGGGAGAGAACTGACCGCCGGTCATGCCGTAGATGCTGTTGTTGAAGATGACATAGGTCATGTCGATGTTGCGACGGCAGGCATGGATGAAGTGGTTGCCGCCGATGGCGGTGCCATCGCCGTCGCCGCCGACAACGATCACGGTCATCTCGGGCTTGGCCATCTTCACACCGGTGGCGAAGGCGGCACCACGACCGTGGGCGGTGTGCAGGGTGTTGAAATCCACGTAGCCGGGGAGACGGCTGGCGCAGCCGATACCGGAGACGATGGCCGTATTGTTTTTTTCCAGACCGCAGGCGTCAATCGCCCGGATCAGGCCCTTCATGGCGATGCCGTGGCCGCAGCCGGGGCACCAGATGTGGGGCAATTTGCCGGGGCGGAGATATTTATCGTAATCGAAAGCCATGTTACTTAACCTCCTTGACTTTTTCCATGATCTGGCCGGGATTGATCGGGTCGCCGTCGACACGACCGAGGAAGCTGATTTGACAAGCACCCTTGGCCACGCGCTCGACCTCGAGGACCATCTGTCCCAGGTTCATCTCGGCAACGACGATGGCTTTGGCCTGTTTGGCCAGAGCGGCGATACGCTTTTCGGGGAAGGGCCAGAGGGTGATGGGACGAAAGAGGCCGACCTTGATACCTTCCTTGCGCATCTCGTTGACAGCGTAGCGGGCAGAGCGGCTGGTGGAACCATAGGCGAAGATGATGACTTCAGCGTCTTCGGTGAGGTATTCCTCGTTCGATTCGATGTCAGTGGCGGCATCGACCTTGCGAACCTGCCGGCGCTGCTCGTCGTCCACCAGGTTGGCCTTGGTGGTCGGGAAGCCGTCGGCTGCCTTGTTCAGGCCGGTGACATGGAAGCGGTAGTCGGTGCCGAAGGCGGCCAGCGGCGGAACGTCGCCGAAGGAGGGATCGAAGGGCTTGTATTTCTCGGGGCTGACGGACGGAGCCTCGCGGTCGATCACTTCGAGATCGCCCGGTTCGGGGAACTCGATGCGCTCGCGGCTGTGGCCGACGATCTCATCGTAGAGGACCTGAACCGGCATGCGGTATTTTTCCGCCAGGTTGAAGGCGCGGACGGTCTCGGAGAAGATTTCCTGGCAGGAGGAGGGGACGAGGGCGATGGCGGCGTGGTCGCCGTGGGTCCCCCATTTGGCCTGCTGGACGTCGGACTGGCCGGGGCCGGTCGGCATGCCGGTCGAAGGACCGCCGCGCATGACGTTGATGATGACGCAGGGGACTTCGGCGATGCAGGCATAGCCGATCAGTTCCTGCTTGAGGGAGACGCCCGGTCCGGAGGTCGCGGTGAGGACCTTGGCGCCGGTGAGGGAAGCGCCGATAACCGAGGCCATGGCGCCGATTTCGTCTTCCATCTGAATGAATTTTCCGCCGATCTTGGGAAGTTCAATGGACAGGACTTCCGCAACTTCGGTGGAGGGGGTGATGGGGTATCCGCCGAAGAACGTGCAGCCGGCGTACAGGGCGCCTTGGGCACACGCCTCGTTTCCCTGCAACAGAGCAACTTTCTTAGCCACGTTAAGCAACCTCCTTGAAAAATTTGACTATTTTTTGTGGACCTTGATGGCAAAGTCGGGGCAACGCAGTTCGCACTGGTTGCACGCAATGCATGCCTCGGGATTGGCGACCTTTACGACAAATCCGTCCATTTCAAGGACCTTGGTGGGGCAGAATTCAACGCAAATGCTGCACCCCTTGCAGTACCTTTCGATGATTTCAATATCTGCTTTTGCACTGCTCATTCCGATTTTTCTCCTTTGTGCGTGTTGACCGTTGCAGCAACGGGTTCAAAAAGTTGGGGCATATTAGCGTAAAAGAAAAATCCATGCCAGCAAAATCATGTATACGACGCTAGGGCCACCCTGCTTCACGGTGCGCGGAAGGTGACTCGTAACATCCTGTTGTTATTTAGAAAATAAGGGCACGGTTTTCGTCGTTGAACAGGAAGAAGGGCAATGTCACCATTGCCCTTCTTCTGTGCGGCAATGAATGTTGCGATTTTTAGAGATTCATGCTGTCAACGAGGCCTTTGACGGCAGCAACCGATTTGTCCATCATCGCCTGCTCTTCTGCGTCGAGTTTGAACTGGAGAATCTTCTCCACACCGCCGGCACCCAGGACGGTGGGCACGCCGACGAAGTAACCCTTGATGCCGAATTCGCCGTTGAGGTAAACGCAGGTCGGAAGAACCCGTTTGGAGTCCTTGAGGATCGATTCGGCCATGGCGATGGCCGAGGAGGCCGGGCTGTAGAAGGCGCTGCCGGTCTTGAGCAGGGCGACGACTTCACCGCCGGCGCCGCGGGTGCGCTTGACCATGGCTTCCATGACTTCCTTGGCTTTGGCGGCGCTTTTGTACTTCTGCTCCAGCAGTTCCATGACCGGAATCCCCTGGACGCTGGCATAGCGGACGAGTGGCACCATGTCGTCGCCGTGACCGCCGAGGGTCATGGCCATGACGTCTTTCACCGACACGCCGAGTTCCCAGGCGATGAACGCCTTGAAGCGAGCCGAGTCGAGAACCCCGGCCTGGCCGATGACGCGGTTGTAGGGGAAGCCGGTGATCTTCTGGCAGAGGGTGACCATGGCGTCGAGAGGGTTGGAAATGATGATGACAACGGAGTTGGGGGCGTACTTCTTGATCCCTTCGGAGACCGAAGTCATGATCTTGCTGTTGACCTCGATCAGGTCGTCGCGGCTCATCCCCGGTTTGCGGGGGAGACCGGCGGTGACGATGACGACATCGGAGCCGGCGATATCGGCGTAGTCATTGGTCCCCTTCAGGTTGATGTCGAAACCATCGACCGGAGACGCTTCGGCGATGTCGAGGCACTTGCCCTGGGGGAGGCCTTCGACGATATCGAACAGCACCACATCGCCGAGTTCGCGCAGCGCACACAGCTGAGCAAGAACGCCACCGATCTGACCACCACCGATCAAAGCAATTTTGTTTCTGGCCATTTTGATCTCTCCTTTAGTAGGGAAATGAAAAAAACAGATTCAGGGCAACCCTGTCGCCTCGAATCTGGCAGGTTAATTACATCTCGTCGATTATGGCGTTGAGGGTGGCGCTGGGGCGCATCGCTTTTTCCGTCTTTTTGACGTCGGGTTTGTAGTAACCGCCGATATCCACGGGCTTGCCCTGAGCGGCAAGAAGCTCTGCATTAATTTTGGCTTCGTTGGCCTCGAGAGCAGCGGCCACCTTGGCAAAACGTGTCTTGAGTTCGGCGTCCTTGCCCTGCGTGGCCAGAGCCCGGGCCCAGTACATGGCGAGGTAGAAGCTGCTGCCGCGATTGTCGATCTCGTTCACCTTGCGGGAAGGAGCCTTGGCATTTTCCAGGTACTTGGAAACGGCCTGATCGAGGGTGTCGGCAAAGAGCTGGACTTTTGACTCCTTGGTGCGGTTGGCAACGTGCTCGAGCGAAGGAACCAGGGCGCAGTATTCACCCAGGGAATCCCAGCGCAGGTGGCCTTCTTTGAGGAACTGCTCGACATGCTTGGGCGCGGAGCCGCCGGCACCGGTCTCAAAGAGTCCGCCACCCTTGAGAAGGGGGACGATGGAGAGCATCCGTGCGCTGGTGCCGAGCTCGAGAATCGGGAAAAGGTCGGTCAGGTAGTCACGCAGGGCATTGCCGGTCACCGTGATGGTGTCTTCGCCCTTTCTCGCCCGATTGCAGGCAAACTTCATGGCATCATCGGGCTTCATGATGCGGATGTCCAGGCCCTTGGTGTCGTGATCCTTGAGGTATTTTTCGACCTTTTTGATGAGCTGGGCATCGTGGCCCCGGTTGGCGTCGAGCCAGAAAATGGCCGGCGAACCGCTTGCCTTGGCGCGGGTAACAGCGAGCTTGACCCAGTCCTGGATCGGGGCATCCTTGGTCTGGCAGGACCGGAAGACATCACCGGCCTCGACGCTTTGCTCGAGGAGGGTCGTACCGGAGGCGTCGACGACGCGGATCTTGCCGTTGCCGGGAGCGAAGAAGGTTTTGTCGTGGGAACCGTATTCCTCGGCTTTCTGCGCCATCAGGCCGACGTTGGAGACGTGTCCCATGGTTGCCGGGTTGAACTGGCCGTGCTTCTGGCAATCTTCAATGACGGTCTGGTAGATGGTGGCATAGCAGCGGTCGGGAATCATGGCGATGGTGTCCTGGAGCTCGTCCTGGAGATTCCACATCTGGCCGCCGTCACGCACCACGACCGGCATCGAAGCATCGATGATGACGTCGTTGGGGACATGGAGGTTGGTGATCCCTTTGCGGGAGTCGACCATCGCCAGGGCGGGACGGGTCTTGTAAACGGCCATGATGTCCGCTTCAATTTCAGCTTTTTTGGCGTCGGGCAACCGCTTGATCTTGGCATAAACATCACCCAGGCCGTTGCTGACGTTCACGCCCAATTCCTTGAAGGTCGCGCCATGCTTTTCAAAGACGTCCTTGTAGAAGACGGTGACACACTGACCGAAAATGTAGGGGTCAGAGATTTTCATCATGGTCGCTTTGAGGTGCAGGGAGAGGAGCACGCCATCCTTCTTGGCTTCCTCGATCTGTTCTGCGTAGAATTTGCGCAGGGCGGCCATGTTCATGGCCGATGAATCGAGGACTTCGCCCGCCTGCAGGGGAAGCTTGGCTTTCAGGGTGGTGACGCTGCCATCGGCGGCAACGAACTCGTAGTTGACCGTGGTCGCTTCTTTGACCGTTACGGAGGTTTCGCTGCCGAAGAAATCGTTGCCGGTCATGTGGGCGACGCGGGTCTTGGACCCGGCCGGCCAGGGCTTCATCATCCGGTGGGGGTTGCTCTGGGCGAATTTCTTGACCGAGGCGGCGGCCCGGCGGTCGGAGTTGCCTTCACGCAGGACCGGGTTGACGGCACTCCCCAGGCACTTGGCGAAGCGAGCCTGAAGGGCTTTTTCTGCGTCGGTTTTGGGCTCCTCGGGATAGTCCGGGATTTTGTAGCCCTTTTCCTGCAGCTCTTTGATGGCATCCTGCAGCTGGGGGATGGAGGCGCTGACGTTGGGAAGCTTGATGATATTGCACTCAGGATCCTGGGTGAGTTCACCCAGCTGGGTCAGATAGTCGGGAATTTTCTGATCTTCCGTCAGGTTGTCGGGGAAGTTGGCGATAATCCGCCCCGAAAGGGAGATGTCCCTGGTCTCGACCTCGACGCCAGAGCCCTTGAGGAATTTCGTTACGATGGGGAGCAGGGCGTAGGTTGCCAATGCCGGTGCCTCATCAATTTCACTCCAGATGATCTTCGATGTTTTCATGTTCTCTCCTTGTTTATATGTCAGTGTTGCAAAGGGTCCGGTGAATGGCAAAAGGGCGTCATCGGAACGTAATTTTTGTCCTCAATTCTGTATACAGTATACAGGGCTCGTAACCCTGTCAAGGAAAAAAAAGGAGTTTACAAGAGGATGGGGAAGGGATTTTGGGAAGGATAAGGCGCCGAATTCACGGAGTTTCTGCGGGACGATTGCGGATTATGAGGTCGAGGGGGAAGATGTCGGATCTGCGTGCAACTTCCCGGGCGGTTTCCTTGTCCTGTTCGCTGAAATCCCGGGGGATCGTCAGGCTCTGGCCGGGGTAGATTTGACGCGGGTCTTTGATCTGATCACGATTGGCTTTGTAGATCAACGGCCAGAGGAGAGCATCGCTGTAGACGTCGCGCCGCGCTGCGATACTCCAAAGCGTTTCGCCCTCGTTCACCGTGTAGTCGCTGACCATCCTTTTCGGACCCTTGGCGGGAGAAGGAGCGGGAGACCCTGATTCGGAAAGGGGGGTGGCGGGGCGCCTGGATACGGCAGCCGGTGGCAAAGGCGCGCTGTGGTTCGTGGTTCGTACGCTCGGGGGATCCGACGGGAGGATTTCATGGAGACCTTGGCTCTCCTCTGACGGGTGGCGGCGCTTCTCCTGTTCGATGGAAGCCAGGGCGGCCGCAGCAAGAGCCCTGCTTTCGGCGAGCGAAAGAATTTCGCGGGCCTCCCTGTACTTGCCGGCCCGGAAGAGGCTCTCACCCTGTTGAAGAGCGGTATCGGCCTGCCGGTATTCGGGAGCGGCCAGGACGGGTGCCTCGAGGGTGAAGGCCTGGGCTACAGCTTTCCGGGCGGAACTCAACTCCTGGCGGGGCGGTGCTGCGCAAGCCGCCAACAGAAGAGAAATGCCGGTGAGGATAAGAAATAGCCTAGTCATGAATGGAGAGGGCCCTGGTCTGCTTCGACGGTTCGGGTTTGATTCTCAAGCGCCGGGCGGCTTTTTCCGCCCGGCACGGCAGAAACGGAACCATTGGTTATTTGGGACGCGTGGCCAGGCGGATGGAGAGCTCCCGGAGCTGTTTTTCGTCCACAGCCCCCGGCGCCTCGGACAGCAGACAGGTCGCCTTCTGGGTTTTGGGGAAGGCGATGACGTCGCGAATCGAGTCGGAGCCGGTGAGAATCATGACCAGACGATCGAGGCCGAAGGCGATGCCGCCATGGGGAGGAGCGCCGTACTCCAGGGCGTCGAGGAGGAAACCGAACTTCTCCCGAGCTTCGTCCTGGGCGATTCCCATCAGGTCGAACATTTTGCTCTGCACGAACTGGTCGTGGATACGGATGCTTCCTCCGCCGATCTCCGAGCCGTTGAGGACGAGGTCATAGGCCTTGGCCCTGGCCTTGCCGGGGTCGCCGTCGAGAAGGGAGACGTCTTCGTCCATGGGGGCGGTGAAGGGATGGTGGACCGCCACATGGCGCCGGGATTCCCCGTCCCATTCGAGGAGGGGGAAGTCGGTGACCCAGACAAACTTAAAGCTGGTCTTGCTGGTCAGGCCGAGTTTGTGGCCGAGATGTCCGCGCAGGCGGCCCAGGGATTCGTTGGCGATCTTGTAGCTGTCGGCAACGAAGAGAAGGAGGTCGCCGACCTCGGAGCCGAGGGCGCGATCGAGGGCGGAGAGCTCCTCGGCCGTGAAGAACTTGGCGATGGGGGACTGCCATCCCTCCTCGGTCACCTTGACGTAGGCCAGCCCCTTGGCGCCATAGATCTTGACGAAGTCGGTGAGGTCGTCAATTTCCTTGCGGGAGAATGTGCCGCACCCCTTGGCGTTGAGGGCTTTGACGATGCCGCCCCCCTTGACCACCTCGGCGAAGACCTTGAAGCCCGAGTCCTTGACCTGGTTGGAAATTTCCACCAGTTCCAGATCGAAGCGCAGGTCAGGATTGTCGACGCCGTAGCGGGCCAGCGCCTCGGCATAGGTCATGCGGGGCATGGGGAGAGAGACCTCGACGCCAATGGCGTCCTTAAAGACGGTGGCGATCATCCCTTCCATGACTTCGATGACATCGTCCCGGTTGACGAAACTCATCTCGCAGTCGATCTGGGTGAATTCGGGCTGGCGGTCGGCTCGCAGATCCTCGTCGCGGAAGCAGCGGGTGATCTGGCAGTAACGGTCGAAGCCAGAGATCATCAGGAGCTGCTTGAACAGCTGCGGCGACTGGGGGAGTGCATAGAAGGTTCCCGGGTTGACACGGCTCGGCACCAGGTAGTCGCGGGCCCCTTCCGGGGTACTTTTGGTGAGAATCGGGGTTTCGATCTCGAGGAAATTGCGCGCATCGAGGTAGGTGCGCACGGTGCGCGCCACCCTGTGACGCAGCATCAGGTTGCTCTGGATGCCGGGCCGTCGCAGGTCGAGGTAGCGGTGCTTGAGACGGATGTTTTCGGCGACCTCGGTCGAATCATCGACCATGAAAGGGGGGGTCTTGGCGGTGTTGAGGATCCGCAGTTCGCGGATCTCGACTTCAACCTCGCCGGTGCGCATCTTGGCATTGATCGTCCCCGCCGGGCGGGGAGAGACGATGCCGCGCACCGCCAGGACGAATTCGTTGCGGATGCGGTCGGCCTTGGCGTGGGCGTCGGGATCCCGGTCCGGGTCGAGGGCGAGCTGCACGATCCCTTCGCGGTCCCGCAGGTCGATGAAGATCAGCCCACCATGGTCGCGGCGGCGCTGGACCCAGCCCATGAGACAAACCTCCTGGCCAATTTCGGCGGCTGAGACCTGCCCACAGTAACAGCTTCGTTTCCAGTCACCCAGAATATCGTTCAAGTGTGTATCCTCCCCAGGGTTGAGTGTCATCCACCCTGTCAGGGGTGGTCAAAAGAAAACCGGCAAATTATACAAACCCCATGGGACCATCGTCAAGGGATATCGGGGGAGGATCTCAACCGGCCGTCAAACGCCCGGCGAGAAGCTCTTCGATCCCGGTGAGGGGGAGAAGGTCCTGGGTGCCGCCGTCCATGTCGCGAAGCGGCGCCGTTCCTGCGGCGAGTTCGCTTTCACCGAGGATCAGCACGTGCCGTGCCCGCAGTTTGTCGGCACGGCGTAGCTGGGATTTAAGACTTTTCCCTTCGTAGTCCATTTCGCAGTGGATGCAGCGCCGTTGCAGGGAGGTCATCAGCTTGAAAGCGTTGTTTGCCGCGGCTTCGCCGAGGGCGGCGATAAAAAGCTCGGGCCGGGGCGGTTCGACCTGCTGGGAGTTCTTCATCAAAACCAGGCGCTCGACTCCCATGGCGAAGCCGATGCCGGGAAGAGCGGGTCCGCCAAGGTCCTCGACCAGCCCGTCGTAGCGCCCGCCGGCGGCCACCGCATTCTGGGAGCCGAGGCTGTTGGTCACCATTTCGAAGGTCGTCTTGCTGTAATAGTCGAGTCCCCGCACCATGCGGGGATTGACGGCAAATGGGGTGCCGAGGTCCTGAAGAAACCCCTGGACGCGGGAAAAGTGGCTGTCGCACCCCTGGCAGAGGTGGTCGAGCATCGCCGGTGCAGCAACCGTCGCCTCCTTGCAGCCGGGAACCTTGCAGTCGAGAACGCGCAGGGGATTGGTCAGGTACCGGCGGCGGCAGTCGTCGCAGAGGGCAGGCAGCCGCGCTTCGAGGAAGGCCGTCAGGGTGTTGCGGTATCCCGGACGGCACTCGGGACAGCCGAGGGAGTTGACCTGCAGTTCGACATCGGCGATTCCCACCGCCTCGAAGTAGTGCGAGAGCATGGCCAGAAGCTGGGCGTCGATCTTTGGATCCTCGACGCCGATGATCTCGGCGCCGATCTGGTGGAATTGCCGGTAGCGTCCCTTCTGCGGACGCTCGTAGCGGAACATCGGCCCGAGGTAGTAGAGCTTGGCGACCGAATCCCTGGCGTAGAGCTTGTTTTCGATAAAGGAGCGGATCACCGGCGCCGTCCCTTCGGGGCGCAGGGTCAGGGAGTGGCCGCTTTTGTCGTCGAAAGTGTACATCTCCTTCTCGACGATGTCGGTGGTTTCGCCGATGGAACGGCAGAAGAGCTCGGTTTTTTCCACCACCGGAACCCGGATCTCGGCGAAGCCGTAGGCCCGGAAGATGCGTCGTGCATGATTTTCCAGAAACTGCCAGGTTTCGACGTCGCCGGGCAGGATGTCGTTCATCCCCTTGATGCCTGTGATGCTCACGAAAGGTTACCTCTTTTCGATGGTCTGATGGTCCGGGCCGGCGTGGCCCCGGAAGGAATCAGGTTGATGGATTGGATGCTGAAAATGTCCTTTAACGGAGCCCTTCCAGGCGATAGACGGCTACGGTGCGCGTTTTTCCCTTGAGCGTCATGGTCTCCATGGCGGTCGCCTTCACCCGGTCACTCACCTGGAGGTAGGTCGCCTGGGAAATCAGGATCTCACCCGGGCGGGCCAGACCCTGCAGGCGGGCGGCGATGTTGACGCTGTCGCCGATGACGGTGTACTCCATGCGTGCGGCCGAGCCGATGTTCCCGGCGATGACCGCTCCGGTGTTGATGCCGATTCCCATCTCCACGGGAGGGAGATTCCGTGCGGAACGCTCCCGGTTGAAGACCTCTACCGCCTGTTGCATCTCCAGGGCACACCGTACCGCTCGCAGGGAGTCGTTGCCGAGGGAGATCGGCGCGCCGAAAAGGGCCATGACGGAGTCGCCCATCAGCTTGTCGACCATCCCCTCGTTCTGCATGACCACGGCGATGACCCGGGTGAAATAGTCATTGAGGAGTTCCACCACCAGTGCCGGGGGGAGCTGCTCCGCCAGGGAGGTGAAACGGCGGATGTCGGAGAAGAGGATGGTGACTTCCTTCTCCTCCCCGCCCAGTTTGAGTTCGTCCCTGTGCTCGAGGATCTGCTGACTCAGGGGCTTGCTGACACAGAGCTCGAAGTTGCTCTGAATGAAATTCTTCTCCCGCAGGCTGGTCGCCATGTCGTTGAAGGCGCCGGTGAGAATTCCCAGTTCGTCCCTGCGACGGAGGTCGATGTGCTGATCGAAATTCCCTTCGCCGATCGCCTTGACCCCCCTGACCAGGGCCCGGACAGGACGGAGGTAAAATCCGGCAAGGAGGTAGGCGAAGAGAGAAGCGCCGATCAGGGCCGCCAGGGAGAGGGCCGCCAGGCGATCGCGCACCGCCTGCACTTCGCGCAGGAGGACCTCCTCGGAGAGGCCGAGGTGAACTTCCCCGAGGCGCACCGGCTGCTCGGCGATGGAGATGCTGTCCATCTGCAGGTCAAGAAGAATCATCACCGACAACATCAAAAAGCCGCTGAACAGGGCGAGAACGAGAGCGAATTTGAAACGCAGCCCGGAGAAGGCCCCCATGTGGTTATTCCCTCTGATTTTGCCGGATCTGGCGCAGTTTACGACGGCCCTTCTCGATATTCAAGAGGGCCTTTTCGTGATCGGGGGAAAGAGCCAGGACCTGCGTCCAGGCGGCGATGGCCTCCCGATAAAGCCCTTGGGTGTACCACTCGATTCCCTGCAGGTACAGTTTCTGGGGATCTTCGGGAGCGGTTGAGGGGGGAATGGCGTTTTTCACCCGGGTCAGGACCGCCTGGACCCTATCGTTGTAGGGGTCGAGGGCCAGGGCCTGGAGAAGGGTCGCCTCGGCATCCTGGATACGTCCACCCTCCAGGGCGGTCTTGCCGGCGTCGATCAGCCGACTGAGTTCCTCTTCGAGGAGATCTTTTCCCCGGTTGAGTCCTCTGCGGGCCTCGCTGTCGGCCGGGTCGAGGTCGAGAACCCGTCGGTAGCGCTTCAGAGCCTCCTTGAATTGGCCGGCGGCCATTTCGTCGGCCGCCGCACCCCGCTGGGTGCGGATGAAGGCCGTCATTTGCCCCGACAGATTCATCAGCCCCGCGGTGGCGGCACCATGGCGGGGCTCCAGGGCGAGAATCTGCAGGTAGAGGCTTTTTGCCCCCCTGAAATTTTCCTCGTTCGTCCGGTCTTTGGCGGTCTGGAGCAGGGTCTCGATCTTGACCGAGAATTCCATTTCCGCGGATTGCAGCTCGCGGCGAATCTCCGGGGAATTTTCGAGACGAAGGGCATTGGTGAAGCGGTCGCGGGCTTCGACGAAGCGGCCGGCACTGAGCGCCCTGCGTCCCCATTGCAGCTCTTCAGTGACGACGGCGGAAATCAGGTCCTCGGCCCGCGCCTGGCCCGTCAGGCTCTCCGGCAGGCCGGGCTGCAGGATGAGGGCTTCGGAGAAGGCGTCTCGGGCCTCCAGGAGTTTTCCTTCGTCCATGGCCCGCTGTCCGCGATCATTGGCCTTTTCGGCTTGGTCCCCGAGGCGCAGTTCGACGTCGCTTTTCCCCTTTCCGGCACCTTCGTGGTCCGGGTCCAGGGTCAGGGCCAGGGTGAAGGCCGATTTCGCCTGGGCGAGTTCTCCCTTCTCCAGCAGACCCTGCCCTTCGGCCAGGATCCGCTCCAGGTCCGCCGTCAGGGCGGTCCGGGACTTCTTCTGCAGGGCCAAGCCCGCCGGGGATTCCGGGGCCAGCGACAGTCCGGCACGGGCCTGGTCGATGGCTATTCGCGGGTTACCCTCGTCGAGAGCGCGCGCCGCCTCGGTGAAGTGCTCGGCGGCGAGCCTGTCAACCTCGATCCGTGCCTCTCGGGCGTACGCCTTGGCTCTAGAGTCGGCAGGATTGAGGACGAGGGCCCGATCAAGCTCCCGCAGTGCACCGGCATATTCTCCGCTGCGGTACAAGACCCTCCCGCGTTCGACCAGCTGGGTGACGACTCCGGCATCGGCGGTGACCAGGTTGAGGATGGCCCCGCGGTGGGCGGGATCGATGGCCAGGACCTTTTCATAGAAGTCGCGGGCGCCGATGAAGTCCTTGAGGTCGAGGGCGATGTTGCCGGCGAGAAAGAGGGTTTTCGAGTCGTTCCCGTCACCGGAGTTCAGCGCTTCGATGGCCTTCAGGGCCTCCGGCAACTGGTGCCGTTCCTGAAGGGTCAAAGCGCAATTGAAGAGGATGGAGCGGATGCTTTCCTGAAGTTCGGGGGGCGCCCTGTCATAGACGGAGGCCAGACGCTCGACCGCGGCAGCAGGCAGGTCCTGGCGGTAATCAAGATAACCGAGGTAGTAGAGAGCGAGGGGACTGTCGGGTGTGGAGGCCAGAGCCTTTTCGAACAGGATCCGGGCCTGCGGTTCGTCCTTTTCCAGGAATTTAAGAGCCTCGTTGAAATAGAGGGTGAAGATGTATTCCCTGGTTGCGGCGTCCTCCGGGTAACGGTCGAGGTAGGCCGTTAAAGATTCGATCGCCTTGTCGAGGGCTCCCTGTCGGGCATGGAGGTCGCCCAGAAGCTGGTAAATCTCCACACGGGACGGGTCCAGGGCCAGAACCCTGCGAAAAAGTCCGGCAGCCTCATCGAGGGCATCGGCATCGAGGGAGGTCAGTCCCAGATTGTAATAGGCGTTGACGAGGGGATAGATCTCCGGAACGTCGAGGGCCCCGAGGGCCTCAGCCTGCTCGAAATAGAGGAGGGCACTGTCCGAGTCGCCAAGGCGGGCGTAGGCCAGGCCTAAATTGAAGTTCATTTCAATGGAGTCTGTAAAGGCAGGGTAGGCGCTGCGGAATTCGTCGATCGCTTCCTGTGTCCGGTTATTGAGGAGCAGGGCCACACCCAGGTAATAATGGAGGGGAAGGTTGCCGGGGTCCATGCCGAGGACCTGGCGGTAGCGTTCGATCTGTTGACTGGCGGGGCCGGCTTCGGCGAAAGCGGTGTTGCGGATAGAGGGAATCAGGAGGAGGATCGCCATGATTCCCCGGAGCAGGAGGCTCCCGTGGCCGGTCATTTTTCCCCGGTCTCCCAGGCCCCCCGGGTGACGTTGCGGACCTGTTTCCCCTGGTACATGGCCCGGTCCGCCAGATCGATAATTGATTTTTTGTCACCGGCATTGGACGGGAAGGTGGCATAGCCGATAGTGGCGGTCAGGCGGCAACTGAGGTCGCCGCCGGCGAGGAAACAATGTTCCTCGATGGTCTTGCGCATCCGTTCGGCCACCTGTTTGGCACCTTCGTAGTCGGTTTCCACCAGCATGGCGGTGAATTCATCGCCGCCGTAACGGAAGAGGACGTCGACGTCCCGGACGCTCTGCTTGAGAAGGACGGCGACTTCCTTGAGCGTTGCGCTCCCCGCCAGGTGTCCGTGGGTGTCGTTGATCTCCTTGAAGTGGTCGAGGTCGATGAAAACCAGGGAGAAACAGAGGCTGTAGCGCTCCGAACGGCGGATTTCCTGGTCGAGCATCATCTGCATGTAGCGGTAGTTGTAGAGCTCGGTCAGGTCGTCGGTGTACATCATCTGCCGCGCGCCCTGGTACCGGCAGGCGTTGTCGAAACCGAGGGCCGTCTGCTCCGAAAGAAACAGGAGGTTTTCCTGGGGGAGGGGGGAAATCATCGCTCCCGTGGCGGGGTTAAGTACGACCACGCTCCCTTTTTCGATTTTCTGCCCGTGCAGTGGAAAGAGGAAAAGAGATTGCACATTCCCGGGCCAGCTGGGGTCAAGCGGGAGTTCGGCCGCCTCGACTCGCCGCATTCCCACAGTGCTTTCCAGCAGGGGGAGGATGGCGCGGACCAGGGCCATCGCTTCTATTTCGTTGAGTCCCTCAAGGCCGTACAGGCCATTGATGGTCCCTCCTTCGGAGAGAAAGGCAAATCCCCGCCCTTCGCCCACTTCCTGGATGAGAGCCTTGACCGCCTCCGGCAGCAGAAGATCGAGTTCAAGGAGGGAGGCGAGATTCTGTCCTTTGCGGAAAAGGCTGATCTGGCTCTTCAGCAGGATGTTCTCGTCGAGGAGGCGGCGTTGTTCCAGGCAGGTGCGGATGAGGTGACGCAGTTCTTCAGGGTTGAATGGCTTGATGAGATAGTCCCGGGCGCCGTTCTTCAACGCCTGGATGGCGGTCTCGAGGGTGGCGTGGCCGGTAACAAGGATGACTTCCGGAGGATTGTTCATACTGCGGGCCCTGCGCAAAACCTCCATGCCGCTGAGCCCCGGCATGACCATGTCGGTCAGAACGATGTCGACCCCCCCCTGACGCAGCCGTTCAAGCGCCTTGTCGCCGGAAGCCGCGGCTTCGACCTCATATCCTTCCTCGCTGAGCAGCTCCGTATAGAGCCGACGGAAGAACAGTTCGTCGTCTACAACCAGTATGGTTGATTTTTTCATCCACCGATTCTCCCCGTTCAGGATTTCAGAAGCTAGCAACATCGGATGTTTCTGTCAACGGAAAAGCCCTGAGCGCCACTGTTTTGTCCGCCAGTCCTCTTCCCGGGGGATGAAGCGCAGGGTTCCGTCGAGATCGGTGCGGAAGAGATGAAGACCCCTGTCGTGAAGGGAAGAGATGACTTCGGGGTGGGGAAAGCCGTAGGGATTGCCGGCGCCGAGAGAAGCGAAGACCTGCTTCGGTCGGAAACGGTCGAGAAGGAGCTCCGGTTGCGATCTGCGGCTGCCGTGGTGGGGGAGTTTGAGGAGGGACACCGGTCTTTCGGGCATGGCGCCGACAAGCTCCCGCACCCCTTCCTCTTCGAGGTCGCCGGTCAGCAGGGCCCCCGCACTATCCTGCCGCACATAGACGACCAGGGAGCCGTCGTTTCCTCCGTCGCGGCCTGCTTGGGGAGCAAAGAACGCCAGCTCATGGCGACGATTCTCCGTCACCGGGAACCAGCCGGGGGGGAGGAGAACCACCGGGATGGCCCGCTCCGCCAGAATCTTTTGCAACGACTCGTGCAGCTGGTGCACGGGGGCGGCGGACCAGAAGGTGGCGACCGTGAAATGTTCGAGAATGTAGAGGAGACCCTGGCGGTGGTCCGGGTGATCGTGGGTAAGAATGACCCCGGTCAGGGAACGAATGCCGAGGTGTCCCAGGGCCGGGGCGATGAGTCTTTCTCCGATATCGAAGGTCTCGCTGTAGAGTCCGCCGCCATCGATGAGATAGGCCTCGCCGCCGGCGCAGGTCACCAGGAGGGACTCCCCCTGGCCGACGCTCAGGGCGGTGATGCCGAGATGTGCCGGAAGGGGCGAGGGGAGGATCAGGGCGAGGCCCCCTGCGGCGGCCAGGGTGGTGCGCAGCAGGAATTGCCGGCGGCTGCTTCCCCGAAGCAGTACCGCCAGCAGGAGTGCGAAGAGACCGGTCATCTCCGTCGGGCTCGGATAGAGGTGCCACCCCCCGAGCAGGGGGAGGTCGACAATATAACGAAGGAGGTTGAGGACGCCGTCGATGACCAGGGCGCAGACATGAAAGAGCGCCCCGGCCCCCGAGGGCCACCAGGGGGCGAGGAGTATGCCTCCCAGGCCGAGGGGGACAGCTCCGAAACCGATCAGCGGGATCGCCGCCAGATTGGCCACGAGCCCTGCGGGGGCCAGGAGATGAAAGTGGAGAAGAACCAGCGGCGCCGTGGTGAGGGTGGCGGCCAGAGTGGAGAGGAAAACGCCGGCAATCCAGCGCGGTCCCTTGGGGAGGCCAATAAGCGGTCTGCTCCAGCGCGGCACCAGAACGAGAATCCCCAGAACCCCGGCAAAGGAGAGCTGAAAGGCCGGCTCGAAGAGAGCCAGCGGTTCGAGGAGGAGCAGGAAAAAGGCTGCGGAAGTGAGGAGTTTCAGCGGCGGGGTGTTGCGGCGCCAGAGAAGGAGTGCGGCAACGGCCAAAGCAATGAGAAATGCGCGGCGGGTCGGCAGGGCGTTGCCGGTCAGGAGCAAATAGCCATAGAGGAGAGGGATGAGGAGCGCCGGCAGGAAACGCCCCGGCGGCGCCAGGAGGAGCAGGGTCGTCGAGCGGCAATAGCCGATGCGCAGGGCGCTGTAAAGGAAGAAGGCGATCAGTCCCAGGTGCAGCCCCGAGATGGCGAACAGATGGGAGACGCCCCCTTCGGCCAGGAGTTGCCGCTGATCGACCGCCACTCCCCCCTTGTCGCCGATGACCAGGGCTTTGACCAGAGGGGCCAGCGCCGCATCGGCGACTCCGGCGTCGATGGTCCGGCCGATGCTCCCCCGCAGTCGGGACGCCAGCGTTTGCGGACCGTTCGAAGTGGCGCGGCCGAGGGAAACGATCTCCGAGGCATTCTCCAGGGAGGCGGTCACGAAGATCTTCCGGTTCGCCAGGAATCGGGGAAAGTCGAATTCACCGGGGGTGCCAAAGAGCCGGGGCCGTCTCAGCCGGGTGCGAAAACGGATACGGTCTCCGGAGGCCACTCCCGGCGTCCCTTCCCGCAGATAAAGGCGGATCCGGCCGTGGACGGCGGCGGCGATGCCGTCGTTTGAGACGGTCCGGGTTTCGATGTCGAAAACGGCGCCGGCTCCGGGGCGGGAGGAGCTCTCCCGGACGGTCCCCTCGATGATCAGGGGAGTGCTGCCGGCAAAGGCGCCGATATGCCTGTTGTCCTTTGGGAAAGCGAGGTGCTGGTGGTACTGGGCCCAGCCGCAGAGGAAAAAGACGCCCCAGAGAAGGATACGGGACCAGTTGCACCGGCGAAGGCTCAGCCAACCTCCGGCCAGAATCAGGGCCGCGGGGATCAGGGCCGGCCAGGGTCCGAGAAAGGGGGCGGCGCCCAGTCCTGCAGCATAACTGAACAGATAGGGCAGAAGGGCCATGGAACGGGGTCAGGGCAAGGGGCCGAAAGTGGCCAGGAGTGCCAGCAGGGCGTCGATCTCGGCGAGGGAGGGGGGGGCATCTTCTGCCGGCAGGCCGATCAGCCGCCGATAATCGGAACCGGTAGAGCGTCTCCCCTTAAGGATAAGAGCATCGAAACCGGCCCGGGGAGAAAGGGTGATCTCCAGGGCATTGGCGGCACTCGACAGAAAGAAGGTTCCGGCAGGGAGGGTCTGCAGGTAGGGGGGGAAGGAAAGGGTAGTGCGGTAGCGGTCATTGATGACGGCCTCGGTGGGAACTTCGGCCAGACCCCGCAGCCAAAGGTCGTAGACCCCGGCTCCCGGGGGGACGAAATCGAGCCGCACCCGGGCTGGAGCGGCCCCGGCCCGCAGCCAGGCGCCGCCGCTCGGTTCGCCGAGAAAACGGGTGGAGACGACGGCGGCGCCTCCCGTGCTTGCGGCGGTTTCGGCCTCGATCAGGGTCGACTCCCCCGAAGGCGGGAGGAGCGGCTCGAGAGCCAGTGCCCGGGCCGCAGACACCGCCATGGCCTCCCTGCTCAGGACGTCGTCGGGGTGCCAGCCGGAAAGCGGCTCGATCGGCACCAGCTCGGGAGCGACCAGTTGCAGGTAGTCGATGGCGCCGTCGGGAGGGAGATCGACGATGACTTCCTGGGGCCCGGCGGCCAGTTCTACCGTGGCGACGGCAACTTCTTCCAGGCGCTGCGGGCCGTCGACGCCGAAGGTCTGGCCGGCGATGTGAAGGCGGAAGCCGGGGAGGCGCAGGGAGACGCTCAGCCGGTAAAGGCCACTGCGGGGGAGAAGGAATTTCAGGTGCGCCCTGGTGGGGGTCGCAATGCCGCTGACCCACCCTGTGCCGCTGAAGTCGCCGAAGGTGCGGAAATCCTTGACGGAAACCATGTCGTCGGGCTGTTTGGTCAGTTCAGCCTCAAATCGGAAGCTGCGGGCGCCGTCGAGAATCGCCAGATAATCGTCGTCTTCGGGTTCGTCGGGGAGCCCGAAGGAGAGCCCCAGGGTCTCGACGAGATTGATCATCCAGTCCCGTTCGGACGGGACGGGGGGAGAAGCGGAGGCACCGGTTGGGGGCACAGTCATCCCCAGCAGGAGAATGGCCAGCAGCGCGAGCAGGGTTCTCAACGGCCGATTTCCTTTCATTGTGACGATTCGAAAATGAGGGTATCACAGCGGACAACCTTTGGAAAGTGTGCAAGCGGACGTTTCAATGATCCCGCGACCATCGGGAGACGAGCGGTTATTGGAATAGCAATTGCAAAACTTATCAAAACTTTTAGATTGGCGGCTTTCAAAGTGCCCGGGATGGTCGACTCGGGCTGAGGCCGTTTCCTTTCGAGGTTGTTCTCCCCGGTGATTCGGGTCGAGGGTCAAATTGAAACGATTTTGACGCGGGTCGTTATTTTGACAGGATCAAGGTCTTTGCGCGTGTCGTCATTTTGACAAGCGGACAGTAAAAAGCTGCCGGTGCTGTCGCGGGCCTTTTGTTTCGGGGAATTTGCCCACTTTCCAGCTCGGCCGCTGAGTAAAGGAGTAATGCAAGGTCATGAATACCAAAATACTGCTTGCCGGGTCGCTGTTCACACTTCGCAGCCACATCCATTATCTCTTCGAAGACGCCGGCTACGGAGTCCTCCGGGCCGGTGACGGCCTGGACGCCCTCGCGCAACTGGTGGAGGGTCCCGAGGTTGAACTCCTTGTGGTCACCGAGGAACTGTCCAAGTTGAGCGGTCTGGAGCTGGCTTACGAAGTTCGCAGAAGTTCCAGGCTGTGTTATCTTCCCATCATCGTCGTTGCGGCGGCGGAGAACATGGAGGGGATGGCGGACCTGATCTCCCCCCCGGTGGCTCTGGTCGCCCTTCACGCGACAGCAGAACAACTCGTCGCCGCGGCAGGACAGCTCCTGACTCGGATTTCCTCCACCGGCCGGGGTATCGGCTGACGGTTTGGTTAGTATTTTCTACTTAATGGCACGGAGCCTGCAGGGTGGAGAATCGTTGCGATCGGTATCGGTTGTGAAAAACTGGCCATTTGATTCCGTTTTTGACGGGAATAGAGGTTGAACATGAAGAAAACAACTGGAGCCAAGTATCGAAAATTGACCTTTGAGGGGGACATTACCCTGCGGGAGGTCAGCACCATGGCCGATGAGTTCCGGGAGGCCCTCAAGGATTCCGAGCATCTGATGATAAACCTGGAAGGCGCAACGGACATCGACCTCTCGGTCCTGCAGCTGTTGTGCTCGGTTCATCGCTCCCTGGCGGAAAAGGGGAAACAACTGGAAATTGACGGTACGATTCCCGAGACAGTTTCCCGCAAGGTTGTCGAGGCGGGATTTCACCGCCACCTGGGGTGTTCCTTCCTGAACGGCCATCAATGCATCTGGACCGATGCCTTGACAGCCTGAGGATTGTCGTGCGAGTGTCTGGGCTTTGGCCTTGAACAGATACCTGAGCGCACCTGGCGATAATAAATAAAGGAAAAAGAGGGAACGATGAACAAAACAAAAAAAATCATGGCCGTAGACGATTCGCCGAGCATCCGGCAGATGCTCAGTTTCACCCTCAAGCAGGCCGGATACGAGGTGGTCGAAGCGGTCGATGGCAAAGATGCCCTGGTCAAGTTTGCCGCCGAAAATATCCAGATGCTGATTACCGACCTCAACATGCCCAACATGGACGGGATCACCCTGATTCGCGAAATTCGCAAGAATTCCGCCAATCGCTTCATGCCGATCATCATGCTGACCACCGAGTCTCAGGAGACCAAGAGGCAGGAGGGGAAGACGGCCGGCGCTTCGGCGTGGATCGTCAAACCCTTCAAGCCCGAACAGCTCCTCGGCGTCGTGCGCATGGTGCTGGCATGATCGACACCTTCAGGGAAACCTTTCGGGAAGAGGCCCTCGAGATTCTCGCAGAGTTGGAGAACTCCCTGCTGCAACTCGACGAACAGCCGGAAGACGCCGAGGTGATCGACCGGGTGTTCCGCGCCCTCCATACCATCAAGGGGGCCGGCGCCATGGCCGGATTTGATGACGTCGCCGATTTTACCCACGACATTGAATCGGTCTATGATCTGGTGCGCAACGAGCAGATCCCCGCGACCTCGGATCTGATCAGCTTGACCCTTGCCGCCCGCGATCAGATCAAGACGATGGTGATCTCCTCCTTCGGCGGAAAAGCGGCCGACCCTGTGGAAACCGCGCGCATCATGGAGGCCTATCGCGCCCTTCTCCCCAGGGTTGCGTCGCCGATCCCGGACAAGGCGGGGCTCCCTTCTTCTGCCGGGGCCAAGGGACCCGAGGTCACCTACCGCATCCGTTTCCGTCCTTCCCTCGAACTTTTTCACCGCGGCATCAATCCCCTGGGCCTCCTGAAGGAACTCGACCGCCGCGGTCACTGCCGCATCGTCGCCCAGACGGACGTCATCCCGCCCCTGGAGAAACTCGATCCCGAGCTCTGCTACACCTACTGGGACGTGATCCTGACCACCACCGAGGATATCGAGGACATCCGCGATGTTTTCATTTTCGTCGAGAGCGAGAGCGAGCTGACCATCGACGTCATCGATGACGGCGGACTCCTCGACCAGGACGGGGATTACAAGAAACTCGGCGAAATCCTCGTCGAGAGGGGCGATCTTCCTGCCGAGGATCTGCAGCGGATTCTCAACGAGAAGGAACGCCTTGGCGACATCCTCATGGAGCGCAGGCTGGTCGACGGCTTCAAAATCGAATCGGCTCTGATCGAGCAGGAAGAGATCAAGGGTTTGCGCCTCGGCCGGCAGAACCTCGAATCGGTGGCCAGCGTCCGGGTTCGCTCGGAAAAACTCGACAGTCTGGTCAACCTCATCGGCGAACTGGTGACGGTCCAGGCCCGCCTCACCCAGACCGCCATCGGGAGCCGGAATCCGGAACTCGAGGCCATCGCCGAGGAGGTCGAGCGGCTCACCTGGGACCTGCGGGATCAGGTCCTCAACATCCGCATGCTCCCCATCGGCAGTACTTTCAGCAAATTCAAGCGCCTGGTCCGCGATCTCTCTTCCGAGCTCGGCAAGAACGTATCGCTGGTGACCGAAGGGGCCGAAACCGAACTCGACAAGACGGTTATCGAACGTCTCCATGATCCGCTGGTCCACCTGATCCGCAACTGCGTCGACCATGGCATCGAAAAGCCCCAGGAGCGGGCAGTCAAAGGGAAGTCCGCCCAGGGGAAGGTCTATCTCTCCGCCGCCCATTCCGGAGCCACGGTGATCCTCGAAGTCAGAGACAACGGCGCCGGCCTCAACAGGGGGGCGATCCGCGCCAGGGCGGTGAAGCGCGGCCTGCTCCCCCCCGAGGGGGACATCTCCGATCGCGAACTCTTTAAACTTATCTTCCTCCCCGGCTTCTCCACCGCCGAAAAGGTTTCCACCGTCTCCGGGCGCGGGGTCGGTCTCGATGTGGTGCGGCGGGTCATCGAGGAGATGCGCGGCACCGTCGAGGTCGCCAGCCCCGATGGCGAGGGGACGGTCTTCACCATCAAGCTCCCCCTGACCCTGGCCATCATCGATGGACTGCTGGTGAAAATCGGTGCCGAGTCCTACGTCTTTCCTCTCTCCGCCGTGGAGGAATGCATCGAACTCAAGGGCGACGACGCCGCCCGCAGCCACGGGCGCAACCTCGTCAATCTCCGCGGCGAGATCATCCCCTACATCCGCCTGCGGGAACAGTTTTCCGTCCACGGGGTTCCCCCGGAGATCGAACAGATCGTTGTGGTGCAGCTGGCCAGCCAGCGGGTCGGCTTCGTGGTCGATCAGGTCGTCGGCGAGCACCAGACGGTGATCAAGTCCCTCGGCCGCATGTATCAGGGGGTGGCCGGGCTTTCGGGAGCGACCATCCTCGGCAACGGCAGTGTCGCCCTGATTCTCGATCTGCGTCAGCTGCTGCAGATGCAGGAGGAGGCCGAGGACCTCTTTTCCGAGGGTCTCCAGCAGGGTCTGCGACAAATGACCAGAAATTAATAAAATACGGGTTTGACTGCAGACAGGGACCCTCATTTAGGAAGGTTTCTGGAAACAATTGGGGGGAACATATGAACATCTTTGCCAAATTGACCGGGGCCTTTGCCGTCGTCGCCATCATCTGCGCAATGGTCGGCACCGTCGGCTGGTACGGAATCGACAGGACCGAGGAGAGTCTTGCCAAGGTCAGCGATGTCAAGCTTCCGGGGATTCAGGGTCTCGGGCTGATCATGGAGTCGATGAACGGCATCAAGTCCGCCGAGCGTACCCTGCTCATTTCCGGGTTGACCTTGCAAGATCGTCGTCATGAAAAGGACAACCTTGTGACTCGCTGGGCCGAGCTGCAGGAAGGGTTGGACTTGTACGCGCCCCTGGCCAAGGATGCCAGGGAAGAGGTCTTGTGGAACAAGATCGTTCCTGCCCTGGAGACCTGGAAGGGGGAGCATGAGAAACTCGTCAGCTTTTCCTCCCATATTACCCTGGACGATGTGGAGCAGCTTCAGTCGGCCCTGTTTACTCGCAAAACGGACCACCTTCAATGGGCCTGGGGCCTGGAGTCGAGCATCGCCGACAACGAACAATTCACCGGGGAGCTCGATCCCGAACTCTGTCGGCTCGGCAAATGGCTCAAGGGCTACACCACAGAGGATGCCGAGTTCAGGGGGATCCTGGAAAAATTCAAGGGACCGCACGAGCGGCTGCACAAATTCGGCCATACCATCAACGGTTTGATCGCCGCGGGGAACCAGGGGCGGGCCCATATCGTCTATAACTCCGAGGTTGTCCCCGTTCTCGCTGAAGTCAGCGCTCTTTTCGACGAGGCGATGGCCATTGTCAATAACGATCTGGAGAGCCTTCATCAGGCCTCGGCCATCGGATTCGGCAGCGGCCGCAGTGCCTTCAATGCCCTGATGGCCCTCCTTGACGAGTTGACCCCGCTGAACCGGCAGCTCGCGGCGGAGGAACGGGCTTCGGCGGCACTGCAGGCCGGTCAGAGCAAGGGACTGGCGGTGGCCGCCGTGCTCCTGGGTGGATTCATCGCCATGGTCTTCGGTTTTCTCATCTCCCGGGGGATCGCCAAACCGATGAACCTCGGCCTGCAAATGGCCGAAGAGATCGCCAAGGGCGACTTCAGCATGCGTCTCAACCTCAACCGCAAGGACGAAATCGGCCGCCTGTGCAATGCCCTCGACGATATGGCCGTCAGCCTGCAAAGTTCTGCAGACCTCGCTGGCGAGATCTCCCGGGGGAATCTCACCGTCGATGTGCAGCTCGCCTCGGACAAGGACCAGCTCGGGACGGCGCTGAAGAACATGGTGCAGATTCTCAACGACGTGATCGGTCAGGTGCGGGGCGCCACGGACAACGTCTCCTCCGGCAGCCTGGGGATGAGCGCCTCTTCCCAGGAGATGTCCCAGGGCGCCTCCGAACAGGCGGCGGCGGCCGAGGAGGCCTCCTCTTCCAT
>Ga0209231_1000314_pt1 | contig 29946 bp, 31 predicted proteins | sample Deesub45470m_DNA_FD_188086 | JGI IMG/M metagenome (GOLD analysis project Ga0209231, IMG submission 188086) | Deep subsurface microbial communities from North Pacific Ocean - 450_OLKR46/470m Metagenome (SPAdes) (version 2) | ecosystem: Environmental > Terrestrial > Deep subsurface > Unclassified ... | reverse complement strand
CGGATGACGCGCCGCATGCCCTCATCCTTCCAGTTCCAGCGCATGACGGGCAGCATGTCTATTTTTTTCAGGAACGGAATCTGAAAGGCCAGTTGCACGATACCCGCCACGAACACAGCCCAGGCCAGCGCCATGATGGGCGGATCGCAATACGGCGCCAGCCACAGCGCGCCGCCTATAAAACACACGTTGAGCAGAATAGGGGCGAACGCCGGCACCCAGAATTTGTTATAGGTATTGAGGATAGCCGCCGCCACCGCCACCAGCGAGATGAAGAAGATATACGGCGAGGTGAAGCGCAGCAGCAGCACGGTGAGTTCAAATTTTTCGGCATCCCTGGCAAAGCCGGGTGCGCTGACATAGACCAGAATCGGCGCGGCGATGATGCCTATCAGCGTGACCACGAACAGAATCAGCGCCAGCATGGTGGTGACATGATCCACCAGCAGCTTGGTTTCCTCATGTCCGCGCTGATTGCGGTATTCGCCAAAAATCGGCACAAAGGCCTGCGAAAAAGCGCCTTCGGCAAACATGCGCCGCAACAGATTGGGCAGCTTGAACGCGACGAAGAAGGCATCGGTCGCCATGCCCGCGCCAAACACCCGCGCGATCAGCACGTCACGCGCAAAGGCCAGTATGCGCGAAACCAGCGTCAGGCCGCTGATCGTGGCGAGTGATTTGAGCAAATTCATTGAATAATGCGTGACCAGAAATTAGAAATCGCCGCGCATCATACCATCGCGCCCGGCATCACCCCACACGCGCCAGGCCACGATCAACCGACAACGTCCTTCATTTCGACGGCAGCGGTAAAAAATTTGCAAAAGCTTTGAGAAGCCGATAGAATGCTCGCCTTTCGTCGTACCGAATTCTCAAGGAGTAGTCATGGCAAATAGCGCACAAGCCCGTAAACGTGCTCGTCAAGCAGTAAAACAAAACGCACACAACAGCAGCTTGCGCTCTGAATTGCGTACTGCAATCAAGAAAGTTATCAAAGCAATCGAAGCAGGCGACAAGACCGCAGCTCAGTCTGTTTACCAGACTTCGGTCAGCACCGTGGACAGCATCGCCGACAAGAAGATCATTCACAAAAACAAGGCCGCTCGCCATAAGAGCCGCCTGTCTGCGGCAATCAAGGCGATGGCTTAATCGCTCTGACTACTTGATGCACCGCGCCAACGAGCCGACAGTGATGTCGGCTTGTTTGCTTTACAGCCTGTCAGAAATTGGCTGTTTCTCTTGCCTAGACAGTGCTGTTTGGCCCAATATACGCCTTCTCGCTGGGTAATTATTGACGATACAACGGCTGGTTCCGTCGTATGTTTTCAAGGGTACTATATGTCGCATTTGATGAATACTTATGCCCGTCTTCCTGTCGCATTTATACGCGGTGAAGGCGTCTGGCTCTGGGACAGTGAAGGCAAGCGCTATCTGGACGGACTCTCAGGCATCGCCGTGAATACCCTGGGCCACGCCCATACGCGCCTGACCGCTGCGCTAAGTGAACAAATCGGCAAATTGATGCACTGCTCCAACGTCTACCAGATACCCGAACAGGAAAGGCTGGCAGACAAGCTGTGCGAGCTGTCCGGCATGCAGGAAGTGTTCTTCAGCAATGCAGGGTGCGAGGCGAACGAAGCCGCGATCAAGCTGGCGCGCCTGTATGGACACCATCGCGGCATCGAGAACCCCGCCATCATCGTGATGGAAAAAGCCTTCCACGGACGCACGCTGGCGACCCTTTCCGCCACGGGGAACCGCAAGGTGCAGGCAGGCTTCGAGCCTCTGGTCAAAGGCTTTGTGCGTGTTCCTTACAACGATGTTGAGTCCATCCGTCAGGTCGCACAGAACAACGCAAACGTCGTTGCCGTACTAGTCGAACCCATACAGGGCGAAGGCGGCATCCGCACCACGGACATCGAATATCTGCAACAGCTGCGGCAGCTGTGCAATGAGCACAACTGGCTGCTGATGCTGGACGAAGTGCAGACAGGCATAGGCCGCACCGGCCGCTGGTTCGCCCACCAGCACACCGGCATCCTGCCGGATGTCATGACACTGGCCAAAGGCCTGGGTTCAGGCGTGCCGGTCAGCGCCTGTCTGGCAGCAGGTGCCGCGGCAGGAACATTCAAACCGGGCAATCACGGCTCGACCTTCGGCGGCAACCCGCTGGCCTGCATCGCCGGGCTGACCACATTGAACATAGTCGAGCAGGACCAGTTGCTGGCGCACGCCGAACAACTGGGCCAGTTTATTCGCGCGGGTTTCACCGCCGCCTTGCAGGGTGTGAAGGGCATCGTTGAGCTTCGCGGCCAGGGTCTGATGATAGGCATAGAGCTGGACAAACCCTGCGGTGAACTGGTCAAACAGGCGCTCGCACGCGGCCTGCTGATCAACGTAACCGCCGACAACGTGATCCGCCTGCTGCCGCCGCTGGTGATGTCTCAAGCGGAAGCGCAGCAATTGCTGGACATCCTCTGCCCGCTCGTTAAAGAATTTTTGCAATCCTGATTGGAAACAACCATGTCAGAAATACAAAGGGCGTCAGTCAAACATTTTCTGCAATTCAAGGACTTGAACCGCGAGGAGCTGGAATACCTGTTTGAACGCACCCGCATCATCAAACAAAAATACAAAAACTATCAGCAATACTGGCCGCTCACGGACCGCACGCTGGTGATGATTTTCGAAAAAGCCAGCACCCGCACCCGCCTGTCCTTTGAAGCCGGCATGCAACAACTGGGTGGTGCGGCGATCTATCTGAACACGCGCGATTCGCAGCTGGGGCGCGGCGAACCGGTGGAAGATGCAGGACAGGTCATTTCACGCATGAGCGACATCGTCATGATCCGCACCTATGAGCAATCCATCATAGAGCGCTTTGCGGCCAATTCGCGCGTACCGGTCATCAATGGCCTGACCAACGAATACCATCCCTGCCAGATACTGGCCGACATCTACACCTATATCGAGCAGCGCGGCAGCATACAGGGCAAGACCGTGGCCTGGATAGGCGACTCCAACAATATGTGCAACACCTGGCTGCAGGCCGCCGAGATACTGGATTTCAACGTGCATGTCTCAACCCCGCCGGGCTACGAAGTTGAGCCGGAACGCGCAGGACTGTATGGTCATGAGCATTACGAAGAATTTACCGACCCGATGGAAGCGGCGCGCGATGCCGATCTGGTGACCACTGACGTGTGGACCAGCATGGGTTTCGAGGCCGAAAATGAAGAGCGCATGAAGGACTTCCACGACTGGCAGGTGGATGAGGACATGATGGCGATTGCCGCACCCGATGCGCTGTTCATGCACTGCCTGCCCGCGCATCGCGGCGAGGAAGTCTCCGCAGGCGTGATGGACAGCCCGCAGAGCGTGGTGTGGGATGAAGCCGAAAATCGCTTGCACGTGCAGAAAGCGCTGATGGAATATCTGCTGCTGGGCAAAATATCAATCGAATAACGTAGGATAACTAACATGAGCGACATCAAAAAAGTAGTACTCGCCTATTCCGGCGGCCTGGACACCTCGGTCATACTGAAATGGCTGCAAGACACTTACCAGTGCGAAGTGGTCACCTTCACCGCCGATGTCGGCCAGGGTGAGGAGCTGGAACCGGCGCGCGCCAAGGCGCTGCAATTCGGCATTAAACCGGAAAACATCTACATCGACGACCTGCGCGAAGAATTCGTGCGCGACTTCGTCTTCCCCATGTTCCGCGCCAATACCGTCTACGAGGGTGAATACCTGCTCGGTACCTCCATCGCCCGTCCGCTGATCGCCAAGCGACTGATCGACATCGCCAGCATGACCGGCGCTCAGGCCATTTCTCACGGCGCGACCGGCAAGGGCAACGATCAGGTGCGTTTCGAGCTGGGCGCTTATGCGCTGAACCCCAACATCAAGGTCATCGCACCGTGGCGCGAATGGGACCTGCTCTCCCGTGAAAAACTGATGGCCTATGCCGAGCAGCACAATATCCCGGTGGACATGAAGCACAAGCAGGGCGGCTCGCCCTACTCCATGGATGCCAACCTGCTGCATATCAGCTACGAAGGCCGCCATCTGGAAGACCCGGCAGCCGAAGCCGAAGAATCGATGTGGCGCTGGACAGTGTCACCGGAAGCCGCACCGGATGCAGCAGAATATCTGGATATAGAGTTTGTCAACGGAGACATCGCGGCACTCAACGGCGTGAAAATGTCACCCGCAACAGTTCTCACTAAACTGAACGAACTGGGCGGCAAGCACGGTATCGGCCGCCTCGATCTGGTGGAAAACCGCTATGTCGGCATGAAGTCGCGCGGCTGCTACGAAACGCCCGGCGGCACCATCATGCTAAAAGCGCATCGCGCCATCGAGTCAATCACGCTGGATCGCGAAGTCGCGCATCTTAAGGACGAACTGATGCCACGCTACGCATCGATGATCTACAACGGCTACTGGTGGGCGCCCGAGCGTTTCGCGCTGCAAACCCTGATAGACCAGACCCAGAAGACCGTCAACGGCTGGGTGCGCGTCAAGCTGTACAAGGGCAACGTCATCGTGGTGGGACGCGACTCCAAAACCGATTCGCTGTTTGATCCTACCATCGCCACTTTCGAGGACGACAAGGGCGCATACGACCAGAAAGACGCAGCCGGCTTCATCAGGCTCAATGCACTTCGTTTGCGCATCGCGGCGAACCTGCAGCACAGAAAATAATCCACACTACCACACGGAGGCATCATGATTCACGAGTTGAGCGGAGACATACTGCAAAGCGGCGCGATGGCTATCGCGCAGGGCGTTGCGCCAAATGACGACTTTCATCATAGCCTGGCCTTGCAACTGCGGGAACGCATGCCCGCGCTATACAAGGATTTTCGCCACTACTGCCAGACCAGGCACCCCAAATCCGGCAGCTTGTGGGCCTGGAAAAGTACCGAGGGCCGTTTCATCATCAATCTGTTTACGCATGATGCCGCTTACGATCACGGCAGCCACCCGGGACGCGCCACGCTCAGCCATGTGAATCACGCCCTGCATGCCTTGCGGGGTCTGGTGCAGAAGGAGAAGCTGGGCAGCCTAGCCCTGCCCCGTCTGGCCTGCGGCATCAGTGGCCTGAACTGGGAAGAGGTAAAACCGCTCATAGAACATCACCTGGGCGACCTCACCATCCCGGTGTATGTCTATTCGAGTTATCAAAAAGGCGTAAAAGCCCAGGAACCCAACTAATAGGGGAAGCCCATATGTCGCAATTCGATAATGTCAGCGTAGTTAAGCAAGGCAACGTGTATTTCGACGGCAAGTGTGTATCGCATTCGGTGCTGTTCGCCGACGGCACACGCAAGACGATAGGCGTGATTCTGCCCAGCACGCTCACCTTCAATGTGGGCGTACCCGAGGTCATGGAAATCACCTCCGGAACATGCCGCGTCAAGATCGGCGACGCGCCTGAGTTCGATACTTACCAGGCGGGCAGCCAGTTTTACGTCCCTGCAAATGGCCGCTTCGTGATCGAGTCACAGGAAGTCGTGAATTACGTTTGTAGTTTTGGTTAAAAACTTCTGTCCACGAAAAACACGAAAGTCACGAAAGATACAGGCAATCGATTATGCTACTTGGACAAGTCGCTTTCCGGATGCCAATCTAACGTTTCGCTTCTATTTTATTTGGTTTGTTCGTGTTTTTCGTGCCTTTCGTGGACAGTATTTGTTTTTTATTCTTAGCGGGAGCGCACCATGCCATCATTTGACATCGTTTCAGAAGTAGAAAAGACCGAGGTCAAGAACGCGGTCGAGCAGACCAATAAGGAAGTTTCCACCCGTTTCGACTTCAAGGGTTCAGATGCGAGAGTAGAGCAGGCCGAACTCAAACTCACCGTCTGTGCCGACAATGAATTCCAGCTCGACCAGGTGCAGGACATCCTGAACGGCAAGCTGACCAAGCGCGGCGTGGACATCAAGTGTCTGGAAATCAGCGAAAAAATTGAAAAAGTCAGCGGCAACAAAGTCAAACGCGACTGCGAAGTCAAGGTAGGCGTGGAGATCGAGCTGGCGAAGAAGATCGTCCGCCACATCAAGGACAGCAAGATGAAGGTGCAGGCCAGCATACAGGGCGACACCGTGCGCGTTACCGGCAAGAACCGCGATGACCTGCAGGAGGCCATCGCCTTCATCAAAAAGACCATCACCGACTTCCCGCTGCAATACCAGAATTTCCGCGACTGATGAAAAACAGCATAGATGCCAGCGTCGAGTTCTCATACAAGGGCGAGGACTACAGCTACACCGCCAGTATCGATCTGGATCAGTTGCTGCTACAGCACGGCAGCCTGCCTTCATTCCATGTGATTCTGGCCAAGTTGCACAATGTAGACACCTATTCCTACCTCTACGAGGTCATGGAAGCCACCGACGTCGAGTTTTCCAATCCGGCAGGGCGCGCCGCCGACTACCTGATAGACGGTGAATTCGATCCTTCAGCCCTGGCTGACGACTGGCATGCCGCCAGGGTGGGCGCGCTGTTGCAGCCCATCGCGGCGCGCGAACTCGGCATAAGCGACTTGAACGAACATCCCGAACTCAAGCGTGCGCTCATGGCAGCCTACTCTCTGGGGAGCAATGCATGAAAACCGCGCTGGTGTTATTCGCAGAAGGCAGCGAGGAACTCGAAGCGGTCACCATCGTGAACATCCTGCGCCGCGCCGCTGTCAGCGTCACGCTGGCCGGGCTGACTGCGGGCGCACTGCGCGGCAGCCGCGGTGTGACCCTGATGCCGGACACTACGCTGGATGCGGTGCTGCATGACAGTTACGACATGACAATCCTGCCCGGCGGACAGCCCGGAACACGCCATCTGAAAGCGGATGACCGGGTATTGAAACTGCTGCAACGCATGGCGGCAGAGGGCAAATATCTGGCCGCCATCTGCGCCGCGCCGTCGGTGCTCGCTGCCGCCGGATTGCTCAACGGCAAGCGCGCGACCTGCTTCCCGACCTGTCTGGACGATTACCCTGAAGTTCATCTGCAATCGGCGGCCGTGGTCGAAGAGGGCAACGTCATCACCTCTCGCGGCCCGGGCACAGCCATGGATTTCGCGCTACTGCTGGTGGAACGACTGGCGGGCGAGGCTAGGCGGCACGAAGTCGAAGCAGGCCTGGTGCGCTGATTGCGTGCGCTGCTGCACAAGTTCCCACCCTCCGTCACCGCACTGCTGCTGCAGGTCGCGGCGCTTGCACTTACCCTGCTCGTCGGGCGTGCGCTAGCAATCCAATTCACCCCACTGAGCTTTGCGCTTGCGTGCGGCCTGCTCGCTGCGGGCTTCAGCCACCTTGCCGGCCTGGCGCGCTGGTGGCTGTTCATCCAGCTGTGTTTCGCACCCGCGCTGGTACTGATGCTCGCCTTCGACATTCCCCCCGGAATCTTTCTGGCCGCCTTTCTGATCATGCTGGTAGTTTACTGGAGCACTTTCCGCACTCAGGTGCCGCTCTACCTTTCCAGCAACAAGGTATGGCACGCGCTGGAAGCCCTGCTCCCCCCGCCGCAAGCCGGTAAAACCTTCCGCTTCATAGACCTCGGTTCGGGCCTGGGCGGGGTATTAACACATCTGGCGCGCATCCGCCCGGACGGACATTACACGGGCGTGGAATCCGCCCCGTTGCCGCTGCTCTGGAGCTGGCTGCGCACCCAACCCTGTCGCAATTGCGAGGTGCACTGGGGCAGCATTTGGGATGAAAATCTTGCGGCCTGTCATCTGGCTCAATATGACGTGGTGTTCGCCTATCTCTCGCCCGTGCCTATGGAAAAACTCTGGCGCAAGGCGCGCGCAGAGATGCGTCCGGGCACGGTATTTGTCAGCAGCACCTTCGCCGTCCCCGAACAGGCACCGCATCAAACCCTGCAGGTGGACGATATGCACCACTCCACCCTGCTGGTCTGGCGGATGTAACTGGCAGATGTAATCGGTAAGCTAGGCCAGAAAGCGTCGCACCGCCGCCGCATCGAACGGCCAGCCCAGCTCGGCGCCTGCGCGCCGCAACACCGGGATGCGCGTGCCGTATTTTTCAAGCAGGCTGTCGTCGTCGGCAATATCAAGGTGCAGCGCATGTATGCCTAGCGACTGAAGCACGGCCTCCGCCTCATCGCACAGGTGGCAGCACGCGGTGCCGTAAAGTTCGACGACTGTCATTCGCGCAGACTGATGACGGGCCAGCCATGCTGCTCGGCATGAGCGCGCAGCGTCGCATCGGGATTCGCGGCGACCGGGTGTTTCACCCTGCGCATCAGCGGCAAATCGTTCATCGAATCGCTGTAGAAAATGCTGTCGGCGAAGCTGTCCAGCGTCAGGCCGCGTGCGCTCAGCCAGTTGTCCAGACGGGTAATCTTGCCTTCGCGGAAGCACGGCACATCGGCGACCTGACCGGTAAACTCGCCGTCCCTGTGTTCCGGCTCGGTGGCGATCAGATGTTCGATGCCGAATTCGCGGGCGATGGGCGCGGTGACAAAGCTGTTGGTGGCCGTGATGATCACGCACAGGTCACCCGCATCGCGGTGCTGTTGCACCAGATCACGCGCAGGCTGCGTAACCATGGGCATGATGCTCTCACGCATGAATTGCTGATGCCATGCATCCAGTGTCTTGCGCGAATGACGCGACAGCGGCTTGAGCTGAAAATCCAGGAATTCGTGTATATCCAGCGTACCGGCCTTGTACTGGTCGTAAAAGGCCTGATTCTTCACTTCAAACAGTTCGCGATCCAGGATGCCGATGCGGATCAGAAATTGCGACCACTCGAAATCGCTGTCGCCGTTAAGCAGGGTGTTATCCAGATCAAATAGTGCAAGTTTCATTTCAATTCCAGTTCCTGTTGCAAAACTTCTTTTAACAAGGGCACGGACGGTGCGCGATGCAATCGCAGCGAATGTTCATCCAGCGCATCCAACACGGCCAGCAGACTCGGCAGGTCGCGCCGCCCGTGGCGCAACAGGTATTGGCTCACTTCGTGCGCCAGTGAAAAACCCCTGCCCTGCGCGTGCTGCGCGAGCGCCTGCGCCTTCTCTTCGTCGCTCAAACCCTGCACCTGATACACCAGCCCCCAGCCCAGCCGGGTGCGCAGATCGGGGCGCAGATCAAGATGCAGCGGCGATTGCCTGCCGCTCACCAGCAGCATGCCGCCACTCTCGCGCATCTGATTGTATAGGTTGAATAATTCGATTTGCTCTGCGTCATCCAGATCTTCCACATCATCCACCGCCACCACCCCGGCCTGCTCCGGCACACGACCCTGCGCATAGACAGCGCTGCAATGCGCATTCTGGGCCGCGCTCACACAGGCCTGCAGCAAATGACTCTTGCCGCTACCGGTCTGCCCCCACACATAGATACAGCGTTCGCGGCTCTCGCCTGCCAGGGCGTGCTGCAGCACCGAGAGCAATTCCTGATTGGCGCCCGCCACGAAATTATCGAAGGTCGGCCACCAGTGGGGCGTGATATCGAGCAGGAGCTGGCTCATTATTTGCGGTACATGCGACTGGACAGATACCAGGCTTTGCCGTGGCGCAGGCCTACCAGCAAAATCGCCGACATGGGTAAGGCCAGCAGAATACCGAAGAAACCGAACAACTGACCAAAGGCCAGCAGGGCAAAGATCACCGCCAGCGGATGCAGGCCGATACGCTCGCCGACCAGCCAGGGCGTGACCAGCATCCCTTCTATCATCTGCCCTGCACCGAACACCGCCCATACCCACAACACGCCGGAAAATTCCGTGAATTGCATCACCGCGGCGAGCGTGGCCAGCAGCAGGCCGATTATCATGCCCAGATAGGGTATGAACACCAGCATGCCTGCGACGATACCTATGGGCAGCGCGAATTCCAGCCCGACCAGCCACAACACCACGCTGTAAAATGCGCTCATCAGCAACATCACGGCAATCTGGCCGCGCAGGAACTCTGCCAGCACGCAGTCCACTTCGCGGCCTATTTCACTGACACTGGCATGCCAGTGACGGGGGATCAGCCCGTCCAGCCGCGCAATCAGCTCATCCCAGTCACGCAACAGATAAAACATCGCCACAGGGATCAGCAGCAGATTGACCAGTGCGGCCAGAATTGCACCGCCGCTGCTGCCCAGCCAGGGCAGCAGACTCTTTGCCGCTCCGCCCGCGCTCTGCCAGTGACTCATCAGCAGGTCCTTCAGCGCCGCGCTGTCCCACTGCAACTCCACGCCGAACCACTGCTGCAGCTGCGGCAGCATACGCACGCGCGCAGCCTCGATCAGGCCCGGCAGGCGTGCCACGAACAGGCTGATTTCCTTTTCCAGCAGCGGCAGCATGATCAGCAGCAATCCTGAGGACAGTAACAACAGCGCCAACATCACCAGCACCACCGCCAGCGTGCGCGGCACTTTCAAGGCGCACAGCCGCTGCACCAGCGGATTGCAGATATAGGCAAAAATGGCGGCAGCCACAAACGGCGTAAGGATAGGGCTGAGCAGGTATAACAACAACACGGCCAGCCCGACAAACAGCGACCACTGCACGGCAGCAAAGCGGGATATAGTCATTTAAGGTAAAATTCGCGACAAAATTGTCCAGCACTTTATCCTGAAGAAAGCGAGAACTCAACTTGAACCAGCCAAATAACACTTCTGCCAGCGCAGGACTTTCCTATCGGGATGCCGGTGTAGACATCGATGCCGGCGATCAATTGGTCGAAAACATCAAGCCTTACGCCAAGCGCACCATGCGCCCGGAAGTGCTTTCCGGCATAGGCGGCTTCGGCGGTCTGGTGGAAATTTCCAAAAAATACAAAGAGCCCGTGCTGGTATCCGGCACCGACGGCGTCGGCACCAAGCTGAAACTGGCCTTTGAGCTGAACATCCACGACACCGTCGGCATCGACCTGGTCGGCATGAGCGTCAACGACATTCTGGTGCAGGGCGCCGAGCCTTTATTCTTTCTGGATTACTTCGCCTGCGGCAAACTCGACGTGCCCGCGGCAACCGAAGTCATCAAGGGCATAGCCCACGGCTGCGAGCAGGCCGGTTGCGCGCTGATCGGCGGCGAAACGGCTGAAATGCCCGGCATGTACCCGGTAGGCGAATACGACCTGGCCGGCTTCGCCGTCGGCGTGGTGGAAAAAGCCAGCATCATCACCGGTGAAAATATCGTTCCCGGAGATGTGGTGCTGGGCATGGCCTCCAACGGCGCACACTCCAATGGTTACTCGCTGGTGCGCAAGATCATCGAACGCAGCAAGCCTGATCTTTCCGCCCGATTCGACGGCGACCGCACCCTGAGCGACGTCATCATGGCGCCCACACGCATCTACGTTAAACCGCTGCTGGCATTGATGCAGAGCCTCACCGTCAAAGGCATGGCACACATCACCGGCGGCGGCATCACCGAAAACGTGCCGCGCGTGCTGCCTGAGAACGTGGTCGCCGACATCGACAGCACATCCTGGCAAATGCCCAGACTGTTCCACTGGCTGCGCGAACAGGGCGGCGTGGCTGAGCAGGAAATGTACCGCACCTTCAATTGCGGCATCGGCATGGTGGTCATCGTCGCTCAAGCCGATGCGGCTCAGGCCATCAGCCAGTTGCAGGCGGCGGGTGAAACCGTCACGAAGATCGGCGTGATACGCGCCAGAAACGGCGCAGAACATCAGACGCAGGTGAAATAAACAGGGTAAGTGGTCAGCAGGGAGCAGGTGCGCTTTCTCCCACTTCCCACTTCCCACTTCCCACTTCCCACTTCCCACTTCCCACTCACCACTCACCACTCACCACTCACCACTCACCACTCACCACTTCCCGCCTTATTCCCATGAAAAACATCGTCATTCTCATCTCCGGACGCGGCAGCAATATGCAGGCGCTACTGACAGCCCATGCCAACTATCGCATTGCGGCGGTGATCAGCAACAAGGCGGATGCGGGCGGACTGACTTTTGCGCAGGCGCACGGCATTCCCACGGCCGTCGTATCTCATCGCGACCACCCCGATCGCGAGAGTTTCGATGCCGCACTGACTCAGGTTATTGATCGTTTCGAGCCCGACTTTGTGATACTCGCCGGTTTCATGCGCATCCTTACCGCCGGTTTCGTGACGCATTATCAGGGCCGCCTCATCAATATCCATCCCTCGCTGCTGCCCTCCTATACCGGGCTGCATACGCATGCGCGCGCCCTGCACGACGGAGTGAAGATACACGGCTGCACCGTGCATTTCGTCACGCCCGACCTCGACCACGGCCCCATCATCATTCAGGCCGCCGTCCCCGTGCTGGCAGACGACACCGAGCACACACTGTCCGCCCGCATCCTGCGTGAAGAACACCGCATTTTCCCGCAGGCCGTGCGCTGGCTATGTTCGGGCCAGATTGAACTAAGCGCAGAGGGCAAGGTCGTAAACCGCAATCGCAATCAGGCCGGACCGGCCCTGATTTCACCCGCACTGGAGTAAACATGAAGTGGATCTTGCAGACCGTGGCGTGGCTGATGCTGTGCACTGCGGCCTATGCCGCGCCGCCTGACAGAGTGCAGGCGAGCTACGAAGTATTCAGCCGCGGCATGAAAATCGGAAAAATAGACGAAACCTATACCCGCATCAGGGATCACTACACGCTGACCAGCACCACCACACCGCTAGGTCTGCTGGCCGTATTCAAACCCGGAAAAACTCACCTCAGCAGCAGCGGACTCGTCGTGAAACAGGGGCTGCGCCCGCAGCGCTTCGTGTACAAACGCGAAGACAATCCTGAAAAAAACAGTCAGGCCGAATTCGACTGGGCGGCGGGAAAGATCACCCTGATGCATCAGGCGCAACGCACCCCGCTCCCCCTGCCGGACGGCACGCAGGACAGGCTGAGCGCAATGTATCAATTCATGTTTCTCCAGCTTGAGGCTGACAGCACCTTGAGTTTCGCAATGACTAACGGCAGCAAGCTGGACAACTATCACTACGCAATTGGCCCGCGGCAAAAAACCGATACGCCGGCCGGACAGTTCGACAGTCTGTATCTGGATAGTCAGGGAAAGCCGGGCGAAAATCGCACTGAAATCTGGCTGTCTACGCAAAAATACAATCTCCCCTGCAAGATGATCATCACCGATGCCAACGGCGATCAGTTCACGCAAATCCTGAGCACGCTGCACATCACGCCTTAGACCGCCTGACCGCGCATGCATCTCTCCGGCCTGTTACACGTAGATCATCCTGCCTCAAGGGTGGCGCTGGCCATCGCCTTGTCGCTGCTGATACACGCCGCACTGCTGTTCGGCCCCCGGCTGATCGAACTCGAACCCGCCGAAACCCAGTTACCCCCGCTCATCGCCAGACTGGAGCCGCTACCCCGGCCGGCGCCTAAGCCCGCACCCAGACCCCGTCCCAGACCGTCCGCCTCACCCCTCAGCACTGCCGCCGAGCAGCCAGCCGCAGAATCAGCCGCGCAGAACATCGAGGAGGCGCCGGCGGCCGAGGAAGCGCCAGCGGCCGAGGAGGCGCCAGCGGTCGGGGAAGCACCAGCGGCCGAAGAGGCACCAGCGGTGGAGGAGGCGCCAGCCGTTGAACAACACGCCCCCCCGCTGCCCAGGCATGCGCAGCTGACCTTCACTGTTTACAAGGGTACGGATTTCGCGGTCGGCGAGGCGCGCCACCGGCTGGAAATCGGCGACGATAACGCTTACACCTTGCAGGTGGACATGAACACCACGGGCATCGCCAGTTTATTCAAGACATTCGAGCTGAGTCAGCGCAGCAGCGGCACGGTCAGCGCACTGGGGCTGCGCCCCGATGTATTCAGCGAAAACCGTGTTACCGCTAAAGGAAATCAGGCAGTTACCGCCCAATTCGACTGGGAGAACAGCAAGCTGACCTTCTCGAACGGCAAACATGCCATGCTGCCCGAACAGGCTCAAGACATCCTCAGCTTTCTGTACCAGTTCTCGCAATTGCCGCTGCATCAGTCCACGCTGCCCCTGCACGTCAGCAATGGAAAAAAGCTGGAAAGCTATCAGCTGTCCATCGGTGAAGAAGAACAACTCCAGACCCGATTCGGCCAAATTCGCGCCCTGCCGCTGCGCAAGATACACGCCCCCGGCGAAGAAGGCCTGGACATCTGGCTAGGCCTGGAATATCGATTGCTGCCCGTCAAGATACGCCAAATCGACAGAAATGGCGGTATTGCCGGTGAAATGGTCATCTCCGACATCCGGGTATCTGACGAATAAGCGGGTAGCGGGTAGCGGGTAGCGGGTAGCGGGTAGCGGGTAGCGGGTAGCGGGTAGCGGGTAGCAATAAAATCTTGCTACAAGCTACAAGCTACAAGCTACAGGCTACGAGCTGTTCTGTTAAACTCCGCACCTGAACAATGAAACCAAACCTGTCATGCTCATCACCGAATACCGCCTAGACCTCGTCATACTCGCGCTGCGCACCATACTGCCGCTGGAACATCCCGCCGATACCACCTTGCGCTATTTCTTCAAGAACGAACGCATCGGTTCGAACGAACGCGCACTGGTCGCCGAAACCGCCTTCGGCGTGCTGCGTCACCGCCTGTTGCTGGAAGCCTCATGCGACGGCAATGCCACGCCGCGCCGTATGGCGCTGGCCTATCTGGTCAAATTCGGCGGCTACAACCTGCGCGAAATCCAGCCGGTGCTCAAGCGCGACGAGGCGGAATGGCTGGCGAAAGCCAAGGGCGTGCAATATGAGGGCCAGCCGCTGTCGGTTCAGGCCGAATTGCCCGAGTGGCTGGTCGAAAAGATGCGCGCATCGTATTCAGACGAAGAAATCCTCACGCTGGGGCAGGCCATGCAACAGGGCGCGCCCCTGGATATACGCGTCAATACCCTGCTGGCCAAACGCGAAGAGGTGTTGCAAAGACTCCAGGAACAAAGCATAGACGCGACCGCCACGCCCTATTCGCCCATCGGCATTCGCCTGAAGGAAAAAATCCCGCTGAACAAGGACGAGTTGTTCACCACGGGCAAGGTAGAAGTGCAGGACGAAGGCAGTCAGTTGCTGGGATTCCTGCTGGCGCCCAAGCGCAACGACATGGTGGTGGATTTCTGCGCCGGCGCGGGCGGCAAGACGCTGATGCTCGCAGCGCTGATGAATTCTCAAGGCCGTCTGTACGCGATGGATGTTTCCGAGAAACGCCTGGCGAATCTCAAACCGCGCCTGAAACGCTCTGGCGCCTCCAACATCCAGCCCATGCTGATCGCACACGAGAACGACCTCAAGATAAAACGCCTGTCAGGCAAGATAGACCGCGTGCTGGTGGATGCGCCGTGCAGCGGGCTGGGCACTTTGCGCCGCAACCCCGATCTTAAATTCCGCCAGTCGCCCCAGAGCCTCTCCGAGCTGAACCAGAAACAGAGCGCCATTCTGGCTTCGGCCAGCCGCTTGCTGAAGAAGGGCGGCCGTCTGGTTTACGCGACTTGCAGCATACTGCCGGAAGAAAATCAGCACATCGTAGAAGCCTTCCTGTCCAGCCATCCCGATTTCGTGCTGCGCCCGGCCGGCGAAATATTGCAGCAGCAGAAAATCGCCATGGAGATGGGCGACTATCTGGAACTGCGTCCCAATCTGCATGCCACGGACGGCTTCTTTGCGGCGGTGCTGGAACGGCTCTGATCCGGCGCTGACGGGTATGCCCGTTCCTGATAATACGCCATACCCTCTCCCGAAAGGCGCAGGCTACAATTCGTCTCTGCACATAACTGGGCGGCACGACAACGGCGCATAAAAATGGCTCTTCCTGGCAACGCATGCAAGGACAAGCAATCCATGAAAGCATCAGCACTCAGAGTACTGGTATCACTGTTGAGCCTGGCCTTGCTGGTCCTGTCCCAGCCTGTTTCTGCGTCTGATGACAGTCAGGTCGCGGCTTATGACATCGAACTTCAGATTCCGCCCGAACAGCGCAGTCTGATGCAAAAACACCTCGACCTCTACCGCTGGCGCGGCAGCGAACGAATGGACGAGTCCCAGCTACAGCGACTGGTTCGTCTGGCGCCCGAACAAATACGCGCATTCCTCGCGACCGAAGGCTACTATTCGCCCCTGATCACGGCAAAGATGGAACGCAAGAATCACCAGTTTCTGGTCACACTCACCGTCGAGCCCGGCGAACCGGTGCGCGTGACGGCTATCGATCTTCAGGTCACCGGCTCCTTCAACGACGGCTCGGCAGAAAACCGTGACCGTCTGAATAAAATGCGCTCGGACTGGAGCCTGCGCCCCGGGGCGGCGTTTCGCCACGACAACTGGGAGACCGCCAAGCGCAATGCACTCAAGTCGCTGCTGCTTGAGCGCTACCCGGGCGCGTCGATTGCGGACAGCCGTGCCGCAGTCAATCCGCAGACCAACAGCGTCGAACTTCAGCTCACTCTGGACAGCGGCCCCGCCTTCACATTCGGCGAACTCGACATACTGGGCCTGAACCGTTATCCCGCCACCCTCATCGAACGCATGAACCTCATCACGCCGGGCGAGCCTTACTCGCAGATCAAGCTGCTGGACCTCCAGTCGCGGTTGCAGGACAGCCCGTATTTTGAAAATGCGGACGTCAGCATAAGCACCGCGCAGCCATCCCGCGTACCCGTCAAGGTTGAACTGGTCGAAAAAAAATCCCAGAAACTGGGTCTGGGCATAGGCATGAGCACCGATACCGGCCCTCGCATTCTGCTGGATCATCGCGACCTGAATTTTATTGATCGCGCCTGGTGGCTGGGCAGCGCGCTTAAACTGAATCAGAAGCAGCAGACCCTGAGTTCCAATTTGCAGCTCCCGCCCAATGCACAGGGATACCGAGACAGCCTCAATGCCCAGGTGGAGCGCACCGATATTTCTGGCGAAGTCACCCAGACGCTGATCATGGGCGGCAGGCGCGCATTCATGCATGAAAAAACGGAAAACGCCTTCGGCATGAATTATTTCACCGAAACCCAGAGCGTTCAGGGTTCGATCAGCGCCCGCAGTTCCACGCTCAGTCCGTTCTATTCCTGGACGCTGCGCGATGTCGATGATTTGCTCTACCCGACCAGCGGTTATCTGCTCAATTTTAAAACGGACGCGGCGGCGCGCGCCCTGCTGTCGGACCGGGACTTTTTGCGCGGGCACGGCCGCGCAGTCTATTTTCACCCTCTGGGCTCACGCGATCAGCTCATCCTGCACGGCGAACTGGGCATAGTGGCCGCCCGCAGTCGTGACGGCATTCCTTCCGGCTTCCTGTTTCGCACCGGCGGCGATCAGACGCTGCGCGGTTACGCCTATCAGAGCCTGGGCGTGACACAGGGACAGGGGGTGGTCGGCGGACGCTATTTGGCACTCGCCAGCGCGGAATACGTACACTGGCTGACCCCTGCGTGGGGGGCGGCCATTTTCATCGACGGCGGCAATGCCGCAGACACCCCGTCCAGCCTGAAACCCGTTTATGGCTACGGCACCGGTGCGCGCTGGAAGAGCCCGGTCGGCCCGCTGAACCTCGACATCGCCTACGGGCAACTTGAGCAAAAATTGAGACTGCATTTTTCTGTGGGATTCAACTTCTGATGACCCGCTTTTTCCTCAACCGGCCCGCCCTCTATGCGATCCGCATCCTGTCCGGCCTGCTCGCTGCCGCACTCCTGCTGCTCTGGCTGACAGGCAGCGAATCTGCGCTGCGCTGGGCCGCCCGGCAGGCAGAACAACTCAGTGGCGACAGCCTCACGCTGGGCACGGTACACGGCTCACTGTACGGCCCGCTGCGCGTCGAAACGCTGCGTTTTCAAACTGATGAGATGCGCATTGAAGCCAGAGAAATAAATCTTGACTGGTCGCCCCTCGCCCTGCTCCGGCGACATGTCGAGATCGACACCCTGACGCTGCAAGCGCTGCTGATCACGCAAATCAAACCCGACTCCGCGCCCGTCAAACTGCCCGACACATTGCGTTTACCAGTGACATTTTCTGCACCCTCCACGAACATAGGACGTATCCTGTTCAGGAACAAGGACACGGAATATGCGGTAAACGGCATCGAATTCGGCATGGAAAGACTGAGCGACCGCTACCATATAAGCCTGCGCAACATGACATCGGAATGGGGAAACGTGCAGGCCGGCATGACGCTGAGCGACACAATCCCCTTCAATCTCTCTGCCCATGCCGCCCTGCATCAGGCTGAACCGGCAGACTACCGCGCCGGGGTGCAGGCATCAGGCACCCTCTCGCAACTTCTGCTGGAGGGACAGGTACAAGGCCGGGGTGGCCGGGCCGACCTCCATGCCCAGCTCACGCCCTTCGCCGCTCTCCCCTACCGTGAGATAAAAATCAAGGCCAGCGGCATAAATCCATCGCTGCTTCGCGAGGATTGGCCCCGGGCGGATATAGACACGACGCTATCCATCGCTCCCCGTGGTGAGCATCAACTGGCCGGGAATATCCTGCTTAGCAATAAACTGCCCGGCAGCTGGAATCAGTCGCGCCTGCCATTGCGTGAATTACTCACCCGGTTTTCCGGCACACCGGACCGGCTTGATTTGCGCGCCCTTCATCTGGACCTGGCCGGTGCCGGGAATTTCAAGGGTAGCGGCCAGTTCGAGGCGCGCCGCCTGCAACTGAACCTGAGCACCACAGACTTCAACCCGCAGGGCATACAAAGCACGCTGCGCCCCATGCGACTGGCCGGCGACATCAACCTGAATACAGGGAAAGACAGCCAGCAACTGACGGCCAATCTGCGTTACCAGCGTTATCAACTCAAACTGGATGCGCATCATAGCCGTGATGTGATCGAGTTGCGCGAAGCGGCCATCCGCTCTGCCGCCGGCAGCCTTGTCCTGCGCGGCACGCTGGAACTGAACGGCCAGCGACCCTTCCGGCTCGCGGGCGAGTTGAAAAAATTCAACCCAGCCGATTTCGGCGATTACCCGTCGGCAAGCATCAATGCCTCGCTCCATACCGCAGGAAAATGGGCAGAAAAACCACAGGCCGCGCTGGAATTTGCCGTCGCCGACAGTCATTTCCGCAACCAGCCGCTTGCAGCCCGGGGCAAGCTGAACCTTTCCGCCACGCGCATCTGGGACAGTGAAATCATCCTGAGACTGGCACACAACCAACTAACGACCAAAGGAGCGCTGGGCAATCCCGGCGACCACCTCAATTTTCAGATCGAGGCCGACAGGCTGGCCCTGCTCGACCCGCAATTAAGCGGCCAGATACGCATCACGGGTGCGCTGGAGGGTCGTTTATCGGCCCCGTCCGGGAATTTTGACGCACAGCTCGGCCAGTTGAGCTGGGGCGAGGATTACCGCCTGAACAGCCTGCATGCCAGCGGCCATCTGGGCAAAGGGGCGGACGGCCCGCTGATCGTGGATGCCAGACTGCAAGGCCTGAGCGCGCCGCAACTGCTCGTCACCCAGGCCAGCCTGCATGGCCGGGGAACACGCCTCAACCACACGCTTGAAATGCTGGCGAAGAGCGACAGCTTCGATATCGAGAGCCGACTGAGCGGCGGCTGGCACGACGCCTCAGGCTGGTCGGGCAGGGTGATGCATCTGCTCAACCGCGGGCGTCATGCGCTGCAACTCAAATCACCTGCAAGGCTGGAATTAGCCCGGCAACGCGCTGCCCTCAATGATGCGCGTTTCGATTTCAATGGTGCCGATCTGGCCCTGCATGAGCTTGCCTACGATGGCGGCCATGTCACAAGCCGGGGCGAATTTACAGGGCTGCCACTGTCCTATCTGCAAGGCCTCACCGGACATGACCTCGCCACCGACCTGACCCTGGGCGGAAACTGGCAGTTCACGGTCAATAATTCGGTCGACGGGCATATTGACTTATGGCGCGTGCGCGGCGACCTGCCCCTGTCCAGCGACCCACCGGCCAGGCTGGGCCTCAGCCGCCTCACCCTGAATCTGAAGGCTGTGAACAGGCAATTACACGCCCAGCTGGAAGCCGCAGGCGCCAATCTGGGCAGCCTCAGGGCAGAAGCCCACAGCATGCTCTCGGTCCGCAACGGCGTATGGGGCATCGCCGGCAGCGCGCCCCTGCGCGCCAGCCTGGACCTGTCCGTCGAAACACTGGCCTGGATGCCTATGTTCATCGACACAACACTGACTCTCGACGGTGCCCTCAAGGGGCAGGTGCGCGCCGATGGCACATTCGCCCAGCCAAATCTGACAGGCCGTCTGGACGGCACGCGCATCAGCGTCGCGCTGCCCGAGCACGGACTGCGCTTCACGGAAGGTCATTTCCGGGCGAAGCTGGAAGATCAGCTGCTGCACTTCGATGACCTTGCCATGCGTGGCGGCAGCGGCAGCCTGAAGGGACAGGGCCGTGTGGAATTTGCGGGCAAGTCACCCGCCATGCAACTCGCACTTCAGGCCGACCAGCTTGAGGTGCTGTCCCGTCCCGACCGCTATCTCAAACTGAGCGGCACCGGCAACGCCTCGGTTGTCGGCAGCGAAGTGCGCATTGCGGCCGGCCTCAAGGCCGACCGAGGTTTGATCGAACTGGCCGGGAGCGACCTGCCCACAGCCAGCGATGACGTCGTGGTGACTACGACCAGGACGGCGAAGCAGAAAAACCGCCCCTATGCCATAAGGCTGGACCTGGATATGGACCTGGGTGAAAACTTTTTTGTTAAAGGCCGGGGACTGGACGCGCAACTGGGTGGCGCGCTAAAGCTGAGCGCCGCGCATGGCGCATCACCCACTTCACGTGGCAGCCTGCGCGTGATCAGGGGAAATTATTCGGCTTACGGACAGCGTCTGGAAATCGAACGCGGCATACTCAACTTTCAGGGCCCACTGGACAATCCCAGCCTGAATATCCTGGCCTGGCGCAGGAACCAGACCGTCGAGGCAGGCGTGGCCCTGACCGGAACGGCACTATCCCCGCGCGTGAATCTGGTATCCAGCCCCAATGTGCCCGACAGCAAGAAACTCTCCTGGCTGGTATTAGGGCACGACCTTGAGTCCTCCGACGGGCAGGATTTCAGCGCCATGCAGGCCGCGGCGGGCGCACTGCTGTCAGGCAATGAATCCATCGCGCTCCAGCAGAAAATCGCCCGTGCCGCAGGCCTGGAAGAAGTCAGTATCAGGGGAGCGGGCGGGCTGGAGAACACCATGCTGACTCTCGGCAAGCGACTCTCCTCGCGCGCCTACCTCAGCTATGAGCAGGGACTCACAGGCGTGGGCACCTTGATGAAAATCAACTACACGCTCACCAAACGACTCTCCGCACAAGCGCAGGCGGGCACCACGCCCGCAGTAGACCTGTTTTACACCTTCAGCTTTGACTGAGACTCAGTCCGCATGGTCACACTGAACTTCACACGCACTCCAGGCCGTCACGTCGGCGCTGGACGCCATTTTTACCAATGAACAATCCGGAATAAATACAAAAAAGCCCGCTGTCGCGGGCCTTTTTGTTCTTTCTATGCTTTATCTGAATAAAGTACTACTTAGAAAGGAATGTCGTCGTCGAAGTTATCGAAGCTGCTTTTGGCTGCCGGTCTGGCGGCGGGGGCGGCGGTGCGTGCAGGGGCGGGCTGATTCTCCTCGACTACTTCGAAGCTGCCCGCACCGGAGGACTTGCCGCCCAGCATTTGCATGCGGTCTGCGACGATTTCAGTGGTATAGCGATCCTGCCCGTCCTTGTCCTGCCACTTGCGTGTCTGGATACGCCCCTCGATGTAAACCTGAGACCCCTTTTTCAGATACTCGCCGACTACCTCGGCCTGCCTCCCAAAAAACGAGACGCGATGCCACTCAGTCTTTTCCTGCTTGGTTCCGCTCTTATCCTTCCAGGTATCTGTCGTCGCCAGTGTGATATTTGCAACGGCTTCCCCACCCGGCATGTACCTCACCTCGGGGTCTTTTCCGAGATTGCCTACCAATATCGCCTTGTTCACTGATGCCATTTTTCTCTCCCTTGGTCACGCGCCAGCCACCGGCGGACGCTCAATAATCAATAAAAACACCGTACTGAAAACCGGGCGCAGACGCTCAGTCCTCAGTCCTTTTTCGTTCCACCAGCAGCGAATATAACCTGCGGCTATCGACGCGCAGCACGGTAAAGATGAGATCGCCGACATGCAGTCGATCACCGCATTTGGGGAGCTGCCCGGCCGCCTTGAGCACCAGTCCGCCCACGGTATCGCAATCTTCATCGCTGAAATCCGTGCCTAGCACCTCATTGAAGTCCTCAATCTCGGTATCAGCCTTGACGCGGTAGTGCCCCGTGTCATCGGCGATGATGTTGTCCTCGTCCTCATCGAAGTCGTATTCGTCTTCGATATCGCCGACAATTTGCTCCAGCACGTCCTCTATCGTCACCATGCCCGACACGCCGCCGTATTCGTCCACCACCAGCGCGATGTGATTGCGATTGCTGCGAAAGTCGCGCAACAACACGTTCAGGCGTTTCGATTCCGGCACGAACACCGCCGGGCGCAGCATGTCGCGCACATCGAACTCTTCGCCTGCGTAATAGCGCAGCAAGTCCTTGGCCAGCAGAATGCCGATGATATTGTCCTTGTCGCCCTCGATCACCGGAAAGCGCGAGTGCGCCGCCTCTATGACAAAGGGGATGAACGCTTCCGCAGGCTGAACGATATCGATCACATCCATCTGCGCGCGGGGAATCATGATTTCCCGCACCTGGCGTTCGGAAACCTGCAGCACGCCTTCCATCATGGACAGCGCGTCAGCATCCAGCAGATTGTTTTCGTAAGCGCCGTGCAGCAGTGTTACCAGTTGCTCACGGTCTTCAGGTTCGCGCAGCAGCAGCGCGGAAAGGCGTTCCAGCAGGGTGGGTTTGTGACTCTCGGGGTCATCCATTTTGGGTCAGGTTTCTTGATAAGGATCAGGAAAGTGCAATCTTACCATTAACGCGGTTTCCAGTGCTTCCATCTCAGCTGCCTGCTCGTCATTCTCATGGTCATACCCCTGCAAGTGCAACGCGGCGTGTATGGCCAGGTGCGCGTAATGGGATTGCAGGTCCTTATTCTGCGCGGCGGCCTCCCTCTCGACCACGGGCGCGCAAATCACCACATCACCGTACAGCGCCCCGGCATCGTCATACACGAAGGTCAGCACGTTGGTCGCATAGTCCTTGCCGCGATAAGCCTTGTTCAGTTCGCGCCCCTCGGTCTCGTCGACGATGCGCAGCGTCATGCACACGTTGCGCTGCAACGCCATCCTGATCCAGCGCCGCCACTGCGGGCGAGTCGGCAGGGATGTCGCGGCACTCGCATACTGAACCGCGAGTGACAGACCGTGTTTGCCGGTCGCCGCGCTCATTCGCGCTTCCCCGCCAGTTCGCCGCGCAGCGTATGCCTGACCACCCCGGTCACGGTGACTTCCACAAAACGCCCTATCATGCCGGGTGAGCCACGGAAATTGACCACGCGGTTGTTGTCCGTGCGCCCGGCCAGTTCCAGCACATCCTTTTTCGATATTCCTTCCACCAGCACGCGCTGCACGCTACCCAGCATGGACTGCGCAACGCCCGATTCCTGCTCTGCGATGCGGTCCTGCAAACGTTTCAGGCGCGCCGCTTTCACCTCATGCGGCGTATCGTCGCGCATCTCGGCGGCCGGCGTGCCGGGGCGCGGGCTGAACAGATAGCTGAAACTGTTATCGAATCCGACTTCGTCTATCAGCTTCAGCGTCGCCTCGAAATCCTGCTCAGTTTCGCCTGGAAAACCCACGATGAAATCCGAGGTGATGCAGATGTCGGGGCGCACGGCGCGCACGCGGCGAATGACCGATTTATACTCCAGCACGGTATGACCGCGCTTCATCGCGGCCAGCACGCGGTCCGAACCCGACTGCACCGGCAGATGCAGATGGCTGACCAGCTTGGGCGTGGTCGCGTACACGTCAATCAGACGCTGCGACATATCTCTGGGATGCGAGGTGGTATAACGGATGCGCGCGATCTGCGGCAGATTGGCGATGGCTTGCAGCAGGAAGGCGAAGTCCACCGTGTCACCGTCATCGCTTGCACCGAGGTAGCCATTCACGTTCTGACCTATCAGGGTCACCTCCTGCACCCCCTGATCGGCCAGTTCCTGCACATCCTTCATCACATCTGCAAAAGGCCGCGACACCTCTTCGCCGCGCGTGTAGGGCACGACACAGAAGGTGCAGTATTTGCTGCATCCTTCCATGATGGCGACGAATGCGGAGCCTGAGCCGGTCTGCGGGGCGGGCAAATGATCAAATTTTTCGATTTCCGGAAAACTGATATCCACCTGCGGGCGTCCCGTGTCCCGTCGCGCCTGTATCAGCTGCGGCAGGCGGTGCAAGGTCTGCGGCCCGAATACCACGTCCACATAGGGCGCGCGTTTGATGATCACGTCCCCTTCCTGGCTGGCGACACAGCCGCCCACGCCGATCAGCAGTTCAGGCCTGGCCAGCTTGAGCGGGCGCACGCGCCCCAGATCGGAAAACACCTTCTCTTCCGCCTTCTCGCGTATCGAACAGGTGTTGAACAGAATGACGTCGGCCTCGTCCATCCTGTCTGTCAGCTCCATTCCTTCGCAGGCGCGCAGCACGTCCGCCATCTTGTCAGAGTCATACTCGTTCATCTGGCAGCCATAGGTTTTGATATAGAGTTTTTTCAACACGCTGAAATCATACCTTTAAAAAACAATTAGAACCGGCTTGCGCAAGTCGCGACATTACGGCCTGCAAAATCCGCTCATTTCCCCGCCCACCGCTTACTGTCTTTCGCCACTTTCAATAAAAATATTTGCCGTGTGAGAGAACTGTGCTACGATTCGCACGGTTTTTTGATGTGTTTAATTCATATCTCTTGGGAGGAGAAAAAATGGCAATTATCGCTACCGTAGCATCCGTAGGCACCGCGCTCCTGGCGACTGGCTTTGCAATCTGGATGGTCATGCAACTGTTCAGCAAAAACTAAGCTGCAAACAAATCAGACAAAATAAAAAACCAGCTCAGGCTGGTTTTTTATTTTGTGCTGTTTACGCAACACGTTAATTTGGTGGTGATAGGTGGATTTGAACCACCGACCCCAGCGTTATGAGTGCTGTGCTCTAACCAACTGAGCTATATCACCGATGAGGGCGGCATTGTCCGGATTTAACCCCGCCGTGTCAATGGCAAGAAACACGCTTTAGTTCACTCTCGGGAAAATCTTTCTGCAAACCGGCCAGTTTCCCGCTCATTTCTGCGTCCAGTCCGTTGATCAGCAAGACAGTGGCCTTGTTCTTTCCGGCACGTTCACCCATTTGTGCGGTACGCACATCCTTGGCGCGCAAGCCTTCCAGAAATTTTTGCGCCGACTCGCGCGTCTTGAACAGCCCCAGCGAAATCGCGTTCAGCCACTCACCCGACTCCTGCACCACAAAATAGTCCGTCACACCGCGCGCCTTAAGCTGGGCGAGCTTCCGCTCTATCTCCGCCTTGTCTTTGAGCGGGGAAATATACACCCAGTAGCTGACGCCACGGTCGATTTCCCGCGAACTGAATTTTCCGCCCATCGGTATTTTTTTCAGGGCATTCATGGCCGCTTCCAGTTCTTTTGCCGAAAAATCACCCCATTCAAAACAGCTGTCTGCCTCTACCGTTGCCGGAACTGACGATGCCGCCAATTCGGGCAACGCGGGTACTGCCGCAGGCGCGCTCTGCGCCCCGTCCAGCAGCCTGATTTTTTCTGCATTCAGCGCTTGTGAAGGCGGTACGGGCGGCGCCCCGGCGAACAGACCCGATTTCATCACGGCAAATAAAATCACATTGATGGCGAGCAATACCCAGACTATCGTTTTCATGCTTTTTGTCATGCGCTTTCCTGTGCGATTAACAACAACCCCTGCAGCACCGGATTATCCATCATCTGCACGGGCAGATGCAGATAAGGTTGCAACAGGCCCGCAGCCCCACCGCCCAGCAACACGGGCGCGGCCAGCTCACCCAGCAGTTCATGCTGCCGCTGTATGGCACCGCAACTGGCCTGTATCGCACCGCTGAACAGCGCATCGGCCGTATTGCGAGGGAAACGCGCATAGCCGCCGCCGACCTCCTGCAACTGCGCGGTCGCGGCCGTCAGGCTGCGCTGCATCAGTTCCATTCCCGGCAATATCAATCCGCCGAGAAATTCACCCTGATCCGACAGCGCATCGATGGTAGTCGCCGTACCGCTATTGACCACCAGACACGCGCGACCTGCCTGATGCCAGGCCGCGATCAGCGCGGCCCAGCGGTCACTGCCCAGCCGCGCGGCCCGCTCATAACCGTTGCTCACCCCGCATTGCGCCCGCTGCGAGACGATGAAGTGCGGCTTCCAGCAGCGTGCGGCACAGGCAGCCTCGATCTGCCGTCCGACCTCGGCACCGGCCACATTGCTCACCCACACTTGCTCCACCCCGTCATAGCACGGGGCATCGAAGCGCAATTCGGCGCCGCCCGGCAGAGTGCGCACAGGCTGCCGCTGCCCGCCTTCAGCCAGGGCATGCTTGATGCGCGTATTGCCGGCATCGATCAACAAGCGCTTCACTGTCTCACCCCCACCTCACCGGAATTGAATTGTCTCATGCCCTCTGCCGTCTCCAGACGCAACTCGCCACCCTCGCTGACGCCGCGCGCGATCCCGACTATGCGCGAACCATCGGGCATTTGCAGCTCTACAGGCCTATCCTGCTGCACATGATAGCGCTCCCATTCGGTGCGCAGCGTGGCAAATCCGCTGCTTGCAAATTCATCCAGCACCGCGGCCAGTTCCTGCAGCAATGCCGCCAGCAAGTGATCGCGGTCGGGCGGCATGGCGCACACCCGATCCAGCGCAGCGGCAGGCTGAGCGATCGCGCGCGACAGTTTCAGCGGCAGACTGCAATTGAGGCCTATGCCTATCACCACCGCGCTGGGGCCATACATGTCGCCCTGCGCCTCGATCAGCACGCCGCCCAGCTTGCCCAGTTCCGCACCGCGCGCCAGCACATCGTTCGGCCACTTCAGCCCGACCTCCGCCGCGCCGAAGCGCTGCAGCGCGCGCACTATGGCCACGCCCACCGCCAGACTCAGGCCGGACAGCGCGTTCAGGCCGCAGTCCAGACGCCACAACAGCGAAAAGGTCAGCGCATTGCCCAAACCGGAATGCCAGATGCGCCCGATGCGCCCGCGCCCCGCGGTCTGCAATTCCACCGCCAGCACGCTTCCGCCTGGCGCGCCCAGCGCAGCCCGCCTGAGCAATTCCGTATTGCTGGAAGCTGCCTGCTGCAACACCTCGAGCTGAAAACGCGACGCTGAATCGCCCAGCGTGTGGCTGATCTTCACGGCATCCAGACACCGCCACGGCTGCGCCAGCCGGTAACCGCGCCCGCGTATGCGTTGCAGCATCACCCCGTAATCGGCCACATCGGCCAGCGCATTGCACACCGTCGCGCGCGACACGCCCAGCTCCCGCCCCAGCGACTCGCCGGAATGAAACGCGCCGTCAGCCAGCAGGCGCAATAATTGCCAGGTGCGATTATTCATTTAATACGTCCACTCCTCATGTCCCGACGCCGAGCGATTCAATCCCCCCGGTGCAACTTCCACTGGAGCATGACTGATTAACGGGGGCGGGATAATCCTAAAATCCGCAGTTGTCCACGAAAGTCACGAAAAAACACGAACATATTCATTTGCTTATACAATTTTGGCTTATCACCGATTTGGTGGGCAATTAACCTAGGCTAATAATTTGATTTATTTCGTGAATTTCGTGTTTTTCGTGGATAAAAAGCTTTTTCAAGGATAATACGGTGCCGTGAACGCTGGAGCAACACTGATTAAATCGTCTTTGCGATAACCAGCGACTTGCCAGCTCTCGTACCCTTTAGGGTGCTTGTACCCTTTAGGGTGCTTGTACCCTAAAGGGTGTGCTGGCTTATAACCAGCCACTTGGTGAGCGTAGTTTGCTCGCCTAGTGGAATGGCTAGTTGTTTCATCAGTCGAATGGCTATCAATGATGGCTTGGGCTTTAGCCCTTAGCCAGAATTGAGTAGTTTTATCAGTAGTTTTATCAGGAGCGTAGCGACGTGGCAAACCAGAATCCCTTATATCAATGATGGCTTGGGCTTTAGCCCTTAGCCAGAATTGAGTAGTTTTATCAGATCAAAATACTGGATTGCCACGCTTCGCTCGCAATGACACCTTTAATGAATAATTCAGCGTTTCCCTAGACGTTGAACAGGAAATTCATCACGTCGCCGTCATGCACCACGTACTCCTTGCCTTCGACCCGCATCTTGCCCTTTTCCTTGGCGCCGGACTCGCCGCTGCAGGCGATGAAATCGGCGTAGGAGATGGTCTGGGCGCGGATGAAGCCGCGCTCGAAATCGGTGTGGATGACGCCCGCCGCCTGCGGCGCGGTGTCGCCCTTGTGTATGGTCCAGGCGCGCACTTCCTTTACGCCCGCGGTGAAGTAGGTTTGCAGGCCGAGCAAATCGTAGCCTGTACGGATCAGCTTGTTCAGACCGGGTTCGTCCAGCCCCAGGTCGGCCAGAAATTCCAGCTTGTCGGCATCATCCAGATCGGCCAGTTCGGCCTCAATCTTGGCGCACAGCACGACGACAGGCGCGCCTTCCCTGGCCGCATGTTCGCGCAGACGGTCCAGGTGCGGGTTGTTCTCGAAACCGTCTTCCATCACGTTGCCGACATACATGGCCGGCTTGATGGTCAGCATGCACAAGGGCTTGATGATTTCCTTCTCGTCGTCGGAAAGGCCCAGGGTTCGCACCGGCCTGCCTTCGTTCAGATGCGGCAGCAGCCTTTCCAGCACCGCTACCAACTTGATCGCATCCTTATCGCCGGACTTGGCCTTCTTGCCTTCGCGTTGCAGCGTGCGTTCAACCACCGCCATATCCGCCAGCGCCAGCTCGGTGATGATGACTTCGATATCGGACAGGGGATCGACGCGACCGGCGACGTGAACCACGTTCTCGTCCTCAAAGCAGCGCACCACGTTGACGATGGCATCGGTCTCGCGGATATTGGCCAGAAACTGGTTGCCCAGGCCTTCGCCCTTGGAAGCACCCGCCACCAGCCCTGCGATGTCCACGAACTCGACGATGGCTGGCTGTATGCGCTGCGGCTTGACGATTTTGGCCAGCTCAGCCATGCGCGGATCAGGCACTTCGACGATGCCGACGTTAGGCTCTATGGTGCAGAACGGATAATTCTCCGCCGCGATGCCTGCCTTGGTGAGCGCATTGAACAGGGTGGATTTGCCCACGTTAGGCAGGCCGACGATACCGCATTTCAAACTCATGATTATTTCCTTTAAATAACAGGACTGAGGATCGAGGACTGAGCACTCAGTCCTCAGTCCTCAGTCCTCACTTAGTCCTCAGTCCTGATGACTATGCAGCTTCAGCATCGCCGCTTCGGTTTTCCCATCTATCACCAGATGCGCGATGTGTTGCGCCTGTTGCATGGCTGTTTCTATCAATTCGCGTTCTTCGCGACGCGGATCGTTCAGCACGTAATTGGACACTTCGGCACGATCACCGGGATGGCCTATACCCAGACGCAGCCGCCAGAAGTCCCGGGTGCCGAGCTGCGCGATGATGTCCTTCAGACCGTTATGGCCGCCGTGACCGCCGCCCGTTTTCAGACGCGCGATGCCGGGCTGCAAATCCAGCTCGTCATGCACCACCAGTATCTCTTCCGGGGCGATTTTGTAGAATTGCGCCATGGCGGCAACGGCGCGCCCGCTGAGATTCATGAAGGTTTGCGGTTTGAGCAGCCATACTTCGTGGCCGTGCAGCTGGCCGCGCGTCGCCAGCCCGTGGAATCTGGCTTCGCTTTTGAAACCGAGGTTCTCTTCACGCGCCAGCGCATCCAGCCACCAGAAACCGACATTGTGGCGGGTAGCCTCATATTCGCGCCCGGGATTTCCCAGGCCGACAATCAAACGTATTGGGTTCATTTATCGTTGCTCAAAAC
>Ga0209231_1000313_pt1 | contig 30015 bp, 25 predicted proteins | sample Deesub45470m_DNA_FD_188086 | JGI IMG/M metagenome (GOLD analysis project Ga0209231, IMG submission 188086) | Deep subsurface microbial communities from North Pacific Ocean - 450_OLKR46/470m Metagenome (SPAdes) (version 2) | ecosystem: Environmental > Terrestrial > Deep subsurface > Unclassified ... | reverse complement strand
CCGAGAAATGCGCAGCCTATCAGCAGCAAGTTGCCGGATAATTCCCGGCGATAGGCATGCCAACCTACCGCGAATACCAGCATCGCAATAACGATCGCGATAGTTTCGAGCAGAGTGTGCAGCGGCAGGTAAGCCGCAATGCCACGCGTGCCGGACAGGGGTGGAAGCGCACTAACCAGCAATACGGCCAGCGTCAGCAGCGCCACCGTGAGGCCCACACGGCGCATCGGTTGCTGATGGCTGGCGTGCAATCCGAACCACTGTCCTGCTTCTTTTTTAAACTGCGTCATGCTTTATGGCCTCTTGTTCCGACCTGAAGGTCGGGGTCTTAAACCGATTCGGAATGAGGATAAAACTATGGAGATGCTGATTAAATCGTCTTTGCGATAACCAGCGACTTGCCAGCTTGCTGGCTTAGTCGAATGGCTATCAATGATGGCTTGGGCTTTACCCCTTAGCCAGAATTGAGTAGTTTTATCAGTAGTTTCATCAGGGGCGGCCTTTAGCCGCGAGGTACGTGGCGGGACGTGGCAAACCAGAATCCTTTTTAAATCAAGGCACTGGATTGCCGCGCTTCGCTCGCAATGACGGCGCAATGAATACAGCGCTTCCCTATCTATTACCCGAACCGAAATAAGCGCCAGAAATGCCGCATCGTCCGCGTTACGACAGGTGTTCGGTCATGACTTCAACGCAGAGAGCACTTCTTCCAGCATTTTCTTGGCATCGCCGAACAGCATGCGGTTATTCTCTTTGTAGAACAGCGGGTTGTCAACACCGGCATAGCCGGTCGCCATGCTGCGCTTCATCATAATGGAGGTCTTGGCGCGCCAGACTTCCAGCACCGGCATGCCGGCGATGGGGCTGCCCGGATCTTCCTGAGCCGCCGGATTCACGATGTCGTTGGCGCCGATCACGATGGCGACATCGGTATCCGGGAAGTCCTCATTGAGTTCGTCCATCTCCATCACGATGTCGTAAGGCACACGGGCTTCGGCCAGCAACACGTTCATGTGACCGGGCATGCGGCCGGCCACCGGGTGGATGCCGAAACGCACGTTGACACCCCTCTCGCGCAGCAACTGGGTGATTTCATAGACCGTGTGCTGCGCCTGCGCCACGGCCATGCCGTATCCCGGAACGATGATCACGCTCCTGGCATCACGCAGCAGTTCAGCCGTCTCGATCGCGCTGATGGATACCACTTCACCCGCAGGCTGTGCATCCCCCTCCGCCTTCCCTGCAGGCTTGCCGCCACCACTGCCGAATCCACCCGCGATCACGCTAATGAAGTTGCGGTTCATCGCCCGACACATGATGTAGGACAGAATCGCACCCGATGAACCCACCAGGGCGCCCACGACGATCAGCAGGTCGTTGTTCAGCATGAAGCCGGTTGCCGCCGCCGCCCAGCCGGAATAGCTGTTGAGCATGGACACCACCACTGGCATGTCGGCACCGCCGATGGCCATCACCATGTGTATGCCGAACAGCAGCGCGATGGCAGTCATCACGCTCAGGGCTATCATGCCCGCACTGACCGATTCGGCATGCATGAATTGCCAGCCGAAGGCGATGACAACCAGCAGGCCCAGCAGGTTCATGAAGTGACGTCCGGGCAGCAACAACGGCTTGCCTCCGATCTTGCCTGCCAGTTTACCGAAGGCGATCAGGGAGCCGGAGAAGGTCACTGCACCGATTAAAATGCCGACATAGACTTCGATTTCATGGATCGCTTTTTCGGCGTGGGTCAGATTCAATACCGCCATAGGATCGATGTAATTGGCGAAGCCGACCAGCATCGCCGCCAGACCGACCAGGCTGTGCATCAGCGCAACCAGTTCCGGCATCTGCGTCATTTGCACACGGCGCGCGGCGTAGAGGCCGATGCTGCCACCGACTACCATCGCGCCCATGATCCACGGAAGGCCAGCCATCGTGACACGCGGGCCTAACACCGTGGCCAGCACGGCGATGGTCATCCCTATCATGCCATAGAGATTGCCGCGACGCGAAGACTCGGGATTGGACAGACCACCCAGGCTGAGAATGAAGAGAATAATCGCACCGATATAAGAAACGGTTACCAGGCTTGCAGACATAATTGTTTATCCTAGAAAAAGCACTTTTCCACGAAAGACACGAAAAACACGAACAAATTCAAATACATATTACGATTGCAACCAGCCACTCGAAAGGTGAATCGCTAATATTAAGTTGTTTATTTATTTCGTGACTTTCGTGTTTTTCGTGGATGAAAAAGTTTTAAGGTTTATCCTTACTTGCGGAACATCGACAGCATGCGGCGTGTTACGGCGAAGCCGCCGAACATATTGACCGCAGTGAGCGCGATGCCCGCCACCGCCAGCGCGCGTATCCATTCATCCGGACGATCCAGCCCCCCAGCCAGTGGGGGTGCGATCTGCACCAGCGCGCCGATCGCTATGATGCTGGAAATCGCATTGGTGACGCTCATCAAGGGCGTGTGCAGCGCCGGAGTGACATTCCACACCACCATGTAGCCGACGAAACAGGCGAGTACGAACACAGTGAAATGGCCGAGAAACGCCGGTGGCGCGTAAACGCCGATGAGCAAAAACAGCAAGGCGACAGTGCCGAACAGGACAGCCGTTTTTCCTGCCGAGGCAGGCTTGCCACCACCGCCATGACCCTTCGCGGCAGGTGCGGGTTTTGCGGCAACTGCCGGCTTGGCCGCCGGCAATTGCAGCGCAGGCGCAGGCCAGGTGATCTCGCCATCCTTGATGACCGTCAGACCGCGAATCGCGTCGTCTTCCATGTTGACGTTGATGATGCCGTCCTTGGTCTTGCACAGTTCCTCGGCCAGACGGAACAGGTTGTTGGCATACAGGGTGGATGATTGTCTGGCCAGACGGCTGTTGAGATCAGTGTAGCCGACGATGGTCACGCCATGCCTGACCACCGCCTGACCCGGCTCGGTCAGCTCGCAATTGCCGCCGCGCTCGGCCGCCATGTCCACGATGACGCTGCCGGGCTTCATCGACTGCACCATCTCGGCGGTGATCAGTCTGGGCGCAGGACGGCCCGGAATCAGCGCAGTGGTGATGATGATGTCCACTTCGCGTGCCTGTCTGGCGTACATCTCGCGCTGGGCCTGCTGGAAGCCCTCGGACATCACTCGGGCGTAGCCGCCGCCTCCCCCGCCCTCTTCCTCGTACTCGACTTTGACGAATTCGCCGCCCAGCGATTTGACCTGGTCGGCCACTTCGGCGCGGGTGTCGTTGGCGCGCACGATAGCCCCCAGACCGGCAGCCGTGCCGATCGCAGCCAAACCTGCCACGCCTGCACCGGCGATGAACACCTTGGCCGGCGGCACCTTGCCCGCAGCCGTGATCTGACCGTTGAAGTAGCGACCGAAGACATTGGCAGCCTCGATGACGGCGCGATAGCCAGCGACACCCGCCTGCGAAGTCAGCGCGTCCATCTTCTGGGCGCGGGACAACATACGCGGCAATGCGTCTATGGCCAGCACGGTGGCCTTCTTCGCGGCCAGTTGCTGCATGAGCTCGGGATTCTGCGCAGGCCAGATAAAGCCTATCAGGGTAATGCCTTCGTGCATCAATTCGACCTCGGCACTCGTCGGGACGGTCACCTTGAACACGATGTCGGATTCAGCCCAAAGTTTGGCCGCGCCCTTGATAATTTCGGCGCCTGCGGCGCGGTAAGCCTCGTCACTATAGTTGGCCGCGTCCCCCGCACCCGATTCGACCGCAACACTGAAACCCAGCTTGATGAGCTTCTCTACGATCTCCGGTACCGTCGCGACGCGCTTCTCGCCAGCATGCGTTTCCGCAGGAATGCCTATCCGCATTGACCTCTCCTCTTGTGTAGCACTGATGGAGCGCCCGGCATTGCCGGGCGCATTTAATTCAACTTTGGGATTATACCGATTCTCGCTAAACATAAAACCCCACTATAATTACGCTCTTGCCTTATCTTGCCGCGTTTTTCCATATGTCCTCATCCATCAGGCTATTACCCGAACTGCTGATTAACCAGATTGCCGCCGGCGAGGTCATCGAACGTCCCGCTGCCGCGCTCAAGGAGCTGCTGGAAAACAGTCTGGATGCGGGTGCGACCGACATCTCCGTACAACTGGAAGACGGCGGCATCAAACTGTTGCGGGTGCGCGACAACGGTCGCGGCATCGCCAAAGATCAACTCGCGCTGGCGCTGATGCGCCATGCCACCAGCAAAATCGCCTCGCTCGACGACTTGCAGGGTGTCGCCAGTATGGGCTTTCGCGGCGAGGCGCTGGCCAGCATGGCCGCCGTTGCCCGTCTTACCCTGAGCAGTCGCACCGCAGACGAGGCGCACGGCTGGAAAGTCGAGGCGCTGGACGGACGACTGGACGAACCCGCACCCGCCAGCCAGCCGCAAGGCACGACCGTGGAAATCCGCGAGTTGTATTTCAATACGCCGGCGCGGCGCAAATTCCTCAAGTCCGACGCCACCGAGTTCGCTCATTGCGAAGAAGCCTTCAAACGCATCGCGCTGTCCCGTCCCGATGTCAGCTTTTCGCTGCAGCACAACGGCCGGACAATCTGGCAACTGACAACAGGACTCAGGAGCGAGACCGCAGGGGTCTTCCCCGCACAACTAAGGGGCGAAGCCCCAAGTTGTCGCGTGAAGGATTCAGGATTCGGGATTCAAGATCACCATGATGGCGGTTGGCTCAGGGATGCGGCCTTGAAACGCGTCGCAGCCTTGCTAGGGGACGAATTCGGCAATGCCGCCGTTGCCGTTTCGCGCAGCGCCGCCCACCTGACCTTGCATGGCCTGGCTGCCCTGCCCGCCTACTCCAGAGGGAATCGCGATTCCCAGTATTTTTTCGTCAACGGCCGTTTCGTGCGCGACAAGGTCGCCAGCCACGCGCTAAGACAGGCCTATCAGGACATCCTGCATCACCAAAGGCATCCAGCCTTCGTGTTATTTCTGGAACTGCCGCCCGAATCAGTGGACGTGAACGTACATCCGGCCAAGAGCGAGGTACGCTTCCGCGAGAGTCAGGGCATACACCAGTTCATCTTCCACACGTTGCAACAGGCGCTGGCGACCCCGTCGGGTATCTCTGACGCGCCCGAAAACACCCCCACACAACCTCAGTCTCCGGCTTTCCAAGGCAGTACAAGCAATGTTTTCCCCGGATTCCTGCAACAGAAAATCCCGCTGAATGCAGCGCAGCTGAATGCGACCTATCAGGTGTGGGGAATGCAGACTGAGGATTCAGGATCGAGAATCGAGACACAACCGACTCTTCCGCATTCCGCGTTCCACACTCCACAATCAGACTCTCCGCCTTTAGGCTACGCCCTCGCCCAGCTGTCCGGCGTGTATATCCTCGCGCAAAATGCGCAGGGCCTGATCGTGGTGGACATGCACGCCGCACACGAGCGCATCGTCTACGAGAAGCTCAAGATTTCCATGGATAACGAGGCCATTGCCACGCAGCCGCTGCTGATTCCGGTCTGTTTTCACACGGACGCCATCGATGTCGCCACGGTGGAGGCTGAACAGGGGGCGCTCAACAGACTGGGTTTCGACATCGCGCCGCTCTCGCCGACCACGCTGGCGATACGCGCCATGCCGGTGCTGCTCAAACAGGCCGAAGCCGAAGCCGCCGCCCGCGAGGTATTGCACGAACTGCGCGAATATGGCGCCAGCCGCGTGCTGACCGAGCGACGCAATGAGCTGCTGGCCAGCCTCGCCTGCCACGGCGCGGTGCGCGCCAACCGTGTATTGAGCATCACCGAGATGAACGCGCTGCTGCGCGAAATGGAATGCACCTCCCGCGCCGACCAGTGCAATCACGGCCGCCCGACCTGGTTCCAGTTGAGCATGAATGATCTGGACAAGATGTTCATGAGAGGCAAGTGAAACAGTCGCTAGCTGCCAGACGCCAGTTGCCAGTAATAATCAAATCCACGCAGCGACCACACCAACTAAAGACGAACGACTAATGACTAACGTCTCTCCTTCCATTCATCGCATCGCCTTCGCGTCGTTCATCGGCACGGCCATCGAATTTTACGATTTCTACATCTACGGCCTGGCTGTGGCGATGGTGATCGGCCCGGTCTTCTTCCCAGACAGCGACCCGGCGGTGCAGGCGTTAAACGCCTTTCTCACCTTCGGCATCGCCTTCGTCGCCCGCCCCATCGGTGCGCTGCTGTTCGGCCATTTCGGCGACCGGATAGGGCGCAAGACCACGCTGGCCGTCTCGCTGCTGGTGATGGGCATCTCCACCACGCTGATCGGCATCCTGCCGGGCTACGAGATGATAGGCTGGACAGCCCCTGTACTGCTCTGTCTGCTGCGCTTCGGCCAGGGCATAGGGCTGGGCGGAGAATGGGGCGGCGCGGCGCTGCTGGCGGCTGAATACGCGCCCCAGGGCCGTCGCGGCTGGTTTGGCATGTTTCCGCAACTGGGGCCGCCGGTGGGTTTTCTGCTTGCCGTCGGCAGCTTTTTGTTGTTATCGCAGTTGCTGGATGAGGCGCAATTCCGCGCATGGGGCTGGCGCATCCCCTTCCTGGCCAGCGCGATTCTGGTCATCATCGGCCTGTATGTGCGGCTCAGGCTCACCGAAACGCCGGTGTTTGCCCGTGCCCTGCAGGCGCACCAGCAGGTAAAACTGCCCGTTGCCGAACTGTTTACTCACCATGCAACCCCCTTGCTGCTGGGCGCACTGGCCATGGTGGTGTGTTATGCGCTGTTCTATATTTCCACCGTGTTTTCACTCAGTTACGGCACCACCGCGCTGGGCATACCGCGTCCGCAATTTCTCGCCATGCTGTGTGTGGCCATCCTGTTCATGGCCGCCGCCACACCGCTCTCAGCATGGGCAGGCGACCGCTTCGGCCGCCGCCCGGTCATCATCGCGGCAGGCAGCGCCGCACTGCTGTCCGGCTTTCTGCTGGAGCCTGCGCTTGCCAGTGGCTCTGTCATCCAGATCACCGCCTTCCTCAGTCTCGAACTGTTCCTGATGGGGGCGACCTTCGCGCCCATGGGCGCCCTGCTGCCCGAACTGTTCCCCACACGGGTGCGTTATACCGGGGCGGGAACCGCCTACAATCTGGGCGGGATACTCGGCGCATCGCTCGCTCCCTACATCGCGCAGCAACTGGTGCTGCACGGCGGCCTGTCCTGGGTGGGCGGCTATATTTCCGTCGCCGCCGCAATCAGCGTGCTGGCCGCCATCGCCCTGCGAGAGACACGCGACAGGGAACTGACATGAACCATGAATCCGCAATCCGCAATTCACAATCCGCAATCAGCAATCCGCAATCCGCAATAGAATCCCCTCCCGCCATTTTCCTGATGGGCCCGACCGCCAGCGGCAAGACGGGCGTGGCAGTGGAACTGGTGCAGACCCTGCCGGTGGAGATCATCAGCGTGGATTCCGCACTGGTCTATCGCGACATGAATATCGGCACGGCCAAACCGGATGCGGCTACGCTGGCGCGCGCACCGCATCACCTGATCGACGTCATCGCTCCGACGGAAGCCTATTCCGCCGCCGCGTTTCGCCGCGATGCCCTCGCGCTGATGGCCGATATTACGGCGCGCGGCAACATTCCGCTGCTGGCGGGCGGCACCATGCTGTATTTCAAGGCCTTGCGTGAGGGACTGAGTCAGCTGCCGGTCGCCAATGCGGCGGTGCGCGCGGAACTGGATGCGGTCATCGCTGAGCACGGCATCGCCTGGCTGCATGACCAGTTGGCCCTCGTTGACGCTGAGACTGCGGCCCGATTGTCACCCAATGACACACAGCGCATACAACGCGCGATGGAAATCTATCGCCTCACCGGGAAGCCGATGTCCGAATTGCTGAAGTTACAGGAAGACGCTGCACTGCCCTACCGGATCACCTCCATCGCGCTGATCCCTTCCGATCGCAGCGTGCTGCACCGGCGCATCGCCACGCGTTTCGAACAGATGCTGGAATCGGGTCTGATCGAAGAATTGCAGGGTTTGCGGAAAAAATACGCCTTGCATCCGGAACTGCCCTCAATGCGCTGCGTCGGTTATCGGCAAGGCTGGCAATACATGGAAGGCGAAATCACCGCAGCGCAGTTTCTGGAGACCGGCATCATCGCCACCCGCCAGCTCGCCAAGCGCCAACTGACCTGGCTGCGCTCCATGCCGGAAAATATCGAAATCGACTGCCTGTCGGACAATCTGACCCGGCAGGTTCGCAACGCGCTGCGCCTGTAACAGTCTTTTGTTTCAGACGTAAAAAAGCCCGGACTCTCAAGCACGGGCTTTTATTATTTGGCGTCCCCAACGAGATTCGAACTCGTGTTACCGCCGTGAAAGGGCGATGTCCTAGGCCTCTAGACGATAGGGACCATCAATCATAACTGCAAAAAATCTGGCGTCCCCAACGAGATTCGAACTCGTGTTACCGCCGTGAAAGGGCGATGTCCTAGGCCTCTAGACGATAGGGACGTGAAATCTTCTTGGTGGAGATAAGCAGGATCGAACTGCTGACCTCTTGCATGCCATGCAAGCGCTCTCCCAGCTGAGCTATACCCCCCTACTTCGAAGAGCGCGCATTATATTGACACCACCCGTAGCTGTAAAGACTTTTCTCCTGCTTACTGGATATATTTCGCCATGCGGGCCAATACGGTCTCGCGCGGGAACAAAACCAGCACCGCATCGACCGAGGGGGTGTGCGTCTGGCCTACCAGCATCACGCGCAACGGCATCGCCAGTTTCGGCATTTTCAGGCCATGCTTGGCCAGCAGCTCTTTTATCAGCGCAGCCAGCGCCGGCACTTCCCAGGCGACATCGGCAAAACGCTCACCAAGTTCTCGCAACGCAGGCAGCACTTCCGGCGCAAGATGCTCGTCCAGCAATTCCTGCGCGGGGTGTATGTCGACATAAAACACCTCGGCTTCATCCGCCAATTCGACCAAGGTTCCCACACGTCCCTTGTACAGGGCGATCACTTCCTCCAGACGCGGCGCATCGCTTATGCCGCGCGCCAGCAGGTGTCCGCCCACCAGCTCAGCCAGACGCGCATTGTCTGCCTGCTTGATGTAATGCTGATTGAGCCAGCGCAGTTTGTCCGGATCGAACTGCGCCGCCGATTTGCTGATGTGATCAAGGCCGAACCATGCGACGAACTGCTCGACTGAAAACACTTCGTCATCGCCATGCGACCAGCCCAGACGCGACAGATAATTGACCAGCGCCTCGGGCAGAAAACCATCTTCAGCGTACTGCATCACACTCACCGCACCGTGTCGTTTGGACAGGCGCTCGCCGTCGCTGCCCAGGATCATAGGCACATGTGCATATTGCGGGATGGCCGCCCCCAGCGCCTTGAGGATATTGATCTGGCGCGGGGTGTTATTGACATGATCGTCGCCGCGTATCACCTGCGTGATCCCCATGTCCAGATCGTCCACCACCACGCAGAAATTATAGGTCGGCGTGCCGTCGGGGCGGGCGATGATCAGATCGTCCAGCTCGCTGTTCTCAAAAACGATGCGCCCCTTGACCATATCATCCCAGGCGGCCACACCGTGCAGCGGGTTCTTGAAACGCACCACCGGCACGACACCCTCCGGGGGCACAGGCAGCACCTTGCCCTGCTCCGGCCGCCAGCGTCCGTCGTAGCGCGGCTTCTCGCCGCGCGCGCGCATCGCCTCGCGCATCGCCTCCAGTTCCTCCTGCGAGGTATAGCAGTAGTAGGCCGAGCCGTCATCCAGCAACTGCTGCAATACCTGCTTATAGCGATCCATGCGCTGCATCTGATAGAACGGGCCTTCGTCGTAATCCAGATTCAGCCAGGACATCCCGTCCAGTATCGCCTGCACCGATGCCTGCGAAGAACGTTCCAGATCGGTATCTTCTATGCGCAGTATGAATGTGCCGCCCAGCTTGCGTGCATACGCCCACGAGAACAGCGCGGTGCGTGCACCGCCGATATGCAGATAACCGGTAGGACTGGGGGCAAAGCGTGTACGTGTCGTCATGACGGCCTAACAATCAAACTAAAGGGCGCGTATTTTACGGACTTTGCCCGCTGGCTGCATAATTAAATTGACTGACGTCAACGCACTATGCTTAAATTCGCGGCTTCAATATGGGCGGTTAGCTCAGTGGTAGAGCACTGCCTTCACACGGCAGGGGTCACTGGTTCGAACCCAGTACCGCCCACCAATGAAAAAAAACGTAGTTCTGGATGCGATGGCCCGCACCGCTCACTCTATCAGCCGCCGCGGGTGGGAAATCCCGAAACCTTGTGCGAAATCGACACCCACTTCGCTCAACTTGCTGACTATTTCATCGCTTTCGACCAGCTCTGCAATCGTTTTGACGCCGATTTTCTTGGCAACCCGGTCTATGGACACCACTTTGGCAAAATCTACCGGATTACTGAGCATGTTAAGTATCGTGCCGCCGTCTATTTTCAAAAACTCCACCTGAAAACCGCGTATCCGGTCAAATGAAACCGAGTCCCGACCAAAGCCGCTCAGGGCGACACGACAGCCGCATTGCCTGACCTCGCGAATAAATTCTGTAACGCGGGGCGCATAGGCCGACAGGTCCGTATCCGAGACCTCAAAACACAAGATAGAACCGGGCATACCCAGTTCATCCAGGGTATTTTTCAGGAAACCGGGGAACTCCGGATCGCCGATCGTAGCCAATGCCACGTTGATAAAATACAGTGAACCCTTGTCACGATTGAAGTTCTGCGGGTTCGATGCCCATTCCAGCACATGCTGAACGACCCAGCGATCCAGATACGGCATTAATCCATTTTTTTCGGCCAGCGGGAAAAATGCGCCCGGTGGCATGGTGCTGCCCTCTTCCTCAATCAAGCGAACCAATATTTCATAATGTGCAGCCTTGCCTGAATTCACGGGCAGCGGGGAGATCAGCTGGCAATACAAGCGGAATTCGCCTTGCTCTATGGCCGCAATAAACTGCTTTCCTGCATCCTTGCGCCCGCCTATCTGTTCGAAAAAGGCATCAAGAAACATTTCCTGATCGGCTCGCCCATCCGTACCGGAATCGCCTGCGGACAGCGTTGCCGATTTCGCCGTTAACGACAAATCATCCCGACGGGTAATATCCTCGGCCAGAAAATAGAATCCGGTCACCTTGCCAGTCGCACCGAATTGCGGAACATGCTCTACCCTCAGCCTATAGACGGCGCCACCGGACATCTCCTGCAAGTGCTCATAGTGCACGGCCTGTCCATCCAGCGATTGCCTGACTGCGGTGGCAATCCCCGCATACGCCTTGGTGCCAAATATTTCCCGCATATGCCGTCCATCGATGAACTCGGCCTTCAGGTGCAACCATTCGCGGAATGCGCGGTTGTGATAACGGCAATTTCCCTCAACATCGAACAGCACGACCATCGTCAACAGCGTTTCATCGAGCAACTGCAAGCGCGCCCTGGCATCTGCAATTTTTTCATCTGCGCTTTTGCGCAAACTCGTCTCAAGTTCAAGTTTCTCTTTGGTTGATGATAATTGGGCGGTACGACGCAGCAATGCCCATTCCGAACGCGAGGATCGCACCGCTTCGGCGAGCACCGACGCGATGAGTATCCCGGTCAGAAATGCGATCCACTGCAGACTATCCTGAGTGAGATAAATAGTCGAAACCAGTGCCACAGCCGTACCGATAACAGCTGCGGACACCAGGTATACCCTGACACTGCGAAATATCCCGCCACGCATATACACACCCCGCGCAATTATATGACCGCCTCGGCCCGCCCTGAAGCCCGTGCTGCCATTGTAGCAAGACGGCACGTACTCCCTATAGATTTCTGCCCGAAAAACGCGGCATCGTTACCATAGCCTCTGCAACCATTTTTAGCGCTCGCGCCTGCCCGGCCTGAAATAATCGCTATTCTCGTAATAGCTCGCGCAATCATTGTCCGTCGACCAGCCCGGCACGCCCAGCAGCGGCACAGGGGACAGCTCGCGGGTACTGCGGCAGCGCTGTGGATCGCTCAGATAATCCGCCAGCCGCGTATCCAGATGCGCGCTTTGCTGCGCCTGCGACCAGCTGAAAAATTCCTGTTCCACCGCCAGCAGCAGGCCCTGCCCTGTCATGCCGATATAAGGTTGCAGCGCTTTCTCGTATAAGCCGTGGCCGAACACATAGAAACCCATACTGGTTTTAACCTGTTCGCGCCGCTGCCAGAACAACTCAGTCCATTTAAAATCGCGCAGCAGTCCGGCCAGTTCCTCGTCGGCATAGGCCACGATCACGCCGGATTCATCCAGCAGGGTATTGGTGTCGCGCACCGCACCGCGTTCGCTGGAGCGCCCGGCGTCACGATTCATCAAGGCGTGGTAGTGACGGGTGTTGATTGCCGCCTTGGCCTTCGGATACGTCAGCCAGACCAGCGCATTGAACAGGTCGTGCCAGTTATCCTGACGGGTCTGCACCTCACCGGTGAGATAGCAGCGCGGCTCGTATTGAACCTCGAACGCCAGTCTGCCTACTCCCTGCGCTACGAAATGCAGCCCGCTGCCATTCTCCACGGCGATAACATGCGGGTGCGCATCGAGCAGCGCATTCAGTTCATCGAGCGAGGGGAAGCGGTGCGGATTGAGGCGGGAAATGACAGGATGCAGCGGCGCGTACAGTGGCGATTGCAGCAGCCTATCCCGGTCCCACTCGAAGGAAAGATTCATGCTCGCACGACTAAATGCTGACTTTGACGGGCAGACCCAGTCTGGCGATGCGGTCGGCAAAGCATTGCATAGCATCGGCAGACAAGGCGGAAAGGCGAGGCGCTTCCGGTTGCAGGGAGGGACGCGCAAGACCGTAGAGCAGCACGCCACGCAGCCCCGGCAGTCCGGTTACGAAGTCCAGATAGTCGTCCTCATCCTGCCGAGTCGGCGCCTCGCCATTCAGCGCGAACCAGCAGGTTTGCAGCCAGGTCGGGCAGGCGTCGATGGCTGCGATCAGATTATCGCGCACCTTGTCGATGCGCGCATACGTGTCGTTGATGCGCAGCATGCCAGTTTCACTGGCCCTGTCCAGCTTGAACCACACTTCGCCCTGTATCCTTGCCATCTCGCGCAGGCCCAGCTGAACATCAGAGCGGTGCAACAGGCTGCCGTTGGTGATCAGCACAGTCTTGACGGTTTCAGGCAGTGACAGCTCACGGCGCACGCGAGTGATCAGTGCGATGACTTCCGCGAATTCAGTCGCGCTGGTGGGTTCGCCATTACCGGACAGCGCGATATCGTTGATGCATCGCGCCCCTTCCGGAACCCGGTTTTGCATGAAGTCGCCGTGTATCAGCTCACTTAAAAACGTGCGCAACTCGGCTTCCAGCAGCGCCATATCCACCGGCGGCGCGGTGCCGCGCACCAGATCGGGGACCTGGCAATAGATGCAGCGCCAGTTGCAGGCATTGTTGGAATTGAGATTGATACCGACCGAGACGCCACCGGCGCGGCGCGACACGACAGGATAAACGTAGCGCAGAGCCGCGCTGTTCCGGTCATGATCGAAGGAGTTGAGCATCGCGTCCGTCCTGAGCGCAGTCGCGTGTACCGGATCGCTCAAGACTTGCCGAGCGATAAATAATTCGCCGGGTCCACCGGCTTGCCGAAACGGCGCACTTCAAAGTGCAATTTAACCTGACCGCTTTCACTGTCAGAATTACCCATTTCGGCGATTTTCTGACCGCGGGTGACGCTCTCGCCTTCCTTGACCAGCAGCTTGTCATTATGCGCATAGGCGCTGATGTAGGTTTTATTATGCTTAATTATCAATAATTTACCATAACCGCGCAGGCCGCTTCCGCTATACACCACCTTGCCGGGCGCACTGGCAAGGACAGACTGACCGAGCGTGCCGGCGATATCAACGCCCTTGCGATTATCGGCCTCCGAAAAACTACCAACCACCTTACCCTTGGTGGGCATGCTCCATTCCAGCGCATCGTCACCGCCCTCTGCGCTCTCCGGTTTTGTTTCCGGTTTTGTTTCCGGTCTGAATTCCGCTACAGGCTTGCTTTCAACTTTGGCAGACGCGGTGCGTTCGGCAGCATCCGGCGGGTTCTGCACCGCTTCGGCCTGTGCAACGGCCGCCTCGCTATAAGCATATTTGACTACCTTGGGCTGCTCTTTCACCAGCGGCGCCACTTTCACCTGCACAGGCCGGCTTTCAGCGACGACTGCCGTGCCAACAGGCGCGGAGAACAGATTGATCTGCTGTCCGACGTGGATCAGATTGGGGTCATGTATGCCGTTCATCTCGGCCAGTTCGCGGTAATCCAGGCCATAATTGAACGCGATGCCAAACAACGTATCGCCTTTTTGCACCACATAAACCTTGGGACGATTATCCGAGACTGAGAATATTCTGGCGGTATTCTTCCCTGCAGCTGCACCGCGCTCTACGATAGGCGCGCGTTGTCCGCTCGAAGCGCAGCCTGCCAAGAGGGCTGCGACTGCCAGCCATACTAGAGTCCGTTTCATGTCTTTCCCATCAGCAGGGGTACAAATTTTACCGGTTCAAGCCTGGATTCGCGGAAACCGCGCTCATCACGCTCGACCAGATATAGCCACTGTTCCTGGCGCCCCAGGGGCAGCACCATGCGCCCTCCGATAGCCAGTTGCTCACGCAACGCCGCCGACATCGCGGGGGCCGCCGCCGCCATGATGATGCCATCAAACGGCGCCGCCTCCGGCAGACCCGCACTGCCGTCCGCATAACGGACATTGACGTTACGGATGTTCAAAGCGCGCAATTGATTTCTGGCGCGCTCATACAGAGGCTGAATGCGTTCCATGGTATAGACTTCAGGAAACACATGCGCCAGCACGGCCGCCTGATAGCCGCAACCTGTGCCGATTTCCAGTACACGCTTCATCGGTTTGCTCCCGGCATCGCGCAACACTTCTATCATGCGTGCCACGATATAGGGCTGGGAAATGGTTTGTTCGTAATTGATGGGCAGAGATACATCATCGTACGCGCGACTGGCTAGCGCCTCGTCGACAAAAAGATGGCGCGGCACCTCATACATCGCCGCGAGCACCACCTCATCCTGAATGCCCTGATCGCGCAAACGCGCAATCATGCGCTGCCGGGTGCGCTGCGAGGTCATGCCGATACCGTTCAGGCGCATGTTCATTTTTTCTCCAGCCAAGCATTTACCGCGTCGATCTGAGCGTATTGAGTAAGGTCGATTTGCAAGGGAGTCAGCGAGACGCGCTGCTGCTGCAAGGCATTAAAATCGGTGCCATCGCCCGCATCCTGAGCACGCCCCGCCGCCCCGACCCAATAGACTGTTTCGCCATTCGGGCTCAGCGCCTTGATCACCGGCTCAGCCTTGTGCCGCTTGCCCAGGCGCGTGACTTCCAGCCCCTGCAATTGATCATAGGGAACATCCGGCACATTCACATTGAGCAGCCAGGGATGACTATGCAACTGACTGGTAAAGCGTTGCACCAGGTCAGTGGCGACCCTGGCCGCCGTTTCGTAATGCCGTAATTCCCCGCCCACCAGCGAAACCGCCAGTGCAGGTATGCCCAGTAGAAAGCCTTCGGTAGCTGCCGCGACTGTGCCTGAATAAATGGTATCGTCACCCATATTCGCGCCTGCATTGATGCCCGACACCACCATATCCGGCTGATGATCGAGCATACCGGTCACAGCCAAATGCACGCAATCGGTAGGCGTGCCATTGACGTAATAAAAACCATTGGCCGCGCGTCTGAGTTTGAGCGGTCTATCCAGTGTCAGGGAATTGGAGGCGCCAGAGCGATCCCGTTCGGGAGCGACGACCACGATATCGGCTATTCTGGCGAGATGTTCGGCCAGGCATGCCAGGCCGGGTGCAAAATAACCATCGTCATTACTGATCAGGATACGCATCGGCGAAAAGATAGAGGGTATTGTCTGATATGAATTGATTGGTCAGCGTGAGAAGATTCGAACTTCCGACCCCTACCACCCCAAGGTAGTGCGCTACCAGGCTGCGCTACACGCTGAAGCCGCGGATTATAGCAGAGCAATCCGCATTATGAAGCGTTATTACGCGTCCAGAAGCGCAATGATGTCACGAATTTCGCGTCTCAGCGCGCCAGCGTCCAGATTATTCATTGCAACAGCCGGTTTGTCTGCAATATTTTCCATTTCCACGGGATTATTGGGTACGCGCGCGCCATCAAGGCGGTTGCGCGCACCGCTGATGGTAAAACCCTGTTCGTACAGCAGCTCGCGTATGCGCCGTATCAGCACGACTTCATGATGCTGATAATAGCGCCGGTTACCGCTGCGCTTGACAGGATTGAGCTGGGTAAACTCCTGCTCCCAGTAACGCAACACATGCGCTTTCACCCCGCATAACTCGCTTACTTCGCCGATGGTGAAGTAGCGTTTTGCGGGGATGGGAGGGAGTTCTGAATTATGCTTGTGGGGTTCCATGATAGGACTTTTCCACCATGGTTTTCAGCTTCTGACTGGGGTGAAAGGTCACCACACGGCGCGCCGAAATGGGGATTTCCTTGCCTGTCTTGGGATTGCGCCCGGGACGTTGTGGTTTATCACGCAGTTGAAAATTTCCGAAACCGGATAGTTTCACACTTTCGCCCTGCTCCAGTTGTACTCGAATTTCCTCAAAAAACGCCTCTACCATATCTTTGGCTTCGCGCTTGTTGAGCCCTACTTTTGAAAACAGTAAATCAGCCAGTTCGGCCTTGGTTAATGTTGTTATCACTTTTTCTCCCTTACATACGCAACTGCGCGCCGCACTTGTTCAACACATCCACCAACAGCGCCATGACCGGCTCGATTTCAGCTTCAGTGAGTGTTTTTTGAGTATCTTGTAACAACACACGGAATGCAAGGCTTTTTTTGCCCTGTTCCATACCGCGACCTCGATACACGTCGAACAGCACGACCTCCTGCACATAGCTTGCCGCGGCTTGCAGCATGGCATCGAGCAAGGTTTGCGCGTTGACGGATTCATCCACCACCACGGCAAGATCGCGGCGCACCGGCAGGAATTTGGCGATCTCGCTCATGCGCGGCACCCTGGCCTGCATGACCGCGTCAGCCTCGATCTCAAACCATACGCAGGCTTGCGCCATGTCATATTGCTGCTGCCAGTGCGGATGCAATTCACCTATCCAGCCCACTGCCTTATCGTCGCAGAAGATTTGCGCGGAACGCCCGGGATGCAGGGCAGTATGAGCTGCTGCAACAAAACGCACGGACTGCGGCGCGAACAGCGCTTCCACATCCGCCTTAACGTCATAGAAATCAACTGATCTGGCGGTGGCGCCCCATTGTTCCGGCAGCTGACTGCCGTATGCCAGCCCCGACAAACGCTGGGATTGCACGTAGTTCTTGCCAGTTTTTGCAAAGCACGCACCTGTTTCGAACAGACGCACGCGCGCCTGTTTGCGATTCAAATTGAAGCGCAAGGCGCCAACCAGCCCACCCAGCAGACTGCTGCGCATCACCGCCAGATTGCTAGCGATCGGGTTTTGCAGCGCGACCGGATCGGCGTTGCCGCACAGTTCGCGCTCGACCTGCTCTTCGACGAAGGCGTAACTGACGATTTCCTGATAGTCGCGTGCCACCAGCGTTTGCTGGAGGCGCGATAAAGGGCGCTGCGATTCGCTGTAAGGCAGCATGGTCAATGCGGCATGCGGTGCAAGCGCCGGAATGTTGTCATACCCGTACAAGCGTGCGACTTCTTCGATCAGGTCAGACTCAATCGCAAGGTCGAAACGGAAGCTGGGCGGCACAACGCTGAACGCGTCACCATTCATCACGAACTCAAACTGCAGACGGGTAAGCAGTTCGGCGATCCGGCCGTATTCCAGCCGTATGCCCAGCACCCTGGCCACGCGCGAACTGCGCAGGATAATCTCGGTACGCAACGGCAACGCGCCGCGTACCTGAGTAATTTCACCGACATTGCCGCCGCAGATTTCCAGCAGCAATTGCGTAGCGCGCTCCATCGCCTCAAGCGTGGCGGCAAAGTCCACGCCGCGCTCGAAACGGAACGACGAATCCGTCGCCAGACCGAAACGTCGCGCACGGCCTGCGATGGCATCTGGATTAAAGAAAGCCGCTTCCAGGAATACATCTTGCGTAGTCGTTTCCACCCCGCTGCCCTGCCCGCCCATGATGCCCGCCAGCGCCAGCACCCGTGCCTCATCGGCGATCACCAGCACCGCATCGTCCAGCACTGCCGTCTGCTCGTTGAGCAACACCAGGGTCTCATCATGGCGCGCACGGCGCACCGTAATGCCGCCCGACAGCGTGGCCGCATCGAAGGCGTGCATAGGCTGACCGAGCTCCATCATCACGTAATTGGTGATATCCACCACCGCGTTGATGGCACGCAGCCCGCTGCGCTCAAGACGGCGCTGCATCCACACCGGCGTTGCGGCGGCGGCATTCACGCCGCGCACCAGACGGCCGCAATACAGCGGACACGCCTCGGCATCTTCCACCCTGACCGGCAACTGTTCAGCCAGCGTAACCGGCTGTGCGCCTGTCGTTAGTGGTTTGAGCGCGCTACCGGTCAGCGCCGCGACTTCGCGCGCAATCCCTTTCATGCCTGAACAATCGCTGCGGTTAGGCGTGAGCTTCAGGGTAATCAGCTTGTCGTCCAGTTCCAGATAGTCGCGCATCGCCATCCCCACCGGCGCATCGTCGGCCAGCAGCCACAGTCCGTCGCTCTCGGTCGCCAGTCCCAGTTCGACCGCCGAACACAGCATACCGAATGACGCGATGCCGCGCACCTTGGCCTGCTTAATCTTGAAATCACCCGGCAATACCGCGCCGATGCGCGCGCAAGGTACGCGCACGCCCACGGCCACGTTCGCCGCGCCGCACACGATAGTCAGATTCTCGGCTTCGCCGACATTCACCTGACATACATTTAATCGATCCGCATCTGGATGCTTTTCCACCGACAGCACCTGAGCAATCACTACATTATTGAAGGCAGGCGCAACATCTTCCAGCGCCTCAACTTCCAGCCCGGCCATCGTTAGCACATGTGACAAGGCGTCACTGGACAAATCAGGATTAACCCAGCTTCTTAACCAATTTTCAGAAAATTTCATCGCGGTATTCTTTAGTTAAACTGCTTGAGGAAGCGCAAATCGCTCTCGTAGAACTGGCGCAGATCATTGACGCCATAGCGCAACATCGCCAGACGCTCCACGCCCAGACCAAACGCAAAGCCCAGATATTTCTCGCTGTCGATGTTGACGTGCTTGAGCACATTGGGATGCACCATGCCGCAGCCGCCTATCTCCAGCCAGCCGCCTTTCCAGCTCATATCCATTTCAGCCGACGGTTCGGTGAACGGGAAAAAAGAGGGGCGGAAACGCACCTGCAGATCATCCTGCTCGAAGAAACGCTGCAAAAAGTCCTGCACCACGCCTTTGAGGTTTGCAAAACTGACATGCTCATCGACCCACAAGCCTTCGACCTGATGAAACATCGGTGAATGCGTGGCATCGGAATCAACCCGATAGACTCGCCCCGGCGAAATAATCTTCAGCGGCGGCTGATTGTTCTCCATATAGCGCACCTGAACCGGCGAGGTGTGCGTGCGCAACACATGTTCAGGATCGATATAAAAGGTGTCGTGCATCGCGCGCGCCGGATGATTTTCCGGAATATTCAGCGCGGTAAAGTTATAGAAATCGTGTTCGATTTCGGGGCCGGATGAAACCGCAAAGCCCAGCGAATGAAACAGATGTTCGATGCGTTCCAGCGTGCGCGTGACCGGATGCAATCCACCGGCACTGATGCCGCGCCCCGGCAGTGTAACGTCCAGCGATTCCGCCGCCAGACGGGCAGCCAGTTTCGCCTGAGCGATGGCATCACGGCGCTGCTGTAGTGCCGCTTCAATCGACTGCTTGACCTGATTGATGCGCGCACCAGCGGCGGGGCGTTCTTCGTTGGAGAGCTTGCCCAGTCCTTTGAGCAAGGCGGTGAGCGAACCGTCACGCCCCAGATATTTTGCTTTGACCTGCTCTAATTCAGCTTCATCGCTGATGACAGCGAACTGAGCTAACGCCTGTTCGAGAATTTGTTGAAGTTGTTCCATAAAGATAGAAAAAACACCGGTCCACGAAAATCACGAAAAAACACGAAAAACAACAATAAAAATCCACACCCAACGGGTAGTCAGACCTTTTAAACAAACTTGACTATTTATTTCGTGTCTTTCGTGGAAAAAAAGTTTTGGAAAAACCCACCCACACAACGCAAAAAAGGGGGCTCATCGCCCCCCTTTTTAATTACGCAGTCAATATCCGACTGCGAGATACAGCTTATCCGGCGAGGCTGGCTTTTGCTTGCTCAACGAATTGTGCAAATGCAGGCTTGTCGAAGATAGCGATGTCAGACAGCACCTTGCGGTCAACCTGAATGTCCGCCTTCTTCAGGCCATTCATGAATACGCTGTACGGCATGCCGAATTCACGTGCGGCTGCATTGATACGTGCAATCCACAGTGTACGGAACTGACGCTTCTTCTGACGACGATCGCGGTAGGCATATTGCCCCGCTTTCATCACGGCTTGCTTGGCTACACGGTATACATTCTTGCGGCGACCACGATAACCCTTAGCCTTGGCTAACAGTTTCTTGTGCGTTGCACGGGCGACGACTCCACGTTTTACTCTAGGCATGTTCTACTCCTTACGCGTATGGCAGCATGCGACGAACCGCTGCTGTATTGGTTGAGTGAACTTCCGCCGTACCACGCAGTTGACGCTTGGTCTTGGTCGTCTTCGAGGTCAGAATGTGGCGTTTGAACGCACATGCGCGCTTGATACTGCCGCCAGCACGTACGACGAAGCGTTTTTTTGCTCCGCTTTTGGTTTTCATCTTAGGCATGACTGCTCCTTGATTTATGGTGGGAGGTGTTTTCCGACTGGAAAAGCTTGTTGACCCATACACCACTTATTTTTCGGGGATCTTTGCAACACATCTTTCTGATCGGCCCCTGCTATCAGAAAAATAAAATCAACAGCTAGTCGTTAGTAGCTAGTAGCTAGCGACTAACGTCTATTTTTACTATTTCTTTAGTGCCGCCTTGGGCGACAGCACCATCACCATCTGACGGCCTTCCATCTTGGGGAACTGCTCGACGACAGAGTATTCTTCCAGATCATCCCTGACGCGCTGTATCAGGCGCATGCCGATCTCCTGGTGCGCCATTTCACGACCGCGAAAACGCAGTGTGATTTTAGTCTTGTCGCCGTCATTCAAAAACTTGATCAGATTACGCAACTTGATGTTGTAGTCGCCTTCATCCGTACCCGGACGAAATTTGATTTCCTTAACCTGAACCTGCTTCTGTTTAAGCTTGGCTTCGTGCTGCTTCTTGCTTTCGGCATATTTGAACTTACCGAAATCCATGATGCGGCACACTGGCGGATCGGCCATCGGTGATATTTCCACCAGATCCAGCTCTGCTTCGCCCGCCAGACGCAAGGCTTCTGCGCTGGACACGATCCCGAGGGGTTCTTTATCTACTCCAATGAGTCGCACCTGGGGTGCAGTAATCATCTCATTGAGGCGCTGTAATTTATTTTGTGCTATTGGAATGTCTCCGTCTTGGCAAAATTAAACCGTGCTTCCCGATTTGATCTCCGACTTGAAATGCTCAACCAGGGCTTCTGGTGTCATTTGTCCAAGATCTTCACCACTACGGGTACGCACGGCAATCAATCTTCCAGCCACTTCCTTATCGCCGAATATCAGCTGATAGGGTAATTTCTGCAAGCTATGTTCGCGGATTTTACGGGTAATCTTCTCATTGCGCAAATCCAATTGCACGCGCAACCCCGCATCACGCAATAATTGCCCGATTTCCTGCACGTATTCTTCCTGTGCCTGAGAGATATTCATCAGCACCGCCTGTATCGGTGACAGCCACAAAGGGAATGCACCGGCGTGATGCTCGATCAGAATACCGATAAAACGTTCCATCGAGCCAAGAATGGCCCGGTGCAGCATCACCGGCGGCTTGCGGCTGTTATCCTCATCGACAAACTCTGCGCCCAGACGGCTCGGCAGGTTGAAATCCAGCTGTATCGTGCCGCACTGCCACAGACGATCCAGGCTGTCCTTGAGCGTAAATTCAACCTTGGGGCCGTAAAACGCGCCTTCACCGGGCTGAATCTCATACGCCAGATCATTTTGCTGCAAGGCTGCCGCCAGACCGGCTTCCGCCTTATCCCAGGTCTCATCGGAACCGACACGTTTTTCCGGGCGAGTAGACAACTTGACGATCACCTCAGCAAAGCCAAAGTCGCGATAAACCGCATTCAGCATCACGATAAAGCTCGATACTTCGGCTTGCACCTGTTCCTCGGTGCAGAAAATATGCGCGTCATCCTGAGTAAAACCGCGCACCCTCATCAGACCGTGCAGCGAACCAGACGACTCATTGCGATGACAGGAACCAAACTCCGCCAGGCGCAACGGCAAATCGCGATAGCTGTGCAGTCCGTGGTTGAAAATCTGCACATGGCCCGGGCAGTTCATCGGCTTCACCGCATATTCGCGATTTTCGGATGCCGTAGTGAACATATTGTCGCGGTAATTTTCCCAGTGTCCGGACTTTTCCCACAGGGTCTTATCCATGATGGCCGGGGTACGCACTTCCTGATAATCGTGTTCGCGGAACTTGGCGCGCATGTATTGCTCGACTTCCTGCCACAGCGTCCAGCCCTTGGGATGCCAGAACACCATGCCCGGCATGGTGTCCTGCATGTGGAACAAGTCCAGCTGTTTGGCCAGCTTGCGATGGTCGCGCTTTTCAGCTTCTTCCAGCCTGAACAAATAGTCGTCCAGCTCTTCCTTCTTTGCCCAGGCCGTGCCGTAGATGCGCTGCAGCATTTCATTCTTCGAATCGCCGCGCCAGTAGGCTCCCGCCAGCTTCATCAGCTTGAACACCTTGAGCTTGCCGGTCGACGGCACGTGCGGGCCGCGACACAGATCGGTAAAGTTTCCTTCTGTGTACAGCGACACATCCTGATCAGCCGGGATGGACTCGATGATCTCGGCCTTGTAATGTTCGTTGATGCCCCTGAAATAACTGACCGCCTCATCGCGAGGCAGCACGGTGCGCGTCACCGCAATATCTTGCCTGACTATCTCCGCCATGTGTTTCTCTATGGCAGCCAAATCCTCGGGGGTAAACGGGCGATGGTAGGAGAAATCGTAGAAAAATCCGTTTTCGATCACCGGCCCTATGGTCACCTGCGCATCGGAAAATAAATCTTTTACTGCATGTGCCAGCAGATGGGCTGTGGAATGGCGGATAATCTCGACGCCTTCTGCATCCTTGCCGGTAATGATAGCGAGCGCGGCATCCTCCGCTATCAAATACGACGCATCCACCACCTTGCCATCTACCTTGCCGGCCAGCGTGGCGCGCGCCAGACCCGCGCCGATACTGAGCGCCACGTCGGCAACCGTAACAGGCTGCTCAAAGCTGCGCTGCGAACCATCCGGCAAAGTAATTACTGGCATTATTTTCTTCCCATAAACAATAAAGTGCGACCTAGTCGCACTCGAAATAGTGATTAGCGGTTATAATAAGTCCCGCAACCGTCTGATTGTAATAATATTTTTTGACACAACCCGCTCAATTAGAACCCGGATCCAGGCCAGTCTGGCTCGAATTGTCCCACACTCACTCCCCAAACGGCAAGATTGTCCAGAATTCAGAACGTGGGCAATGACACAGCGGCTACCCGAATTCCGGCTTTCATATCCGCTCAGGTTGCCGTGCCGCACACCCTTATAGTAAGCTGTCCCCCAACCTCATCACATATGATCAGCTTAACAATGTCGGGAACCAGCTTTGTATTGAACATAGAACCAAGCGCAGATTGCGATCGCGAGGTAATAGCGCAACTCTCACCGCAATTAGCCACCGTAGTGCATCGCCCCGTCAGCGATGCGAGCACACTGGCCGCCGCACTGGAGGAACACGAGTGGAGCGCCATTTTATGCTGCAAGAATGGCCTGAAGCATGACAACACGCCTTATTCGTTTCTGGATAGCCTGCCCGGCATGGCTTGCCAGATATGGCTGGACAGACAGGGAGCGATCCACTTCCCCTACGTGAGCGAAGGCTCGCTTGATCTGCTCGGCATCAGCCCGCTAGAACTGGAACGGCAGCCGCAATTATGGCTGAACAGACTGCATCCCGATGATGCCGCAGCCTTCAATCAGGGCATGCGGCAATCAGCCGCAAAGGCCACTGCCTGGAACTGGGAAGGGCGTATCGTTCTGCCCTCGAATCAGGAAATAAAATGGGTGAATTTACGAGCCAAACATCACGAAACCAATTCTCAGGGCACGCTCTGGAAAGGGTTCATGGTCAACATCACCCACAACAAACAGGCTGAAATTGAAATCAAGCAGTCCCGGCAGCGCCTGCGCGAACTCTCTTCACATATAGAAACCATCAAGGAAGAAGAGCGTACGCGCATCGCTCGGGAGATACACGATGAAATAGGCATGTTGTTGACCGCTTTAAAAATGGACTTATCCTGGATCGCACAGCGCCTGCCCTCCGGCGACAGCGCGCTCCGGGAAAAAATGCAAGGCATGGACAACTTGCTGGACACAGCAGGAAAGGCAGCGAATGATCTGGTACACAGCCTGCGCCCGGGCTTTCTCGATTGTTTTGGCATCGTCGCCGCCATTGAGATTGAAGCCAATGAATTTACCAAGCGCACAGGAATACCCTGCAAAATCAGTCAGTCAAACGACAACTTTGATATTTCAGATGAGCAATCCATCACCCTGTTCCGGGTATTTCAGGAGACGCTGAACAACATCATGAAACACGCGGCAGCACAGCAAGTTCAAGTAACAATCGACATCAATAATGCCTGTAAGAATCTTGTCAATTGCGATAAATGCATAGAACTGATCGTTGCGGATGATGGTCAGGGATTTGATGAATCCGCGCCCAGCAAGCCGCGTTCATTCGGATTGCGCGGCATACAGGAGCGCATCGGCCAACTCGGCGGCAAGGTTACCATCTCCAGCAAACCAGGTGCCGGAACACAAATTGCGGTACGTCTGCCGATGAAATAACTATCAGGGCCGATAATCCGCGCGATGGCTTCCATGGCGTCGGGTCATCAGCGGCAATAACCTCCTGCCTTCTCCGAAAAGCCGAAACCCCACCCGGTCAATACCGACCAGACTTCCCTGCCGTATTGACCGGCTGCTGCTGGAACTATCCACTGATGTCCGTCCCTGTCTTCATACGAGCACTGATACTTCCGGCAGAACGCCACAATGCCGTTTTCACTCACAGCCAATTCCTGCGCAAACCGTCCTTCCCAAGTGTAGTGTTTGACATCCTGATGGCGCATCGGCTTGGAGAGCCGCGCAACATCAGCGCCTTCGGTAATATTCCGGGTGCTGACCGCGCCTATTTCCAGCCAGCCTTTACTGAAATAGAAGGACGGAATCCCCTGTCTGGTGTCGTAAAAATAGGCAGCGTTACTGTGGCGATTGAATTCCACGACGTGATGATGCTCGAACTGCATGATACAGATGTGCACGTCCTGCTTTTCCTCTGTCAGCCTGACCAGCAAACCTTTGGCCGCCTTGCGGAATTTGTACAGAGCCATATTTTCGGCGGCGTATGCCGATTTTCCCAGCGCGAAATACATACCCGTCATATCCTCACTGTATAAATCCCAGAAGTTCAAGCGCCGCGTAGCTACGTCATCAGACAGCAGGCAGAAAAATTCGCTCAACAAGTAGCGCTTGAGCCAGTGTCCCAGCATGGTGCGGGCCTCTGCGCCGCACTGCCATGAGGGTGCGTTTTCCGGCAACCAGGGGTTGCCCCAGAGCCCTGTTGAAAAATCTCTGAGGAAGACATGGACGTCCCTGTCTGCGCATTGCGCATAGCGATCCAGCAATATCTTCAGCCCCACGCCCGCATAGAGCGGATAATCGCTCAACAGCAGCAACAGGCTATCCAGATGCTCCTTAAAATCCGTATCGTCCATGCGTTCAACCGTCCTGAACGGTGCCATGACGATTTCCCGCACCAGCCAGGATTCAACATTGATTTCCAGATGGCCTCTGGCCTCATTGAACGCTGACGCATCGCCCTGCAATAGCAATTCATCGAAAGACAGTCCGGGACGCTCACTCAGCAGCCCGGGATGCCGAATCAAGGCTGAAAGCCACTCAGGCGTGTACACACCGGTCAGCAAGCCGTCCAGATGTTTTGCCAGAAAAAGTCTCAGCACCTCCCAGTTGCTGCGCCCGGCCAAATTACTATCCGGTGCATGAGGATCATAAGCAAAATAACTATTCAACAGGCCGCGATAAATTTTACGGAACGATCGCCGACGATTAGCGTATTTACCGACGTATTCGAGCAATTTTACGAAATATTCACGATTCTCGATCAATGCTTCGCCGGCGATGGTTTGCGTGCAGCCATAGCAAACCAGGCGTATTTGACGCAATCCTTTGATATGTTTCTTCTGCCGATAAGCCAGAAGCGCTTCCTCTATGGTATTTAAAGACGGCTCCTCCAGTCGCGAAGCAGCGCCTATCCATGATTGCAGCCTGGACAGTTCGTCCAGCATCTGCAGCGTATCACCGGGACGCATCCTGGCGAGTGCAAGCTGGTTGAGATTGCGCAGCGTGCCCTGTAGTTGTTCGAGTACTTCCATCGCCCTATATCCGGCAAGTGCCGAAATTTCCGCGTGGAATTTCGTTCAGCGCGGGGCGCAGCTCATCCACACCGAAAAATTCCATGCGCAGTTCGATACGACGACTCTCCTCCAGCGATGCCTTTGCAGAATTGAATGAGTACCCGCCTACCAGAAACAGATCGCGCACCTGTTCCTTTTCTGCAGGATTTAGCATATAAGCTTGGGCGGGTGCGGGTGCGGGTGCGGGCGAGAGCAGCGCGCACAACACCCGCTGGCTGCGTTGCAGGCTCAGGTTCAAGTTCAGCAGATAATCACCACGTTGATCGGCGTATCCTTCGGCGACTATGCGCTTGAGCCATTTACTGCCCAATTCATCTTGCGCGATCACCAGCATCTCGGAGACAAATTGACTCAGGTATTGAGCCTGAACGGCGGATAACTGCGAGCTGCCGGTATCAAAACGCGCGCGCTCGCCAAAATCTATCACCGCCCGGCTCTTGTCGACAGATATTCCCGGATGATTTTTGGCCGCCGTTTCAATTTTCGCGAGCAGCAGATCGATCTCCTGCTCGCGTGTTGCCTTATTGCGATCCGCCTCCGAAATTTCGTTGGTCACAGCCAGCAGCGCCACGCTCATGACCAGCAGAAACATCACCATCAGTGCCGTCATCAGATCGGCGAATGAAATCCAGAACGGTTTTTCACCCTCTTCTTTGTTGCGGCGACCAAGGAGCAGAATTTTGCCTGTCATGATTAAATACTGGTGGCCGCATCCAGCGTGCTTTCCAGCTCGTGTATCCCTTCACGCAATAACTTCACGGAATCGGACAAGGCCTGGTGGAAGTCACGGTTCGCCTCGCCAACGGCCTTAACCATGCCCTCGCTGAATGACTCATGGGCCACGGCGATCACTTCAGATACTTTTGTCAAATAGCTGTCCGCGCTTTGCTGAGCGGCGACCAGCTTGCCCGTGGCAGATTCTATTCTTGAGATCACCTCGCCTGACATGGAGGCCTCGCGGCGCACCTGTTCGACGAGCAACTGCAAGGAAGTGGTCAGTTCCATCATGGAATCCCGCGTACTCTGGTAATCAGCAAACATTTCGCCCAGCTCCGAGGATGCGGCTGCCACGTTGCCCGCCGCCTGAGTGAGCTGCCCCGCCACCAGCGCCGTCTTGTCCAACGCGGAATTGACGCCCTGTCCGGCTCTGGCAAAATCCTGCGCAGCCGAAGACAGGGTGTCAACTCCCTTGTTAAAACTGAGCATGGCCTCAGCGGTGGTATTGCGCATCGCCATAACAGCCGACTTCATCTCGGCAACCGTTCGATTAACGCCATCCACCACAGCAGTCATTTGCCCGCCGAATTGCCCCGTGAAATCCTTGCTCTGTGCCAACAAATCCTGCTGATGCTGACGGCTGGCATCGGTGGTCGCAAGCACCTGAGCGCTCAGGCCGTCGATGACCGAGCCCAGGCGCCCGGACAATTCACTCATCGCGCTTTGCAGCTGCTGCTGAGCCTCCCCCTGAGACTGAGCCGCCACCAGACGCATTTGCTCGACAAACTTGCCCAGATGGTCTTCCATGATGGATTGGCGGGTTTCTGCCGCCGCGATAGCGTCAGCCAGTTGATTAGCCATCGCCTCCGCGCTGCGCTGCCCCGCTACTCCGGCCTGCGCAGACATATGCTCCAGGCGTCCCACAGTGTCCTGCAGCGCGTCCAGGGTCTGCTTTTGCAAACGGCTCATGTCGGCGGCCTGCCCGCCAAACAAATCCTTCATTTGATGGTTGAAGTTCTCGAACATGCTCGCCAGCATGGTTTGCAATGTGGCTCCCTGATCCTTGCCCGCATTTTTCAGTGCATTGGAAATTTCAGCCAACGGCGCCTTCATGCTGGCTTCAATACTCGCCGTAATACGGTCGCCCAGCGCGACTGTACCAGCGTGCGTCGCTGCGATCTGTTTTTCGGTCAACTCGGTGAGCATCTGTTTTAGCTCGCCCTGGAGCAGTCCCGCCGTTTGCATTGAGGAGGACTCGGATGCGCGCACCAGCCTTGCCAGATACTCCTCGCCCGCGCCACTCTCGAACAGACCATCCAGCAATTGCGCCAGTTGCTCTACCTGGGCATTCAGACGGGTGAGCACAAGTTTTTCAACAAAAGTGACCACCATCGCCAGCGTGATCGCCACAGCCGAAACGAGAAATGCCTCGGACACCCCGTGCAGCAAACGGGTCAGGCTTGCGCGCACGATGACAGGATTCTCGGAAACGACAAAGGACTGCAAGCCGATCAATAGCCCGTAGAATGTCCCTATGATACCTACCCCGGTAAATAACCCCGGGAGGTGTTTGAAGAAGTCCGTGCGCAACGGAATATCCACCAGAATTTCCGGCCTGAAGACGACGCTGGCAGGGAGGGTGGAACGCAGACGCGTGGCTTGCCCTTCTGCAACCTGCTTGTGCAAGGAATCCGCATATTCGCGCCACAAATGCTCGAGGACGCCTGCCTTGTGGAATATTTGCGCCAGACTGGCATCCGGCACCCCCTTCAAGGCGGCCAGCTTAGTGATCACAGCGGATAATTGCCGCGATGCAACAAAAGACGGAAGCAGGGAAAATATCAGGAATGAAAGCAGCAGCACCCCTAGCAGGGCGGCGAAGACATATATATGCGGGGGCAGGCTGAAGAGTGTCGGCATTTTTTGCTGGAAACTTACGTAATTAAAAACAACAGGCCCGGCTGACGCGTAAAACGCGGATGATTATGACCCAGGTTCCGTATTATTCCTGAAAAATCTTTTCATCCGCGAGCGGTTACCGCCCCGTTATTGGGTAATGGATGAGGGAACCGACGACGCGGCTGGCAGTTTTATCTGATTAGCGGATGCATCCAGAATCTGAAAAAACACCTCGTCGCTTTTTATCATCCCCAACTCGCTGCGCGCGCGTTCTTCTATGGCTTCGGTGCCTTGCTTCAAATCGCGCACTTCAGCATCCAGCAAGGCATTGCGCTGCTCGGCCTGCTGATTAATCTGCTGCTGCTGCTCGACCTGATGGTTCAGATCCCACACTCTCAACCAGCCGCCCTTGCCCAGCCACAGCGGGTATTGCAACAGCAACAGCAGAACGATCAGTATCACTGTGATGATTCTCATATGCGCACTTGAGCCTTCCGGTTTTACTGCTTTTCCGCCACGCCCATATCACATCGGCGGAATTTTATATAAAAAAACGCCCCTGGCTCAGGCCAGGGGCGGATATTAAATTACTGAACAACACACA
>Ga0209231_1000312_pt1 | contig 30048 bp, 27 predicted proteins | sample Deesub45470m_DNA_FD_188086 | JGI IMG/M metagenome (GOLD analysis project Ga0209231, IMG submission 188086) | Deep subsurface microbial communities from North Pacific Ocean - 450_OLKR46/470m Metagenome (SPAdes) (version 2) | ecosystem: Environmental > Terrestrial > Deep subsurface > Unclassified ... | reverse complement strand
TGCTGGGCGCTGGGAAGCCGCGCCGGCTATCTGGTAGCGGTCGTCGCGGCGGTCCTCGCCGTCGTCCCGCATCTCGCCGAACTGCCAAGGCTCTCCCCTGCCCTGCTGGGGGCGAGGATGGCCGTGCGCGCCGTCACCTATGTTTTCCTCGCCGCCATTGTTCTGAGCTTTCGCCGGTCCTTCGATCGAGAGCACCACCTGGCGGCGCGCGACCGCATGACCGATGCGCTCAACAAGGAGACGTTTCGCGAGCGGGTGATCCATCGTCTCGATCTAGCGGTGCCTGCCCGGCAATCCTTCCTGCTCGCGATCCTCGATCTCGACGACTTCAAGGGCCTCAACAACCGCCACGGCCATGTTGCGGGCGACGAGGTGCTGCGCACCTTCGCACAGGGCGCGCGGGGGATCATCCGGCGCGAGGATGATTTCGGCCGGATCGGCGGCGACGAGTTCGCTTTTCTGCTTCCCGTCCATTCGGCCGAGGAAGGGGTGTATTTCGCCCGCTCGCTTCACAAGCGCCTGTCATCGGTTCTGGTCGGCACGCCTCATCCGGTGACGTGCAGCATGGGCGCGCTGCTCATCCCGCCCGATACCCCGCGCGACGAGCCCTCCTTGATGCACGCGGTCGATCAGCTCATGTACGCGGTCAAGCGCGCCGGAAAGAACGCCGTGGAGATCGGCCGCGCAACGACCGATCGAGCTTTGGACACCCCTCTTCCGTCGAGGCCCCGGGTTCCCATCGAGGCATGTCTATGACGAACGACGACACGGCTCTATCGCTTATGAAGATGGCACTGGCCCTATTGGATCGGAGCGGCCGAGGCGCGACGGCCACCGCCGTCCATTTGCAAGCCGCGATCGACGCCGCGACCGGAGCCGGCCCGATGCAACCCGGCGAGCTGCTGGACGACGAGGGGGCGTTTCCTTTTGAGCCTCTTGCATCGCGTCAGTGAAGCAGCCCTGTTAGGCAGGGTTGAGCGCGCCAGAAAGCGCCCCGATCAGCAGCTCGCGCGAAGCGGGCTTGTGGCAGGTCGGGCGTGAGGCGTGGGCAGCCGGGATCATGCTGGCCGCGCCCGTGGCGAAGATGAAGGGCACGCCGCGACGGTCCAGTTCGTCCGCGATCGGGAACGAGGTTTCGGAGCCAAGTTGCACATCGAGGCTGGCGACATGAGGCGACGAGTCCAGCGCCGTCAGGGCGTCCCGCACACAATCGACAGGGCCGACAACTTCCGCGCCTGCTTCGGTTATTATCTCGACCAGCGTGGCCGCGACCCAATAATCATCTTCGACAACCAGCACGCGAAGGCCGCTGATCCCACCTTGTGTAGTCATGTCGCACCAAGCACTTACGCAGCCGTCCCACCGACCAGCGCAATAACGCGGCGTCTGGCTCTGTGCTCCACGCGGACGTGCAAAATGTTCGTCTTGGGGGATCGGTTGATCTAGATGGCCGGTTAGGGGGCGCGTAGAATTATGGTCGATACTGAAACCCGGATGCGTGAGCTTGAGCATCGGTTCAGGAACATTCTCACTATCGTTCGCTCCCTCGTCAGTCAAAGCTTGCAGAGGGCCGAGTCGATCGAGGACGCCCGATCGACCATTGACGAGCGATTGGCGGCGCTGGGCGGTGCGATCGAGCAGCTTCTAACCCATGATTGGGAAGCCGCACCGCTGCCGGCGCTGGCCGAGAACGCGCTTGCGCACTTCACCCTTGGCGCTGGCCGCATGCGCCTCGCTGGCCCCACGGTCACAATCGGCCCCAAGGCGGCGATGACGTTGACCCTTGCCTTTCACGAGCTGGCGACGAACGCGATCAAATATGGTGCGCTGTCCAATGAAACGGGCACGATCGAGTTGACATGGAAGGTACTGGATTCGGGCGCCGAGGCCGAACTTTGGATGCAATGGGCCGAACGGGGCGGCCCGCGAGTCGTCAAGCCCGAGCGCCAGGGTTTTGGGTCGCGGCTGATATGCACGGCGGCGAGCCGCAGCTTGCGCGGCCGTGCCGAGCTGGACTTTCCGACGCCGGGCATCGTTTGGACCTTGCTCGCCCCTCTGGCTGCGGTCGAGGCCTGACGTGAATCTGGCATAGCGCCAGAGTGTTCGCCAGCCCAGACAGGGCGCGGGTGCGTTGGGAACAATAATGCGAACTCACCTTTAGAATGGCGAGCGTATAGCCAAGAAAGGTGAAACATGAAGATCAATATCTTGCTTGTGGCTTCGGTTCTTAGCCTCTCACCGGGATTGGCCTACGCTCAAACGACTGAAGATCCGATCCTTACGCAGTATGCCACCGACTTCGGACTGTCCGCAGATGAAGCCAAGGTTCAAATGGATGCGATGAATGAGGCGATCGAGCTTCAAGCGAAGCTGGCAGAAGCGGAAAGCGTGCGCTTTGGGGGAATTTATATTGAGCATTCCCCTAAGTTCCGCGTCGTTGTTCGACTGGTTGGGGGTGCCGAGCAACTACTGTCGCGTTATACAAGCAATCCGTTAATTGTGGCGGAGAAGGCTGCGCAGCCCCTGGTTGCATTGCGCAATAAACAAGAAGCAGCAATCAAAGCCCTGGCTGCGAGCGAGCCAAATTTTGGCACCGAGGTTGATGTGCGCAAAGGTCGCTTGGCGATCTACGCTCCCAGCCCAGATCGTGTTCGTGGAAAACTCAAGGGCGCAGGCCTTGCGGATGATGGCACGGAGTTTGTCGCCGCCGACAAACGTGACCAGCTTGTGGCGAGCGTCCGGGGTGGTGAGCAACTCACCACACAAACAGATAGCGCTGGCTTCTACGAGAACGGCACGCTGGGTTTTGCCGTGATCAAGGGCACTACACGCGGCATTCTAACAGCCGCACACGTTGGCGAGTGCATTGGTGCTGGAAGTTCCTGCGTCAAAAATAGTCCGTTCACAAGTCAGGGTGTGTCGTTCACTTGGCAGGGGCAGATGAACTCTGGCAGTGACGATTATGAATGGCGGACGGTCTCGGCAGGAAATACGATCACGAACACGATAAAGTACTCAACATCAAGCCTGACGGTGACGGGAACGGCGGATCCCACCACCTTCCCTGTGGGCACGACTGTTTGCAAGCAAGGCGCTACCACAGGTTACACCTGCGGCACGATTGAAGCTACAAACTCTTCGACCACTTACAATGGCTCGACTGGCTATTGGGTTCGGGTAAAGCGCAACACTAGCGGCAATATGGCGGACTCCGGCGACAGCGGCGGTCCTGTGTTCGGCGGTGGCGCGTCGGCAGGTCAGGCGACCGCATACGGCATTGTTCATTCGAAAGTCACCGCACCAGCGGACCAAGTAGGACATGAAGCGCCCCGGGTTTCCAGGAGGCTCCAACTTGTGAGAAGGAGCATCCGTTATGAGCAAGACAACCAACAAATTTTCACCTGAAGTCCGCGAGCGGGCGGTTCGTATGGTGGTGGAGCAGCGGGCCGAGTACGGCTCGGAATGGGAAGTGATGAAGTCGATCGCGGCGAAGATCGGCTGCTCGCTGGAGACGCTGCGCCGGTGGTGCCGCGAGGAGGCGAGCCGACGAGCGGGGCCAGCGGCGCTGGCGGCGGATGACCGGGAACGCCTGAGATTGCTGGAGCGCGAAGTGAAGGAACTACGCCGGGCCAACGAGATTTTGCGCAAGGCATCTGCGTATTTTGCGATGGCGGAGCTCGACCGCCCCGGGAGATGATGATGGCGTTCATCGACGTCCATCGCGAGGATTTGGGTATCGAGCCGATCTGCCGGGAACTGGCAATCGCCCCATCCTCCTACCATGAACACGCCGCGCGTAGTGCCGATCCCGGCAGGCGTCCAGCACGTGCGCAGCGTGATGACGAGATCAGGGAGCAGATCAAGCGGGTCCATGAGGCCAGCTTCGGTCTCTATGGCGCACGCAAGGTCTGGCACCAGATGCGGCGTGAAGGCATCATGGTGGCGAAATGCACGGTGGAACGATTAATGCGCGCCATGGGGCTGGCAGGCGTCCGTCGTGGGAAGAAGACGATCACCACCATCAGCAACCCGAAGGCGCCGTGTCCGCTGGACAAGGTCAATCGGGCATTTCGCGTCAGCCGGCCAAACGCCCTGTGGGTCGTCGATTTCACCTACGTGCATACTTGGGCAGGCTTCGTCTATGTCGCCTTCGTGATTGATGCTTTTGCCCGGCGGATTGTCGGATGGAAGGTCAGCACGTCAGCCACTGCCAGCTTCGTTCTGGATGCCCTGGAGCAGGCGATTCATGCCCGCAGGCCAGATCCCGATGATGGACTGATCCACCATAGCGATAGGGGAGTTCAATATCTTGCGATGAACTATACCCAGCGCTTGGCCGAGGCCAAACTCGTCCCCTCGGTCGGTAGCGTAGGTGATTCCTACGACAACGCCTTAGCCGAGACGATCAACGGCCTTTACAAGGCCGAGGTCATCTGGCGGCAGCGATCATGGCCAAGCGTTTCGGCCGTGGAAATGGCAACGCTGCGCTGGGTCGATTGGTACAATAATCACCGGCTCTTCGGCCCTATCGGGCACATCCCGCCCGCTGAGGCCGAAGACAATTACTATGCAGCCCTCGAGAACCTCGATATGGCTGCATAGCCAAATGAAAACTGCCTCCTGAAAACCCGGGGCGCTTCAACAGATGATGTTCATGCCAATCAAACGGATTAGTGGCCTCGGGCTTTCGGTAGCGACAAATTGATGCGCGGGATATTCTCCATTGTACCTTTGGTGCTTGCGCTGGGCGGTTGTATTACCCCATCGCCCATCCAAGAGGCGTCGTCTAATGGGGTTGCTGGCTCATGGGAGGTTGATTCCTCTCGAAACGGAGGCGTACCTGCCTTAACTCTCAGATTCTTAGATGACGGCACAATTACTGGTACTGTAGCGTGCAATTCAATCAGCGCGCGGTATCAGCTAGTGTCTGACACGCTTACGATCTCCGAGGCTGACATAACTGCTCTTGAATGCGGGGGCCGGCCAGAAGCTGCCCGCGCCGGCGAGATAGCTCAGAGTCTGCTCGCGTCCTCTCCCTACCGCGTCATCCAGCGCGAGAAAGGAAGGATTTCGCTTATGAGTGCTGCCGTAAGCTGGCGCCTAAAACGTACTGACGCAGGGATGTAAGTCAGTCCGGCATTTGGAGCAGCTTTGGAACGATGCAAAAATCAAAACTTTTGCATCATCGGTGCCAGGGCGGCTTTTCTGTTAATTTCCGTGATACGGCTCGCAAGCGATGCCATCCCTATCCCCGTCCATCTCGACGCGGTAGCCTGGCTCCCCACGGTAAATCGGAGCGGTGCCTGCTGAGCGGGCAGAATCACACCCAGCCCAATAATCGCCAGCCTGGGGTGCGCGGGCACGAGCCATGCCAGTATTTACCGCGAAAGAATGAGCGGCGGAGGCGACGCGTTGCACCCCACCCTCGCTTGCTGCAATCGACCCGACACCTACAATTGCTCCCAGTGCCGCTGCTGCCCCAAGGAGCTTCAATTCCATAGGAACGGGCTTAGGATCAGGTTGGCGAGTGCGTGTCCTTCGCTGCCCCTTTGGCGATAGCTGATTGAAGGAGGAGCGGCGGCGCATCGTGCTGGGCTAGCAAAGCTGGGTTAAAGGCTCGTTGCTTCATCGGTGCCTACATGAATCGCGACCAGAAGGAGCGCTAGATGTGCATCAGATTTTTGCATCAGGGAGAGGTGCAGATTTCCGCCATTCTCGACCTGATGCAAAACTTGTGATTTTCGGTTCAAGCGGCTGCTGATCACTTGCCATTAGCACGCGATACGTCCGGTTCGGAAGGGAGCCACTTCGTGCCCTCGCCGGTCAGCACCAGCGTCCGCGTCGGAAAGGCGATGCCGATCTCTGCCGCCTCATATTGCTCATAAATGGCGAGCAACATCTCCTCGCGGACTATCAGGCTCTCATTGAAATCGGGTACGTCGATATAGGCGAAGACCTCGATATCGAGCGAGCTTTCGCCGAACCTGGCAAGACGGGCGCGAGACCCCTCCGCGATCTTCTCATGCTCGACCATCACAGTCTCGACAATCTTGATCGCTTCGCGAATCTTCGCGGCGCTCAGCCCATATTCAATGCCGATCGTGGGATTGAAGAGATAGCGGTCGCGCACCGCGAAATTCTCGATCTGGCTGGACGACAGATCGCCGTTAGGGATCGTGACGAGCGTACGCTCATTGGTGCGGATGCGGGTCGAGCGAATGCCGACATCCTCCACGGTGCCGACCACATCACCCACCCGGCAGAAATCACCGACCTGCACTGGGCGGTCGGCGATGACGGTGACGCTGCCGACAAGATTTTCCACCGTCTTCTGCGCGCCGAGCGCCAGGGCGATGCCACCGATGCCCAGCGCCGCGATGCCGGTCGTCACGTCGATGCCGAACGTGTCGAGCACCGCGACCGCTGAAAAGGCGAGGAGCAGCATCTTCGCCGCGCGGCGCAGCAGGGTAACGATCGAAATGACCTGCCTGCGCTCGTTCCGGCGCATCCGGGCAATGGCCAGGTCCGCGATTGCATCGATCAGCCGCAGGCCAAACCACACGACCGCGACCAGCGCCACAAGGCCTGTGTAGCGCAGCAGCGTTTGTCGCGCGACGATCGCCACCGACATGCGCTCGACCCACTCGAAAAAGGCGCCCACAGCGATCAGTAGGCTAAGCGGCGGGAGCGCGGCGTGCAGGAAGCGATAGATGCTGCTGGTAGCCGGGTCCGATATCAGCCTGCGGGCCGCCACCAGCAGAAGCGCCGCGAGCATCCAGAGGCCGCCAAAGCTGAAGGCCGCAAGGCCGAGTAATAGCGCCCAATCTTTAACCGGGGCGCCTGCGAGAACGATGGAATTTTCTTCCTCCTGATGGGTGTCCATCGCCGTCAGCTGCGGGCGCGCCGCGATTAGCTGGCGGATCGTCTGACGCGAGATGAGCCACAGTTCACCGTCGCCGACGGTCCGGCGCACGAGCCGGATCGGTGTGGCCTTCCCCGCAATCAGGATGCTGCCCACCTCCTCCTGATCAATCGCCAGGCCATCGTCGACCCGGCCGCCAAGATCGTTGGACAATGCCCCATAGGGGAGTAGCGTGCCGTCATTGTCGAGTAGCGTCTGCAGCCGTTGCGCCAAATTAGCCACGCCTGTGCGCAGTTGCGCATCTTCCTCTACCGGTAGATCGAAATAGCGCGCTGCCCGGTCATAGTCATGTGCCGCCAATGCGTCGATCAGGCTAGTTACGGCCGCGCGCGGTGTACCGCGCCCGAACGGGTCTGGTGTTACCATTGACGCGGCGGGCGTCTCCGACTGTGCCTGACCCTGAGCGATAGAAGGAAGTGCGAGCCCAAACAGGAACAGCGTAAACAGACGAAGGACATAAACAGGCAAAATAAGTCCTCAATCGGATCGTGTTGGAACGAGCGTCTTGCGACGAGCGCTGGCAAGGCTCTAGGAAGGAGCAGGACTTCCCCCCTGTACAACACGTATCGCCTAGTTGTTTGTTCCGCCTGCGTCTCTCAGCCTGAGCCGAACCGCTGTTCCTGTCGGACGATCCTTCAGGCATAGGGGGGCCATGCATTACCCCACTTTGCTTCTCGTCGCGCCGGTCATCCTATTATCCGCGCCAGCTTCGTCCCAGACGACGCCCCGCATGATGATCAGCCATGTCGAGCCGGGGGAAAGCGCGCAAAGCCTGTTGGTCGAGGTTACGTTGTTAAACGATTCCGGAGCTGATGCCGGGTTTCCCGACCGAATAGCCGCCACGTTGGCCGTTTCCGACACACGAACATCGGTGACGCTGGAACGGCAGTCGACGGTGCCCGAACAGCCCATCGGACAGGGGAAGTTCGCTCAGGCTCGCTACGTGCTCTATACAACAGCGTCAGCGTCGGGCACCGCTATCCTTTCCATGCAAGAGGAGAGACAGGGCTATGCCTTTGTGCTCCCTGCAACCGGGCAGGCGCTGGCCTCAGCAGGCACGACAGTCGATAGAGCAGAGCCGGCCCGCTACGACCCATCACCCGCAGCGAAGCCGGGTGGAGGCAATGCTTTCCTTGGCAATTTGTCGAGCTATGCGCCGATCTATGCCGTCTATGGCCCAGGGACGAATAGCGACGGACGGCTTCAGATCAGCTTTAAATATCAATTGTTCGGCGATGCCGGCGCGGTAGGCGGCGATAACCCGCTCCTCAACGGCGTCCACTTCGCCTATACCCAGCGCCTGTTCTGGGATCTGGGCGGGGATTCTTCGCCCTTCCGTAACATCGATTTCATGCCCGAACTTTTCTACCTGCTACCGGCCGTATCGAAGGGCACATTGGCGTTCGGCGGACAGGCGGGGCTGCGCCATGAGTCCAACGGCCGCGATGGGTTGGCGTCGCGCAGCCTCAACACCCTCTATGTCCAGCCTGTGGCGACGATACCGATCGGAGACTACAAGCTGTCGCTGGGCCCGCGCTACTCCTTCTATGTCGGTGACCTTGAAGACAATCCGGATGTGAAACGCTATCGCGGCCACACGTCCTTGTTCGCGGAGTTTGGCCGTGACGACGGGCTGCGACTGACTACCAACAGCCGCATTAATTTCTCGTCGGGCAAGGGCGCAATAGACGCTGAGCTTTCCTATCCGCTGGACAAGATCGTTGACACCAACCTCAACGTCTATGTCTTCGGCCAAGCCTTTGCTGGCTATGGCGAAAATCTGCTCGATTATGACCGCAAGGCGACACGACTGCGGCTTGGGGTCGCTATCGTCCGCTAATCCGGAACCGGGCAGAATCTATCGTAAGGTAGCGGGCCCGGCGTTGGACGTCCCCTTACCCTGATGCAAAAGTGATTTATGCATCATCGGAAGGCCAACGGCGTAAGAGTCTGTTTGAGAATTCATGAGATGATCGGGAGATTGCCATGTTACGTATTTTTATTGCTGCCACTACTATGGCAGTCTTGCTTTGGTCGCTGCCTGTATCCGCTGAAGAAATCCCTCGCTGCTCCTCCTCGTCTATTCCCGCAGCAGACAAGGCGCGCCTCACGGCGGAATACAAGCGGCGGTTTCTGGCTGAAGGGAAAACCAAGGCCGATGCCTGGGCCGGTGAGCAGGGAAGGCGCCATCGCGAAATCATGGAAAGGCAAGGTATCTGTCCCCCACGCGAACCGGCGAATAGCCAAGCCAATTCAGCGCCCCCGCCTCGAGAACAACCGACGAGCAAAAACCGTAAAAAGGGCAAGTGTACCCGTACCGTCTGGCAAACTCGTCATATAGCGAGCGCAGGTGGAGGCCCAATGAATACGATTAGGGTGCCTGTCTGCGTGAACTAAGCGAGCGACAGCAATGCTGGTGTGTTCGGTTATCCCGCCAAAGGGCACACAGGAAAAGCTCTGGTGCGAAGTCAAAACTTTTGCATCAGATTGAAACCTGAGGGCGTAGCGTGGAAGGTACGCTAAACAACGCTAAGGGAGAACAACCGAGGAACGCTTAGGCGGCGCGGCTGTCCGGCGGAAGATTGAGGGCCTTGCGGCCAGCGGAAGCGGCTGCACGATCCCAAAGGAAATCGCCGGAAAAGGCAATATGCTCCCAGCCAACCGGTGACGTATGGACAAGCAGATCATCGGGGACCGGGACCGCTGCCGATCGCAGATGCTGGGCGGCGTCGTCCATGTAGATCGTGTTCCAATAGACGATCGCCGCGATGACCAGGTTGAGGCCGGATGCCCGATATTGTTGAGCTTCATGGCTGCGGTCGATGATGCGGCCCTGGCGGAAGGTGTAGATCGCCTGCGTCAGGGCATGGCGCTGCTCGCTGTTGTTGAGGCCGGCATGGCATCGCCGGCGCAGATCGGGATTTTCGAGCCAGTCCAGCATGAACAGAGTCCGTTCGATCTTCCCGATTTCCTGTAGTGCGACGTCGAGCTGGTTCTGCCGTTCGTAGGCGGCGAGCTTTCGCAGCATGACCGACGGCGCGACGTGGCCAGCCTTGATCGACCCTACGAGGCGCAGTACGTCGTCCCATTGTTCATTGATGATGTCGGTGCGGATACGCTTGCCCAACAACGGGGCGATGGACGGATAGGCCGAAACCGGCGCGATCGGCGCAAGCCGCCTGTCCGGAAAGTCGCGCAGGCGCGGGCAGAAGCGAAATCCCAGCATCGCGCACAGGGCGAAGACATGGTCGGTCGCCCCGCCGGTGTCGGTGTAATGCTCGACGATCCTGAGATCGGTGCCATGGCTGGTGAGGCCGTCGAGGACATAGGGCGCTTCATGCGTGGCGGCCGAGATCACATTGACGTGGTAGGGCCCGCGCTGATCGGAAACATGGGTGTAGAAGCTGAAGCCATGATCGACGCCATAGCGGGCGTTGATGTCGCCGCCCGATGCGCCGCGCTTCGCGCCCCTGAAGAACTGACCATCGGAACTGGACGTTGTGCCGTCGCCCCATACCCGCGAGAATGGCAGGCGGTGGTGCGCGTTGATGAGAACGGCGAGCGCCGCGCGGTAGCTCTCGTCGCGGATATAGGCGTCATGGGTCCACAGGAGTTGATCGCGCGTGACTCCCTGGCTCGCGGCGGCCATGCGCGACAGGCCGAGATTGGTGGCGTCGGCGAGGATGGTGGCGAGCAGCGCATTTTCATTGGGACATGGCTCGCCGGTGCGCAGGTTGGTGAACGCCGAAAGAAAGCCAGTTTCCTGCGCCACCTCATGTAGCAGTTCGGTGATACGGATGCGTGGCATCATCGCATCGAGCCGGTCGGCCAGCGCTTCGGCGTCGGGCGTTGCGATCGTGCGAACGGGGGATATCTGGAGGCGGTCGTCGCGGTATCGCACACCCTCCAAAGCGTCGCGCTTCAGGCGCTGGGCGAATTTCTTCAGCCGCCAGTCCAGTTCGCGCCCCCGCTGTTCGAGCCATTCGCTGGCTGTAGGGGGCAGGCCAAGAGCCGATACGACCGGTTTCGCCTTTGCTTCGCTGAGCAGGTAGCTGTCGAACCGGCGGTATCCCGCCGATCGCTCCACCCAGACATCCCCGGAGCGGAGCTTGTTGCGCAGATGCGCGATCGTCGCGATCTCCCAGAGCCGTCGATTGATCTTGCCGTCGTCGCCCACGACGATTTTCCGCCATTCCTTGCGGAAGGGCATCGGAGCGTCGGTAGGCACATCGCGCTTGCCCGACCTGTTGACGTCGCGCAGTATCTCAATGGCGGCGATCGTTTTCGCGCTGCCCTTTCCGGCCCTGAACTGCAGCGCTTCAAGCAGATCAGGGGCGAACTTGCGCAACGTCGCATAGCGGTCGGCCGCGATCGTCAGCGGATCAAGATTGGCGGTTTCCGCGATCGTCGCCACTTCCGGTCTGGCCTTCAGGAGGGTGTGCCATCCTACCGAGGCGTCCAGGACCTCCATCGGGTCTTCGCCGGTATCGACCGCATCGGTCAGCGCGTCGATCGTCCTGCCAAAGATCAGCATCAGCCGCGCCACGTTCTTCGACGTGGTGGCATAGCTGCGTGCCTGAGCGTTTTTCGCGCGGGTGAAGATGCTGCCGATCAGCTTGTCCGCCATTTCCAGGGCGTTGTCGGTCAGTCGTTCTTCAAGATCGAGCAGGAAAGCGACAAGTGTGGCGCGTCGGCGGGAGGGGATATACCGCTCAATCATATAGGCAGGAGAAGCGCGGCCTTCCCTGACATATTGCCGAAAGCGGTCCGCATGGATGCGGCCAGCCACGTCCGGAGAAATGCCGATCTTCCGCACTTGCCGCAGGCGGTCGAGGATCTGGCGGATGTGATCGGGCTTAGCCGCAATGGGAATGGTCTTGAGCAAAGCGAGTTGGCTCGTGCCGCCGGCGTCGTCGAAGAGCTGATCGAGGGCGTTGACCTGTTCGGTGCTGAGATCGGCGATCAGAGCATAGGCAGCTTGCTTGCGCGCACGCGCGCGTCCCGCGCTGCTGGTGCGTTCGATGGTGGAGATGGACGGCAGCAAAATCCGGGCCTCGCGCAGGGCGGTGACCACGCCCATCGCAATCGTCATCCCCTTGTCGGTCGCCCATGCCGCTTTCGCGGCCGCTTCGATCATGAAGGGAATATCCGCACGGGTCGCCCCCCGAAGGCCCAAGCGCACCGCCAACTCACGGGCATGATCCGTCATTGTCTGATCCCGCGCCGCATAGTTGGCCAGGTCGGTTACGTGCAGACCAAGTTGCTCCGCGACGAAAGCGGCGAGATCATGGGGTATTGCTCCCCTGTCCTGTATCAACTGCGCAAGCGTGATACCCGGGTGCCGCAGGAGCGCGAGTTGCAGCGCCACGCCCAACTGGTTCCGTCGCTCCCGTCGCGCGCCGATGATCTCGATATCCGAAGGTTCGAAGGTGTAGAGCCGTGCCAGGCGGTCGCGATCGGTCGGGATGGCGAGGATCTGATCGCGCTCGCGCTCGGTCAGGAGTTGATGCTTGCGCTTCGTCATGCCGGTTCCCGTCCACAAAAGGTCATCTGCGCCTATGGACAACCATGAGTAAAGAGACATAGTATGTGGACGGATGTCGATGGGGCGAAGCGGCTGTCCTCCATAGCGTCCACAGAACGACCGTTGGGGAGACGCACGGCATGGGCGATATTCTGGGCTATGCCCGCGTCAGCACCGGCGATCAGGATGTTTCGGGCCAAACCATGCGACTGGAGAAGGCGGGCGCCATCAAGGTGTTTACCGACGTCATGTCGGGCAAGAGCATGGAGCGGCCCGGTCTGGCCGAACTGATCGCCTATGCGCGTAAGGGTGATACCCTAGCGGTGGTCCGCCTCGATCGGCTCGGGCGCTCGTTGGCCGAATTGCTCGCCACGGTCGAGACGCTACGCGGCCAGGGCATCGCTCTTCTGAGTCTTGAGGAAAAGATCGACACATCGTCGGCCGCCGGCGAACTCATCTTCCATGTGTTCGGGGCCATTGCCCATTTCGAGCGACGGCTGATTTCCGAGCGGACCAGGGACGGCATCGCTGCCGCACGCGCCAAGGGCAAGCAGCCTGGCCGTCAGCCGCTCGACATGTCCAAGGTGGATGCCGCGATCAAACTGGTTGAAGCCCGTATCTCGCCGACCGAAGCGGCGCGGCAACTCGGCATCGGCCGATCGACTATCTATCGCGAAATGCGCCGCCTTGGCGTGGAAAGGCCTGCCTGAATGTCCAGACCGAAATCCGCTCACGATCTTTCCGGATTGATGAAGTACTTGGGCCGTGCGCCCTGGGACGAGATGATGGACGAGATGCTCGTCGCGCATCTTGGCCCGGCCTGCGATGCGATGGATCTTGAGCCTGATGATATATTCGACATCATCGGCGATCATTGGGAGGCGCAGCTGTGGGGCTGTGCTTTCGAAGACTTGCTCACACAGGAACTCGAGCCTGAAGGCCTCAATCTCGTCGATGAGTATCTCAAGCGCCGGGGCTGGAACGAGAAAGCGCCGAACAAGGCTTACATGCGCGCACTGCGCGATACGGTGATGTCGCTCTATGAGGTTAGCGAGGTCGTCCCCGGGCAGTCGATGACCTTGCGGGATCTTCTGCGCGATATTGCGCCGGTCACGGTGCGCGAACATAGCGCAACGCAGACCCTTGTTAACTGGGACAAGATCGCCGCACGGGTCATCGAGGTGAATGGCCGCCATGGGATTTCCGGCGCCTTATTACCGTTCAGCCCGGACGGCGCCGGGCGAGTGATCGAGGCCTTTTCCCAACTTGAAGACGATGGGCCAGGTACTGACCGACTGTCCCCTCCCGAAAGGGAAGGCCTCCTAAAAGCGTCAGGTCCGATTTTCACCAATATCTGGCTGCTTGATTGTCTGGGCAAGGCCATGTCCGGCAGCGTGCCGGAAATGGTCAATGCCGATGGCGATGATCTTGTGTTCCACCGTATCGTGTTCCCCCTGGCGAAGGGCGTGATCGGCAAGAGCGTGGTTCGCAGGCTGAACGCGGCGCAATGGCTGGAACCTGCGAGCGATACGTTCTGGAACTGGCTGGCGCCAGTGACGAAGAACAGGAAACCACGAACGACCAAAGGCGGGCAGGCTTTTGTGACAACCATGGAGGACGGCACACCTGTTTTTGCCAATGTCGAACTGGTGGGTCGCAAACTGATCGTTGAGGTCAATAGCGCCGCCCGCGCGGAGCAAGCGATCACGCATATGCGCGAATGGCTCGGTGATTGCGTGAGCACACCTATGACCGAAATTCGGACTATGGCCCAGTTCATGGCCGATGACGCCGCCCGCGCTCCGCAGGAAGAGCCGCTCGATATCCCGTCGGACGAAAGGGAGCGCATCGTTCATGAGATGCTGACACGCGAATATACCAAAACGCTTGATGAAGCGGTGCCCGCCCTCGGCAACAAGACACCGCGGGCTTTGGCCCGTACAAAGGCAGGCCGGGCGAAAGTTGCCGACTGGCTAAAATATATAGAGAATGGTGCGGCAAAATCCGGGACTGGCGAGCCAATGGCCACCTATGATTTTACGTGGATGTGGCAAGAGCTGGGGCTGATTGACTTCCGCCGTTGACCGCCCTCACATCGCCATTCTGGTATTGTTCGGGTTTAGCGTTGTCTGGCGTACCATCCACGCGATGCCCTCTATCTGCTCGGTTTCCGCTTCGCGCCGCGCATACGCGACCTCAACGAACGCCGGCTATACGGCATGTCACCGCTCGACCTCTGGCCGACGTTGCGTCCGCTCGTCGCCGGGCCAGTCAACATCCGCGCGATCGAGGAAAACTGGGACGAAACCCTACGCCTTGCAGCCTCCATCCGCGCTGGCACCGTCAGCGCCTCGGTCATGCTGCGCAAGCTGGCGGGCTTTCCGCGCCAGAACCCCGTCGCCCGGAGTTTGCGCGAGATCGGGCGGGTTGAACGCACCTTGTTCATGCTCGACTGGTTCGACGATCTCGAGCAACGACGCCGCACTGGCAGCATCCTCAACAAGGGCGAGGCCCGCAACGCGCTTGCCCGTGCCGTCTTCTTTAACCGGCTCGGCGAACTGCGCGACCGCACCTTCGAGAACCAGCGCCATCGCGCCTCCGGCCTGACCCTCGTCACCGCAGCCGTCACGCTGTGGAATACCGTCTATCTAGACCGCGCCGTCCGGCATCTGCGCGGCAGCGGTGTCGACGTGCCCGACGAACTGCTCGCCCACGTTGCCCCGCTGGGATGGGAGCATGTCGGCCTGACCGGCGACTATCTCTGGGGCGAGATCGACAAACCCCGTGAGCGGTTCAGGCCGCTTCGCCTCCACCAGCGAAGCCAGAACGCTTAGCGTACGTTTTCGACCATCCTCTCACCGGTCCCCAAAGTACGGGATGGCGATAAGGGGGCGGTGGCGGTGGTGCAGCCGATCCACGAGGAAATGTTTCCAGGAAGAGTTAGAGCACGTCAACCAACCGGAGAGCCATAGGCTTAGTGCGGGCTAACTTAGCTGCCGTAACTCAGTACGATATCACGCATGATAACGTCCTTTATCATGCGTGATATTCAAGCTAAGAATGGCTATGCTATCATCCAAACAACTCCCGGCGATCATTGAAACCGGCAATCCCGTGCCGCTTACTAAGGGCAATGTCGTGCCTCCTCTGGTCGCAAACGCCGGTAACCGGGCGAGCTGGCGCTTCATCGAATTTTTCACCGTCAATATCCGCAACCCGAACACACGGCGGGCATATGCACGCGCGTGCACCAGGTTCTTTGGTTGGTGCGAATTGCGAGGTTTGGCGCTCTCTACCATTCGGCCTTTTGACGTTGCTGCGTGGGTGGAGGGCTTGCAGCAAGATCACTCAGCACCAGGGGTGAAGCAACAGCTTGCCGCTGTGCGTATGCTGTTCGACTGGCTGGTTATCGGGCAGGTGGTGGCGCACAATCCGGCGGCTGCTGTCCGCGGTCCGAAGCATGTGGTGAAGGTTGGCTTAACCCCAGCGCTTGATGGTGCCGAGTGGCGAAAGTTGCTGGATTCTATCCCTACCGACACCATGCGCGACCTTCGTGATCGGGCGCTGATTGCGACACTTACCTATTCGTTCGCCCGCATCGGCGCTGCCTTAAAAATGAAGGTGGACGACCTCCGATCACGTGGGGCAGGATGGACCGTCCAATTGAATGAAAAGGGCGGCAGGCGGCACACCATGCCTTGCCATCATGCGTTGGCCGAGGCGCTTCACGCCTACATAGCAGCCGCCGGCATCGCTGAGGAACGTAAGGGGTGGCTGTTTCGTACGGCAAAGGGTCATACCGGCACAGCGTTGTCGGAGCAGCCGATGAGCCAGCCCGACGCTTGGCGGATGATCCGCCGCCGTGCCGCCGCCGCCGGCATCGACGCGCCGATAGGCAATCATACGTTCCGTGCCACGGGGATTACTGCCTATCTCGCCAATGGCGGGGCGCTGGAGCATGCCCAAGAAATGGCAGGCCATGAAAGCCCTCGCACAACAAAACTCTATGACCGGACAAAAGAGCGGCTGACGCTTGATGAGGTGGAAAGGATTCGCCTCTGACCCTTGAAGCTTTAGCCGCAACTATGAGACGATAGGGTTCTGTGATTCACGAGAAAATGATCGGTTTGTCCTATGAATAGCGGTATTCCGCGCCGGCCCCGCGGGTTACCGTCGAAACGCGAGTTGGTCGAGCTGGCGGCGGAATCGCGATCTAACGCCTTGCCTGATGCTCCCGACCTTGTGCATGTCACAGCCGTCGGCTGGGGCCGTCGTATCATCAGCAATGGGCGAATTGAAACCCGGCGTTGTCCGGCGTTAGATCGAGAACTGCTCTACGCATTTTTGGCGAGACCAGGCTATCGGTTTCGGGACGGCGACACAAAGACTTCCCAAATGAGCCGCTTTCCCTTTGTGTTCGTCATCTCGCCCGAGGCATTGCCACCACCCTATCACGTATATCCGTTCGACACGGGAGCATGCATGGCGGGGGTCTATGGTGACGTTCCCGATCCAACAATTTACCTCGAAGATTACGAGCTTACACCTACCATTGATGGCGCGCTTCAGCATGTCGTCTGGGCGTTCGGATCAAAATCAGCCTACTTCGACGGCACTCTCCGTCCCGGTTTGGCCGAAAGCCTGCCCGAGTGGCGCTCTGTTGGGCGGAGCTGGATTGATATTGCCAATTTAGCAGCCATAGGTCGAGATAAGCCAGATGCACGGGCCTCGGCAATCGAGTTTGCCTATAGTCAATCGATCGATCTGAAGCAGGGGCACGTACGCCTTGCCATCTTTCCGCAACAACTTCTTGAGGACCCTCGCGGTGATAATACGGAATTCATCGATGAAATGGCGAAACTAGGCATTCCAACAAAGACATATGACTGGCGCGCCAATGAAACACCTGACTCTTTTATGGATGAGATCACGCGTATTGTCCGGCAGCAGCTTGCAGAAAGCGGACAACTATGAGCGTGGACGATGATGCGCCAAATGGGCTCGCTCTGATCGCCTATGAAAAGCTCACCGATCATGGCTTTGCGTTGCCCTGCTTTGGTCGGCCCGAAGGCGCGAATACCGTCTATGTCGCTAGGCCGTCGCGCCCTGGTGATCCGGCTGCGCGCATCGCGGGCTTCGACATCTACGACGCTGACGATCGGCTGGCTCTCCCGCCGGACAAAGCAGCCCGCCAGGCCAAAGTCGGCGATCCATGGCTCGACGTGTTCCTTTGGGCCAGTGAAATCCATGTCGGGACAAAACCGGAGATATGGAATTCTATCGAACCCGTGCGCAGCGATATCGCCGCGCTTGCGCCGCTCAGTCTGCTAAACCTTGCGGAAGGAGTCGCCGGCGTCGAAACCAGCGAACTGGCGAAGGCAGCGCATTTGTGGCTGGAACAGTCCCGGAATGTGGACACAGCGCTTGCATGGCAAATTGATACATATCTTCGCGGCCTTGCTGTCCGTGATTTGCGCCGTTGCCGAGGGGAGGCAGCCCAGACAGCCAGCATACGGCTGGGCCTTCGAAATATCAGGCTGATTTTGAAGGATAAGACGCTTACGCTTCACCTGCCCCCGGAGCTGACGCAACGAGGCCCAGTCACAGCTTCTGATCTGTACGGCTATATCAACGCTGCTCGAGCGTTTGGATTTGAAGTCGTTATATCCCGCGACGGCATTGCCGATGCGGTCGGGAAAAAGGGATCAGCGACTGCCGGAACAACGCTACTGATGCGCCTGAGGAAGGGGCGCGGGGCAACGCAGACCCAGATACCCTTCCGCGTCCTCGCGTCATTTTTCGGCGACGAGATCAGGGTGCACAGCGCGAGCGCCGGAACGGCACGAGATATGACGCTGTCACGGACCGGCGACAGAAGAAACACGATGAAGCTGCAATTGCCTGAAATGGCTCAGATGCAGGAGCCAGTGGCCCGCTTCAGACGCACAGAAGGCGGCATAACCTATGACCTTTACGACGCCGATTCAGTCGAAGGGAAGAAGATCAAAGAGCTACTCGATGCGGGGCTACGCGATGGAACGACGCATCAGACCCAAGGTGCCGCTACATGGTGGCGCATACTATGAACGTATGAAATATCCGCCGAACTGAGATGCTATAGCGATCACTCGTCCGCGAAAAAATCTTCATCAACGCGTTTTACTGTAATCGTGCGAGCGATCCTTACCCCGACGCCATACTCTATCATCAATTCACACAAGCGTTCGCCGTCGATAAGGATCACGCGCTGTGGGAGGTGGCGGACATACTCGCTCGCGTGCGAGCTAAAGGTGCAGGTCGTTACAAAAACCCCCTTGGTAGCGCCATTACCGACTAAGCTGCCGACGAAGCCTTGAATTGCAGGCCGCCCAACGCTGGATTCGGGGGCGTAGCGCTTCGCCTGGACATAAATTCGGTCGAGTCCCAGCCTGTCCTCGTCAATCACGCCGTCGATCCCGCCATCACCGCTTTTGCCAAGGCGCTGTGCCGCGCTTTCGTGGCTGCCGCCGTATCCCATTGCAACGAGCAGATCGACAATTAGGCGCTCGAAAAATGCCGGTGTGTTATCAAGAATGCGCTGCAAGAGATCAGCTTTAACTGAGGCATGAAGAACACCGTAGGCAGCGTCTATCTGATCTTCGGGCGTTGCAGTTGATGAAACTGCCACAACACCAGCTTCGCTTTCATTATTCTCAGTTGAGACGGCATTAGCGATAAAATCGGAAAATTCCGGATAGGTTTTCAACAGGTTTGTGTCGATCGATGAAGGATTGCTTGCGAGTAAACTCTTTCCCGCAGCGCTGGCTGTGAATCGGCCACGTTGGGGCGTATCGATGAGACCCGCCTTCACCATGTAAAATTTTGCCCATGCGAGCCGGTTATAGAACACCCGTTGCCGTCCGCTCGGGAGCAACTCTTCTCGTTCGGCCTCCGTGAGCCCCAGATCGTCTGCGATCGGGTCGGCGACGTCGGACATTTTCACTACCCGCTCGGCCGCGTTTTTCAGCACGGGAAGCATGAGCGTTTGGTAATCAGGAATCGACAAATCCATGCTCCTTAAGCCGTGCGGCAGGGGTGACCCCCCTATAGTGCGTAGCAGATGGACGGCTCAGGGTGACGGCGGCAGGAGGAGCGGGCATGTCGGCCATACCTGACGTACGCCGTCAGTATCGGTGAGGACGCGCGCGGTCCCCTTCCCTATCTGCGGCAAAGCCTCAGTTAGCTGGAGCATTTGCGCGTAGCCCGGCGTTCCGGGCATCAATAGCAGGTAATCAAAGATGCGGACATTTCGTTCGGTGAAAACCGCGATCGGCCGCCCCTCAGCGGGATAGTCCGATTGCCCGTCTGTCTCGATCTCGATCTTATAATTTTTGTTAGACTCGCTATACACGCACCGACGCGGATGCTCCTCGCCGCGCGTGCCGAAACTATTTACATAGGTAAGAAAGACGCGCTGCACCGCTCGATCGGTGATGCGGAAAAACTGCTGGACGATATCAGCATTGAAGTGCGCTTGGGTCCAGCGGCCCCCTGCTTTTGGAATTTGCGCTACCAAAACGCGCTGTTTCTGGCTGCCTGCCGCGGCCGGCAGCATGTCCGGCTCAGGAACCATATCGTCGAGCGCTTCGGCCGGAATGACCTTGGCCTTGCCCTTGACGCGCTGGATAACGTTGAGTGCGGCGCGCTCCAGCGCCTTTTCGTCAATGGGAAGAATGATGCCGGCATGCCGAGCCACAAAGGCTTCGAAGCTCGACAAGTCCAACGCCTCACCTGGCTCGCTTGCAATGACGGTGTAGGCTTCGAAATTGCTTGAAAGGCCACCGGGAGTCAAATTGCCGGAGCCTACGATAAGCGTCTCCCGACCATCCGCATGCCGAAAGTGAGATAGTTTGGGGTGAAACAAACCGTTAGCCGGCGTCCAGAAAACGGAGGGCGAAAAGCAGGGATGCTTTGCAGCATAGTGGGTCAGCTTTTCCAAGGCGGCTCTGTTCGTCACGGCATCGATACCGATGATTAGCGAAGCCTCGCCGCCGCGTTTGAAAAAGGACACAACGGCATCATCAGCGATTAGCTTATCGACACCGCCATGCGACGCGAAAGCATACATTCCACGCCAAGCAACGGCATCCTGTGCGACACCGACGATTGTTTCGTAGAGGTACGTTGTCGCAGGGTTGCTCGGGTCTTGGATATGGAAACTGTAATTCACACGTTACTCCCAGCGATGGCCTTCCGTCGTGTCTTCTTCGGTGCCATCGCTGGCAAGATCGCGGTATCTGGCGGCAGGTCCATAAGATCAGAATAGGCCCGAACCTTCGGACCCTTGGACTTAGTATCTGATGGTTTGGCGAATATCAGCACATACTCGTGAACATTCTTAAAGAGAAAATTCGGCGGGTAAGGATAGCTACCGAAGATGGGGCGCTGCACGCCAGATGATCCCCACTTTCCACCCGTCCCATCTTTGGACCAGATGATTTCATTAATCATCACAAAGCCAATGTCGCGGAGGAGAACTGCAAAATCGGTAGCCAGGGGGAACGTCAGCAGACCCATATCGGTATGTTGATTGACGTTTGCTGTGACGAGACAGAGCTTTCGGCCCGGCATCAGGGTGCGGTAGCACTCTTGCCAGACGGCGCGCGTGGCCTCAATAAATTCTGGGTAGCTATCGATCGTTCCCAGATTGGCGTGGCCATCGCCATAGTCGGCCTTGTTCCAATAAGGAGGGCTGGTCACAACCAGCCCCACGCTGTCGTTTTTGATAAACGGCATATGGCGGCTATCGGCATGAACCGCCTCAAGGGCCTCAAAGTCGGGGCCATGGCCGTTCCTTAAGCTGCGGCAGCCTTCTTGGATAATCTCCAGATAGCGCTTGTTTTGATCGACGCAGATCGCCCGCCGCCCAAGTGGAATAGCAGCCTTTGCCGTCGTGCCTGTGCCGGCGAATGGATCAAGAACGCTCTCACCATAAAAGCTAAAAAGCTTTGTCAAGCGATGCGGAATCTCAACCGGGAAAACGGCTGGATGTTCTCCATGACTGGTATTTGCGATATGCCAAACAGTCTTTGTGTATTCGCGCCACTCATCCTTGGAAACGAGAGATTTTTCTTTAATATCGGGGCTTTGCTTGGTGCCCATTATGTACATTCCCTGTGGGTTTGTGTTTCGAGTGACCCGCAAGGAGCTGCTGCAACCACGGAATTAGTAAAAGCGTCGAGATTAGCGATGAAGGAATCATCCAATCTGAGCGCCCTGACTAGCAGCAGATCAATCTGCTGTTGTTGTTCACGCGCCCGCACTGCCGGGAACGCGAGAGAGGTTCGCCCGCGATTGTTGCTGATGAGCGGTGCCGCTTTGAGCTGTGCCCAAAGCTCACTTCCCAGTTTAGCAAGATGAGCGCGATCGTCCTTCGTGAGGGATGTGAGTCCTATAGGCAGGTTCGCCAGGAAAGCCTTTGAAACATGAAAACCGTCGCCGCTCACGTGCCAGAGCCAAAATGTTAGACGGCTAGATAGGATGGCATAGATAACCGCAGCATCGGCAGGGCTTGCGCAATAGATAGCATGAACGGTGTTGGCCGAGGGCCGTCCCGGCGGTCGCATGTGCGCGGGTGGCGTCAGGAAAGCGTTGACGAAATTGTACGCTGTGCCGCCGACGAAAACGGTGTTCGCATCGGCTTGAAACGTATCGGTGAGTTCGGACCCAGCTATTGAAAGCATATCGTCAGCGAGGCGTGACTGCCTTGAATGCAGCAGGGCAAAAGCTTCAGCCTGAAGCGACCCGCTCAGCTTTGGAATGCCGTCGTCAATTGCTGCTTCGATTTCAGTAAAATGAATCGTCTCGAACAAACGAGCGCGAGAGTCGCCACGCCACTTTAGCAGCGGGCCAGTCATAATTTGGGTCTGGGCGTCGCTCGCGTTTCGTGACCAGGAGACGATCGTATTCCGCGTTTTCACGTCTTCGCCGAACAGCGCATGCGGTTCCCGGTCAAAGAAACTGAAGCGCCAGGTGCCGGTCGTCCTGCCGATAATACGGCGGCCAGCTGTATATTGAGCGCGGCTGTTGAAAGCGATCGACAAGGGCAGGACCAATACCCCGGATGTATCGGGCGCAGCCAAGCGGACCATTTGTTCGAGAAAAAGGGGATGGATGTCGCTTGTTGATCCGATAGGTCGCAAAGTCTCGAAAATCGCGCCTAGCTCTGCCAGATCGGGGCGGTTGCCGATCGGCGCATAAGGCGGGTTACCGATAATGATATGCGGGCCGCGGAGCATCGTCGGGAAAAGCACATCGATGGCGATGCGACCGACCTCTTGGCCGGCGGTAGAGGATGTTGTCCCCCTAGAAAGTGGAAGGCATCCCTGTATTTCGGGCGCAACGACACCACCGGCAGGGTCGATGCTCAGTGCATCGGCGAGGGCGAGATTGCCACGCAGCAGGTTCCAGATAGCCTTTGGCGTGCGCTTCGTCCGATGCCGCTTAGCAAGGATATCATGCAGCAGCACGTAGGCGCTGGCATCGACAGCCCAAGGGTCAACATCGACGCCGAACAGCGACTGCTCCGCCAACGTCAGGGGGTTGGCGGTGGGATGTGCTGTGCAGAGGGCGGTAAGGGCAGCGCGGAGAAAAACACCGGTGCCACATGCAGGATCGAAAACCGTGAGAGGGTGGGATAGTGGAGCATGAAGAAAGGCGCGTTCCGCCATGTGATCAGCGACATCTGCCGGTGTGTAGAATGATCCGCTGGAGCGCTTCTTTGCCCGCGTCGCTTGTGTTTTCGGGTCGCGCCTGACGCTGAGGCGGCTGCCTGGCCCATGAGGGTCGAGCACGTACGGCATGAGGTCGGCGAGTGCTTCGGGGTCCGCAATGGAGCCGAGTTTGGCAAGCGCTGCGCTGTGAGCGCGGGGGCTCAGCTCCGCTGCAATTGCAGCGAGGCAGCTAGCATCATCTGGGTCGAACCACTTTGCGGCATCAGTCAGAGTGGCGCGATCGGAGATCGCACCTAGCACCGTTCCCAGCACCCATTGTGTGCAAAGGTGCCAAGCGGTCATTTCGGCGACGCTTCGGGTTAACTCGACAGAGGAGGGGCCGGCGGCCCACGTAGAAGTCGGGATAGCTGCCGAGGAAACAGGAAGGCGCAAAGCTGCGGCGACCGCGGCCACAGCGGTTCTGATCGGCGAACCAAAGCTTTCTGCGGTGCTGGACAGGACATGCCCGCGGCGCGGAACCGACAAGCGCGGCCTTGGCTGCGGCGAGATTTTAAGCGTAGCGAGGGTCATTGATGGCCCAAATGGCTCGGCTTGGATGTGGGAAAGAGAGGCGTCTGCTGGTCGAGGTAGGTTCTAATTGCGTCACGGATCACCCAAGCAAGGGACACATGCTTGTTTTCGGCGAGACGGATGAGAAGGGCATGATCGCTTTCAGGAATCGTGATTGTCGTCCGGCTTGTCTTGCCGGTATCATCGCCCAGAACTGGTTTCATGCTTACGTCTCCCCGATGCATCACATTGCATCGGTACGATGTGAATAGCAATCAGTAGCTGGCATGACGGCGGCAAAATTGAACGGCTAGACAGGTGCGTATCCCTGCCCTCTGCCGCTTCGCATATGCCGTGCGGCCAATGCCGGACATTCGGTCATCGTGATGGAACGGCTTACAGATCGCCATGTTGAACAGCACCTCGTATCCTTGACGTGCCCCAAAATTCGCGCTTATTGCTGTATGCAAACATGTGAACATGTAAGGAAGCGCGCATGCCAACAATTGCTATAATCAGTCAGAAAGGCGGCGCGGGGAAGACCACGCTCGCCCTTCACTTAGCAGCCGCCGCCGAGGATGCGGGCCATACGGCTCTAGTGATTGACCTCGACCCGCAGGCGACGGCCAGCCAATGGGCGGCATGGCGAAAAGATGCCCCGCCAGTGGTGATCGACAGCGCCCCCCCTCGCCTTGCCGCCAAGATCGCGCAGGCCACGACCCAGGGCGCGAACTTTATCGTGATTGATACCCCGCCTCATGCCGACAGTGCCGCCAGTGCCGCCGTTGAAGCCGCTGACTTGGTTCTAATTCCCTGCCGACCGAGCGCCTTCGATCTTGCCGCCGTGCAAACAACGGCCAGCCTGGTGAAGATGCGCGGCAAGCCTGCCTTTGTGATCTTCACCGCAGGCAGCCCAACCGCCCCGCGCATGTATGATGAAGCTGCCCAGGTAGTGCAGGGTTACGGCCTTGAAGCCTGCCCCTATATTATTGCCGACCGAGCCGCGTTCCGCCACGCCGCCGCCGAGGGCAAAACGGCGATGGAAATCGAACCCAATGGCAAAGCCGCCGAGGAAGTGCGGGAACTTTACAAGTGGGCATGTCAGCATGTAAACATGCAAACACCAAAGAAACGGAGGGCCGCCGCATGAGCCGCAAAGGATCATTGCTTGCGCTTCGCGACCGCGAACCTGCGCCGCCAAAACCCGAAGCATCAGGCAAGGCGGCGGCTATTCCAGCAGCGGCCAGCGTCATCAGCACAACCAGCAGCCCGACCGCGCCGAGCCGTCAGGGAAAGAAGGCCATGACGGGCTATTTCAGCCCCGAAATGTCGTTCGCCATGCACATGACCGCCCGCAAAAACGGCATGAGCCTACAGGACGCAATGGGCGAGGCGTTCAACGACTGGCTTCGCAAGATGGGGGAAAGTCCCGTAGGCAAGTAAGCATGTTCACATGTAAACATGCGGCTATTACTGTCTATTTTGCGATGGGGGATTTATGTTCAGTCTGTTCAAAAAGAAGAAGCCACAGCCGCAGCCGGAGGTGCAGCCGCTAACACGCGGGAACGACGGACCGCTCGTGAAATTGTGCGAGCTGCACGAAGAATTAAGCAGTGATGTTACCGAAGTTTATAGCGAATTTGAGGATTACAACCCGGCCGAGCTGCGATTTTTTACTATGTCGGCTGTATCGGTTTTCGTGCAGTCGTTCGGCAATCTTCCGCAAGACGAGATGCAATCTCTAATCGGAAAATTCACCGAGCAATGCGTTGCTATGATGCTGTTTTACATGCCCAAGGCCGATTATTCTCAGGTGCATAACGCCTTCATAACGCGGTTTCCGGTCTATCCTGAGTTGATCGTCAATGTGTTTAACGCGCAGACCACCGAGACCATGCAAGAATCCACTTTCGCGCTCGTTTCGGCCATGGATCATTATATCCGCGTCGAACGTGGCGCATTTGATGTGTCGATCGCAGGTTTGAAGATAAGCGCGATACTGACTGACCTTGCGATCAATGTCCGCAATGCAGTGAGTTCCTCATAGAAAAGGACGGGTCAGTAATCGCGTCCTCCGCCTCCACATAGATGCTTGCATGTGGGCTTGCTAACATGAGGTCAGCGTAGCGGCTTGCGTTCGTGCCGTTTTTTACAGAAGCCAAGGAAAGCGGCGCGCGGGCTTTTCAGTTCGGGCTTGCCCATGTCATGCCACCACGACACCCATTCGTCATATAGCGCGTAAACGTCATAGCCTGGTGCGGCCGTCTTGCCGTCGTGCATGGTTTCCGGGTCGATGTAGGGCGCATCGTCGGCGATGGCGACCGGACCGGGCTTGCCCTTGAGGCCGGAGCGATTGCGGAACAGGATCACGTCATCGTCCATCGTCACCGCATAGTCGGGAAAATGACCATGGCTGGCGTCATGCTCGCAGACCTTCTTGACCAAAGCGCGGAACACCCGAAGCGGGCTGTTGGAGCCGCATTTCTTCTGGAGCAGCTCCAGCCCAATCTTCCATTCGTCCTTCACGCCGCAATGCTTGCGGGCCAGCTCATACATGCGCCGCTCGAATGGCTTGCGGAGCCGGAAATAGTCGCGGTGAAGGGTCAGGACGTTTTTGCTAATGACCGAGCGATACACCCAGTCTGACAGGGTGATTTCAAGATCGAGCATCCGGCCATCGAACGTTTTGCGCGTGATCTTGGCTTCTTCGATCAGGCCGAAAATCCGCGTCTCCTCTACGCCGCCAGTCTGAATATTTGTCCGCACGGTGGTTCCGCGCAGGCGGGTGAGGGCATCGGTCATCAGCCTATAGCCTTCGCCGCTGGTCTGCCGGTTGGTGGCGACGAGCATGTCATAGGCTTGCAAGCGAACGGTGCGGCTAGGGGCTTCGCCTTGGTTCATTTTGGCGATGAGCTGCGAAATGCAGTAGATTAGAATGTCCTTGTCGTGGATCGTCGCCAGACCCTTCCCCGAAGGGATAATCTCAATGACATTGCCATTGTGTTCATAGCGCCGCGTTCGATTGTCAGGCTTGGTCGAGAGCGAGAAAACGGGATGCTCCATCGAGGCCATGTCATCCTTGGGGATGGCATCGAGAACATCGCAGATGAACAGGTCTTGGTTAGGGTGGCGCACCGGCAGCAGGGGCGTGCGATCGTCGCCGTCCACGACCACGCCAGGCACGACATCAAACAGGGTGGGGGCGGGGTCTATCGTCATTTCACTGACGGAGGACTACTATCGTCATTTCACATACGCAAGAGGATTATCGTCATTTCAGATTCACCCCATGCGCTATCGTCATTTCGATTACACTTCGACAGCGGCAGGCTATCGTCACAGTAGATTCACCTTATCGTCACTCTGGAATCGCTTTTTCGTCATAGCTGATTCGCCCGCCACCCAAAAATGCCTGTTTTATTATTATATTTCAGTTAGATACAGAACGCCTAAAAAGGCGTAACACATCACTTAACCCATATTTTAACACTAGGCCGACTTGTGGATAACTTTGCTCATGCGCGCACAGTTGAATATGGAATTGGCCTAGCGGCCAATGCGCTGTTTGATGCGTGACGGCGATGCCGTCACAGGGCGACCTGCGGTCGCTGGGCTTCCGAGGGGGAAGTGGGGCTGGTTCATCGTGCAATCGCACTCTAAGCGACCGTGGAGAGGTCCAGGACGCCCAGGAGGCGGGGTTGCGGCCCCTTTCCTTCCGCTGCGCCACCGGCAACGATCGCGCGCCCTGTGGTCGCTCAGCCGGGATCGGCCAGCCCGGCAAACTCGCGCTGATCGTAATACAGGGCAGGGCGCGGAAAGTCCGCTAAACGGGGTCAGTACATAGAACGGACCCAGATATACGCTCTCATGACTGCCATCCGAGACGCTGGCCGAGTTTACTCCTTCGCTGACCGCAAGACCAGCGTTCGCATTGACCTTGGCGGGTGTGCCGCGGACGCCTGATCGACGACGATTGATCACGCTCTCATCCGCGGGTTGGTTACCGCACTACCCGTATCCGTCGCTGGGCCTATCCTCCGTCTAAGTTCGGGCGTCGGACGAACCTGCCCCACCGTACACCGTGGATTGCCCATCACAGTCGGGTGCCCGCGGCACGCCGGCCAAGGCTATGCAGTTGGTGCGCTGGCGCCTCCTCTCGTGATCGTTGTGCGTGGATCAGCCAGCCACCGCCGGTGACACCCGACGTGCAATGTCCCAGGCATAGCCGACCAGTTCACGCGCGATCGCAGTGGTCACCTTCGGCTGCGGTTTGCCGGTGGCTGCCAGGCGACGGTAGCGCTGACACAGGCGAACCTGTGCCTTCCACCCGATCGCCTGGATGTCTTCGGGCAAGTCGATGACCCGCTCACGGTAGCGTCGCTCCTCGCGAGCAGGCAGTCGATACGACCAGCCAGCCTCGATCAGCATGGTGCGTGCCTGCGCGTTGCCCGCGCGGGTGATCCGGCCCCGCTTGGTCCGGGCACCGCTGGAGTGCTCGGACGGCACCAGGCCGACATACGCCATCAACTGCTTGGGATTGTCGAAGCGGGTGAGATCGCCGACCTCGGCGACCAGCGTCGCGGCGCTGACCAGCCTGATGCCGCGCAGGACCTGTAGATTGCGGACCAGCGGCGCGAAGCACCATGCATCCACCGCTTCGGCCAGCGCCGCCTCCAGCCTTCCAACCCGCGCCTGCGCTTCCAGCACCCGCTTCTGCATCTCCTGGAATGCCAGTTGCTGATGAGGAAAATCGAACCGCTGTTCGGACAACCACCGCCAGTACATCTTCGTCCAGGCCGCCTTGCCGCCAAAACGACGATCATGCCGAAGCAAGAAGCTTCGCACAGTCTGCTTGGCCCCAATGGCATCCTCCTGTGCGCTGCGCCGGGCGCGAATGAGGTCGCGTACCGCCTCGTGCGCCTCGTCTGGCACCCAGATGGGCCCAGTCGGCCCGAAGCTGCGATTTTGGCCAGGTTGAAGAACGAACACTGAACGCTTGATTGATTCTACCAGGACCGTTGCTGACCACCGACCTCGTAGATATCGGCTTCCATGGAGCAATTGTAGCTCTCTGCGATGTTGAACATCTCGGAGAGGAGGCTTTGGATTTCCTCATCAAGGGAAATGCCATCCGGATCGGGGTCATAGGCGACGGTCAGTTTGTAATCACAATTGCCGTTTTTTACCATGGCGTAGTCGCGTTCCAGCATCGCCTCAATCCGCTCCCGAGCGGGTTTTCTACCTCTTCCACGCTTGTTGAAGTTCTCGATAATCAGATGCAGGGCGATGCTGGCAGTGGGCGGCTTTTCCGGCAGTTTGGTCTGTGACGGAATAATGTCGAGCGCCCGATAGACGGTCATTCGTGAGACCTTCAGGTCGCGGGCAACGCGGGCCTTGCTGGCGCCGGCGGCAAGGCGACGGCGGATTTCATCGTCATCGACGTTCTTCTTCCGGCCTTTGTAAACGCCTTCGGCGCGCGCCGCTTCGATCCCGGCGCGCTGACGATCCTTGATGAACTTCAGCTCCATATCGGCGACCATGCCGAGTATGGTGATGACCATTCGCCCCATGTCGCCCGCCGTCGTCACCTCTGGCTCAAGGATGCGCAGCGAAGCTCCCTTTTCATCAAGCTCATGCACCAGGTTCAGGACATCGCGCGTGGAGCGGCCGAGCCGGTCGAGCCGCAGCACGACCAGCTCGTCGCCGGTGTGCATAAACTGCATGATCGTTTCCAGTTCCGTGCGCCCGCTCCGCGAGGCCCCCGATCCGGTCTCGGAACGGATAATTTCGCAACCTGCATTCTTGAGGCGGCCAATCTGGATATCCAGATCCTGGTCCGTGGTGCTGACGCGGGCATATCCGATACGAGCCAAGTGCAAAATCCGTCACATTAGGGTGGCTCTTGCAGTGTATCGTCACATTGAGCGCAAACCCACCCTTTTGTGACAGACGAATGGTGTCACTCGGCCCTATCACTCTGGGGTGTACCCAAATGTTATAGGCCGATCAGCCGCCTCACGCTGCAAGCCGTCCAAAATCAATCCGGTCGTTCAGGTCGAGGTCGAAGCGGCCATAAGGGTTCACATGACTGTAGATCAACGGCGTGAGACCACGATAATCTTCCGGCGTCATCCGCCCCGCCCACTTCGGCTCAACCAGTACGGTCTGAAGCATGCGGGTGTTCACATACACCAGCGACGCTTGCAGGAGGTGTAGCGCCAGAACGGAGATTTCCTGCTCATGGATGCGGTTGGTGGCGATCTCGCCGCCCTTGCCGAAGAACACGAAACCATTAGCGCCGTTCCAGTTCTCAACCACATTCAGCCCTTCGTGGATCTCGC
>Ga0209231_1000311_pt1 | contig 30067 bp, 28 predicted proteins | sample Deesub45470m_DNA_FD_188086 | JGI IMG/M metagenome (GOLD analysis project Ga0209231, IMG submission 188086) | Deep subsurface microbial communities from North Pacific Ocean - 450_OLKR46/470m Metagenome (SPAdes) (version 2) | ecosystem: Environmental > Terrestrial > Deep subsurface > Unclassified ... | reverse complement strand
GCAAAAGATTTAAATGAGTTGATTGATTTTTATTTTCAGCAATAATCTAAAAATAATATAAAATGATTAAACAGTTATTTCTAATAGTAAATTTTGTAAGTATATTTTTCTACCAACTATTTTTCACTTCAGATGTAACTGTTAAACAAAATATACCTGCTTCTATACAACCTAATGGTGAAGTAGAGGTAGAGCTTGTAATCACAAAAGCTGATATTGCCGGTTTTGCAAAAATACAACAAGAAATTCCGGAAGGTTTTGTTGTAGAACCTATAGAAACTGCTGGAGCAACTTTTTCATTTAAGGAGCAAAAACTTAAGTTGATATGGATGGCACTTCCACAAGCCAATGAGTTTACAGTAAAATATAAACTAAAAAACATAGCACATTCTTCAGGTAAATATACCATTACAGGCAAATTTTCTTATATAGCTGATAACGAAAGAATGAATGTTGATATTCCAACAGCAAATATTACTGTTTCTACAGAAGAATTGGTAGCTCAGGAAAATACAGAAACAGCAACCACTTCAGAAACTAATAATGACAATGAAAGTACATTACCTGTTGATGATGATAACTTAGAAACAACATTAACAGTTAATCGAAATATTGAAGAAGTTGAAGGAAATAAATATAAGGTTACTTTAAATATTGAAAAACAAAATATAGAAGGTTTTGCTAAGTTGTCAGAGATTATTCCCGCTGGTTTTACAGCTTCTAATAATAATTCAGCCGGAGGAGTTTTTTCGGTTGAAAAAAATGAAGTAAAAGTACTTTGGTTATCAATCCCAACAGAGAATAGTTTTGAAGTAAGTTATTTTATAGAAAGTACTTCAGCTTCAGGCATGCAAGAAATAACGGGAGTTTTATCTTATTTAAAAGGAGAAGAAACGCAAAAACATCAAATAGCAGCAACAAGCTTTTCTGCTACTGGTGAAAGTTTAGCTTCAAATGATAATGAGGAAGAAGAAGCAACTAGCCTTCAGGATAAAGTAGACAATAAAGTAGAGGAAGATACTGAAGATGATGTGGTAGTTGATAATACCGAAGAAGAAACTAAAAGAGCGACTCCTGTAACTAACACACCTGCCCCTGAAAAAAATGTTACTTATAAAGTGCAAGTGGGTGCTTTTAGAGAGGCTATAACCATAGAAAAATATCAAAAGAAATTTAACTTAAAAGATCAAATAAACTTAGAAAATCATCAAGGTTGGACAAAGTTAATTACAGGTAGCTTTTCTGAATATAAATCAGCAAGAGACAAACGTAACAATTTGAGAAATAAAGTGAAAACTGCTTTTGTTACTGCTTATAACCAAGGAGAAAGAATTACAGTACAAGAGGCTTTAATGATTACAAATCAAAAATGGGTACAATAATTTCCCCATTTTTAGTTAAATTGTATCTTTATTTCCCTATATTCGTATTACGTATTGTTAAGTAAAAGAATGAATAAGTATAGTTTGGTTTTTGTATGTATGTTATTAGTTAGCTCTTTGCAAGTTTTTGCTCAGAGCGATTCTACATCTATTACATCTCCTAAGCTTCCGGAAACTACTAAGCCTTTATCTTCTTCTATCAATCCTTTTTCGCCAACAATAGGTATGGGAGTTGGTAATTTTAAATTCTATGGTGATGTGTTAGATGCCAATGTTGGTACACCTTTTATAAGTAACATCGCTTATGATTTACACATCAAGCAACGACTAAATCATTATTTAGCACTTAAATTTTATGTGTTATTTGGAAAAGTTAGTGCTAATGAGCGTTCATTAAACAGAAACTTAAATTTTGAATCAAGACTTTCTGTTGGCGGTTTTGCTTTAATGTATGATTTCGGAAATTTTTTACCTAAAAAGCGTTCATTAAGTCCATTTTTATCTTTAGGTATTGAATCTGTTGAGTTTCATTCTAAAACAGATCAGTATGATGAGTTTGGAAACAGATATAATTATTGGTCAGATGGTTCAATAAGAAACATATCACAAGATGCTTCAAATGCTAAAGAAGCAATAGTTATTCAGAGAGATTATGTTTTTGAGACAGATATAAGAGAATCTGATTTTGATGGACTAGGAAAATATCCGGAAAGAACTTTTGCAATTCCTTTTGGAGGTGGAGTAATTATGCATGCAACAGAAAATATTGATTTTACTTTAGGTTTTATTATGCACTTTACTTTTACTGATTTAGTAGATGGAGTTGTAGCAGAAAGCGAAGGAGATAGAATTGGGAATCAACCGGGAAATGGTTCCAATGATAAATTTTTAATGAGTTCATTCGCTATCAGTTATAATTTCTTGAAACATCAAAAAGATTACGAGATTAAAGATTTTGATGCTCCGATAGACTACCTAGCTTATGATATGGATGATGAAGATGGCGATGGTGTTATTGACTTTATGGATGAATGTGCTTGGACTCCAGCAGGAGTTGAGGTTGATGAAAAAGGTTGTCCGTTAGATATGGATAAGGATTTTGTTCCAAATTATAAAGATGATGAATTAGAATCTAGACCAAATGCTTTTGTAACACCAGTAGGAGTTGAAATGACTGATGATATGATAAAAGATGCTTACGACAGATATATGGATACTACAGGAGCATTTGCTACTATTGAAAATAGATCGATAACAGCCGGGAAAAAATCTAAAGTACAGCCTAAAAAATATAAAGTTCAGTTAGGTAGATTTACTGAAGCAATAGACGCTGCTTTAGTGGATAAATTCTTAAGTATTTCAGATGTGGATATTCAAGAAAAAGATGGTGAAACAATTATTACTGTTGGAGATTATATGAGTTTGAATGAAGCTGTTCAAAGAAAAGCAAGCTTAACAAGAGATGGGTTTGATGCTGCCATTGTAGTTGAAGAAACGAAAGACGGAAAATTAGTTTCCGTTGGTGATGAAGCCAATAACATGGCAGTTGGTGATGAGTTTGCTAGTATGGATAATACAGATAAAGTTGTGTTTAGAGTTCAGTTAGGTGCGTTCTCTAAAAAACAACCTAAAGAACAATTTAACAAATTAGATGGTGTAATTGAATTAAAAGCTGATGATGGATTATACAAATATTTAGCTCCTGGAGCTTATTCAACCATTGAAGAAGCCGCAAAACAAAAAATTAATTTAGCATTAGATAATGGAATTAAAGATGCATTTGTGGTAGCTTATCAAGGTGGAAAAAGAATTACGTTAAAAGAAGCTGGAGTACTTTCTGCTGCTCAGGAAAGTATTAAATCAAATGCTAAAACATACGATAAAAATAAAATTGTTTTCAAAGTACAAATAGGTTCTTACAAAAACCAATTACCTGTAGAAGTGCTTACTAAGTTTATGACTATAAAAGGCGTAGAACAAACAGAAATTGAAAATGAATTAACAAGATATACTACAGGTACATTTAAAACGTATGACGAAGCTCAGGCTTATAAAACTACTATAGCTGAAGAAAAAGGTATTAAGGGAGCTTTCGTAATTGCTTTACATGGAGATGAATTAATTCCGGTAAATCAAGCAAGAGAATTGTTGGGAGAATAATTTTAAAAACTTATCCTTTATAATCGTCTAATTTTTTAACAACCGTTGCTGGATTTCCTGCTAACAGTTGATTTCCTTCTGGAAAAGAATCTCTAACAACTGCACCAGCTGCAACAACCGTATGTTCTCCCAACTCTACACCAGGAAGTATAACACAATTGGTTGTTAGTAAACAGTTTTTGCGAATAATTATAGGTTGCTCAGTGATGTACTTATTATAGTCGTTTAAATCATGGTTCTGACTTATAAGAGAAACCCTAGGACCCAACCAAACATTTTCTTCCATAATTATTCCATTTCTACCATCTAAATAACACCCAATAGCTGTTCCTGGTGCTTTACTGATATATTGAATTTTTTCAGGACACTTAATAATAGAAGTTGGATGAACAGGCCAAGGCACATTTTTGTTATAACCAAAAAGTTTTTGCTTTAAGCCCATTTTTAAAAAATAATAGGTGTAATAATAGTCGTCTTTAACCTTGGGGAATAAAATGTTCATTCCAAGTTTAATAAGGGGTTGAGCTATTATTTTTAAACTTTTTTTCATGTGTTTATTTTTGTTTGTTTTTTATCGGACACATGTAACTCCCTTTATAATCATTCCCTTGTGTGAGAAACTTTTACTCATGGTCGTTTCATCTAAAAATTATTCAACTTTTTGTTGCTGATATTCAACAGCTTTAACGTCTTTAATTTGGTTAAAGTATATTAATATACTATATTTTCTAGCGTTAGGAAGCTTATATATTTCTTCAAAACTTTCGTCATTTCTATTTCTAAACTCTACTATATCAACTCTAAGCATGTTATTAACAACTTCAGAGAAGTATAAAATCATATCCGAAGTTGGCTGGGTAGAATATTGGTATAATACTAAATCGGTTCTAACAGGATGTGAAGAAAAACCATCTTTATATTGTTTAATATTGGCTGTAAGTTGGGCATTTATGGTATCACTTGTAAGTTTTTCCGGTTCAGTTAAAAATGGAGGTAACCCCAATGGAATAATGGTTGGAGAAACAGCAAACAAGAACAAATCTTTTTTATAGTCGAAATACTTGTCGTAGTATTTACGTTCTTTTTTAGTTTTGGTAAATTGAATTTTAATTCTATTTCTGATGTAATAATTTCTTGCTAAATAGGTAATGGCACTTAAGTAAAAAGTATCTATTTCCTGTACTTGATTACTTGTGTCAGCAATTAAACTATCATTAATTGGTTGTGGAACAATACTATCGTTTGTTGTTGGATTATTAGTTCTAATTTTAACAAAACCAAACATACCTCTTAAATAAAGATTAGGATACTTGGTAATGTATTTTCCACCATGAGTATTTAAACACTTCCATTTACCAGATTTTTTTCCATGTTTGTATCTTCCATAACATTTTAAATAACGATAAGCCCAATATTTATGTTTAACCCCTTCATTATAAATTCCTTTAATTGCAACTTCACCAATCTTATCGAAATAGGTAAACTCTCCATGTAGTTTGTTGTTGGCGTAAATAGCTTTTACCATTAAACCTCCAGAAGGATAATAAGCTTTATATAAACCGTTTTGGTAATTGTTAGTATAATTTTTCTCAATAGCTATTTGACTAGTATCATCAGCAAAAACAGCAATAACTTTAGAGAAAATACCTTTTGTTAAGGTATCAGTATAAATTATATCATAGGTAACAAAATTGGTATCAATTTGAATGGTTTCCGTTACCACATTCTGAGCTTTTATAGAAAAGCACATTAGGGTAAAAGCAAGGAAAAAAAATGTCTTTTTTAGCATGGTAATTATTGAGTTATGCATTTGCATTTTCTACTCGTTCATATTTTTCAATCATCTCAAAAACTTTATTCACCATATTTTTAGAACCCATTAAAGCAGGTACTCGTTGATGTAAAGAAGTTGGTTTAATATCCATAATTCTTTCTTTACCTGTAGAAGCAATTCCACCTGCTTGCTCAACAATAAAAGCCATAGGATTACATTCGTAAATTAAACGCAGTTTACCGTCTGGAGAACCCGCTGTTGCAGGGTAACAAAAAACGCCACCTTTTATTAAGTTTCGATGAATATCAGCAACCATAGAAGCAATGTACCTGCAAGAATATGGTCTGCCTGTTGAAGGGTCTTCTTCTTTAACCCAATCGCAATATTTTTGAAGTCCTTTAGAGAAAGTATTGTAATTTCCTTCATTAAAAGAGTATAACCTTCCGTTATCAGGAGATTTTATATCGGGATGTGAAAGACAAAATTCACCTATAGATGGATCTAATGTAAAGCCATTAACACCTTTACCTGTGGTATAAACTAACATGGTAGAAGAACCATAAATAACATACCCAGCAGCAACTTGTTTGTTACCTTCTTGTAAAAAATCCTCCAATTGAGCTGGGCCATCTTTACTAACTCTTCTGTAAATTGAAAAAATAGTTCCTATAGAAACATTTACATCAATATTGGAAGAACCATCTAATGGGTCAAAAGCAACTACATACTTACCTTTTTGAGAAATTTCATTATCAAAAGACATAAAATCATCATTTTCTTCAGAGGCTATTCCACAAACTTCTCTACCATATTTAAAAGCATTGATGAATTGATTATCAGCATAAACATCTAGTTTTTGTTGGTCTTCCCCCTGAATATTTTCACTGCCAGCTTTTCCTAAAATATTACCTAAACCTGCTCTTCTAACTTCTTTATTAATGATTTTAGCTGCTACACCTATATCGTTTAATAATCGGGTTAACTCTCCTGAAGCATAAGGAAAATCAGCTTGTCTTTCTAAAATAAATTCGTTGAGGGTTGTAAAATTAGTCATAATACTATTTTTTCTAAATTGGACTTTTAAAAACTTCATTACAAAGAAATGAAATTATCGTGAATTAACTCAGTTTTACTACTTTTGTTTTATGGAAACCACAATCAGAAAAGCTACAAAAAACGACTTGCCGGAAGTACTAAACCTAATAAAAGAATTAGCACTTTTTGAGAAACAGCCGCAAGAAGTTACCATTACACTTAAACAATTAGAAGAAGATGGTTTTGGTGAGCATCCGTTATATTGGATAATTTTAGCAGAAAATAACAATGAAATTGTAGGCATGTCTTTTTATTATATTCGCTACTCTACATGGAAAGGCAGATGTTTGTATTTGGAAGATTTGGTAGTAAAAGAAGCTTATAAGCAAAAAGGAATAGGTTCTTTACTTTTTAAAGCTACTTTAGATGCAGCCAAAGAAATGAACGCTAAGCTAATGACTTGGCAAGTGCTAGATTGGAATGAGCCTGCTATTGAATTCTATAAAAAATTTAATGCAGAATTGGATGAGGAATGGTTAAATGGAAAAATAAGGTTAGATAATTAAAATAAGTAAATGTTGAAAGTATTTAAGTTTGGTGGAGCTTCTGTTAAAGATGCTCAAGCGGTAAAAAATGTAGGAAAAGTTATTCAGCTGTATAACGAACCACTTGTGGTGGTAATATCTGCAATGGGAAAAACTACCAATGCATTAGAAGAATTGGTAAATGCTTATTATTTTAAAGAAAATGATGTAAATGTACTGTTGGAAAAAGTAAAACAATTTCATGTTGGTATAATGAATGAACTTTTTGAGAATAAAAACCATCAAATATTTACAGATATACATAATACTTTTGTAGAAATAGAGTGGGAAATAGAAGAAGAGCCGCAAAGAACTTATGATTACGTGTATGACCAAATTGTTTCTGTTGGCGAATTACTTTCTACAAAAATTGTCAGTGCTTACCTTAATGAGGTAAACATTCAGAATCATTGGATAGATGCCAGAGCTTTAATTCAAACAGACAATACTTACAGAAAGGCTAATATAGATTGGAAGCTTACTACCGAATTGGTTCAATCTTCTATACCGAAAGTAATTACAACAGATAATAAGTATGTGATAACTCAAGGATTTATTGGAGCAAGTTCAGAGAATTTTACTACCACATTAGGAAGAGAAGGTTCAGATTTTACTGCAGCAATTTTAGCTCATTGTTTAGGAGCAGAAAGCGTAACTATTTGGAAAGATGTTCCCGGAATGCTAAATGCCGACCCGAAATGGTTTGATGATACCCAACAGTTAGAACACATATCTTATCATGAAGCGGTAGAGTTAGCTTATTATGGAGCAACGGTAATTCATCCAAAAACCATTAAACCACTTCAGAATAAAAAAATTCCGTTATATGTAAAATCTTTTTTAGAACCAGCACTTAAAGGAACGTTAATAGATGAGCATACAGCAGCTGATAAATTAACCCCTTCATTTATATTTAAAATAGATCAAGTATTGATTTCTATAGCTGCTAAAGATTATTCTTTTATTGTTGAGGATAATTTGAGTCAGATTTTTGCTCAACTTTCAGCACATAACATTACTGTAAATATGATGCAAAATGCAGCTATAAGTTTTTCTATTTGTATAGATTTTAGTCCGTTTACCACCATGAAATTTATTGAGGAATTACAACAAGATTATCATGTATTGTACAATAAAAACTTAGAGTTGGTTACTGTTCGTCATTATGATGAAGCTACAATTAAAAGAGTTATTGCCAATAAAAATATTTTAGTGGAACAAAAAAGTAGAAACACCGCTCGTTTTGTGATGAAATAAAAAAAACCTTATTGCTTTTTTCAATAAGGTTTTTTAGTAAAATTTATTTTGATGCAATTAGGTTTGCATTCCTCCACAAACATTTATTACTTGTCCGTTAACGTAAGAAGATAAATCGGAAGCTAAGAAAAGTGCTGCATTAGCAACATCTTCCGGTTTTCCGGGTCTTTTCATAGGAATATCTTCAATCCATCCTTTCATTATGGTTTCATCTAACTGAGCAGTCATTTCTGTTTCAATAAAACCGGGAGCAATAGCATTGCTTCTAATATTTCTTGAACCAATTTCTTGAGCGATAGATTTAGTAAAGCCAATAATTCCTGCTTTTGAAGCAGCATAGTTAGATTGTCCTGCGTTTCCTTCAATACCTACAACAGAACTCATGTTAATAATAGAACCGTATCGTTGTTTTAATAAGGTTTTTAAAGCACATTTGGTAATGTTGAATACAGATTTAAGATTTACATTCATTACTTCATCCCAATTTTCTTCCGTCATTCTCATTAATAAACCATCTCTGGTAATTCCTGCATTATTTACAATAGCATCAATTTTACCAAAATCAGCTACTACTTGGTCAATAAAAGTTTCTGCATCGCTATAAATAGCAGCATTAGATTTATAACTTTTTACTTTAACTCCATAAGCAGTTAATTCATCAACCACTTTTTTAGCTTGCTCATCTGAAGAAACATAGGTGAAAGCGATATTAGCTCCATGTTGAGCAAAAACTTCAGCTATTCCTTTTCCAATTCCTCTGGTAGCACCTGTAATTATAGCAACTTTTCCTTCTAATAATTTCATAATATCTAAATTTATGAGTTTATGCGTTTACTTTCATTAATTCAGCCATAGTTTGACCTATATCTGCAGGAGAGTCAACTACGGTAATACCACAATCTCTCATAATTTTCTTTTTAGCTTTAGCAGTATCTTCTTCACCACCAACAATAGCACCGGCATGCCCCATTGTTCTTCCTGCTGGAGCAGTTTCTCCGGCAATAAAACCTACGACAGGCTTATTACCGTTTTCTTTAATCCATTTAGCAGCATTAGCTTCTAAGTTTCCACCTATTTCTCCAATCATTACAATTCCTTCAGTTTCAGGATCATTCATGAATAATTCTATTGCTTCTTGAGTGGTTGTTCCAATAATAGGGTCTCCACCAATACCAATAGCAGTTGATATACCTAAACCAGCTTTTACTACTTGGTCGGCAGCTTCATAAGTTAATGTTCCTGATTTTGAAACGATACCTATTTTTCCTGATTTAAAAATAAAGCCCGGCATAATTCCCACTTTCGCTCCATCTGGAGTAATAACTCCCGGACAGTTAGGACCAATTAAACGTGCATTAGTCGATTTTAAATATTCTTTTACAGGAATCATATCTTTTACAGGAATTCCTTCAGTAATACAAACAATTACTTTAATTCCTGCATCAGCAGCTTCAAGAATCGCATCAGCTGCAAAAGCCGGTGGAACAAAAATAATAGAAACATCAGCTCCGGTAGCTTTTACAGCATCTTCTACAGTGTTAAATACAGGCTTGTCTAAGTGTTGTTGACCACCTTTTCCGGGAGTAACACCACCAACAACGTTAGTACCATATTCTATCATTTGACTTGCATGAAAAGTACCTTCACTACCTGTGAATCCTTGCACTATTATCTTTGAATTTTTGTTTACTAATACACTCATATCTTTATATTTTCTTAGTTTATTTTTTTGCAAGTTCAAAAGTAGAATTTAAAACTGAAACATACAATAACTTTTTTTAAACTTATTCAACAAAACAATTGGTTTGTTTTTTTTGGATAGTTAGCGTTTGTAAGTTGCTTTAGTATATTTATTTAAGTCCCACAAAAAGTTTTATAGCCTTTATCGCCATCAGGTGGAGGCGTTTGCAAGTGTTTATTGTTGGGTTGTGTTTGGTAAGGTGTTTTACCTGTTTTTAGTAAGTCATTAAAGAGTGTAGCACCTTGTTGCAGACATACATCGTCTAGGGCTTTTTCTACCAAATGGTTGCGAGGTATAAATGCAGGATTGTGCTGCTGCATGGTGTTAAGAGCAGAAGCTAGACTAATGTTGTTTGCTTTTAATATATCTTTCCAACGTTGGTACCATTGAGCAAAATCGGGAGCAGTATATTTTTCATCTGTTTGTTGATGGTAATGAGCAATTGCCAAATAAGTGTTGGTATAATCGACTTGGTTGTTTTGCATCCAGCTTAGTAAATCTTCTATCAGTTGTTTTTCATTGCCGGATACAGTTGTTAAACCTAGTTTAAGTCCATTCATCTGCCGCCATTTTTCTTGGTAAATAGCTGGGAAACTATTAATAACTTCTTGAGCCATTTCTACTGCTTTATCAGCATCTGTATCTATTAATGGAATTAAGGTTTCAGCTAAACAAACTAAGTTCCATTGTACTATTCCCGGTTGTTTGCCAAAAGCATATCTGCCTTGCACATCTATAGAACTAAAAACAGTATCGGGATGGTAATTGTTCATAAAAGCACACGGACCATAATCAAATGTTTCTCCGGCAATAGACATGTTGTCGGTATTCATTACACCATGTATAAATCCTATTCTCAGCCAATTTATTACTAAGTCCATTTGTTTGTTCATTACTGCTTTTAGCAATGCCAAAGGTGGATTAGCATTTTCAGCTAATTCAGGATAATGACGTTTGATAACGTAATTGGTAAATTCTTGTAAAGTGGCAATATCTAAAAAATTACTGATGTATTCAAAAGTCCCTACACGAATATGGCTCGACATTACACGAGTAAGCACAGCTCCTTCGTGCACTTCCTCACGATAAACTTTTTCTCCTGTATTTACCACTGCTAAACTTCTAGAAGTAGGAATGTCCAAATGATACATGGCTTCACTTATTAAAAATTCTCTTAACATCGAGCGAAGTGTTGCCTTGCCATCGCCTCTGCGAGAATAAGCTGTTTGTCCCGAACCTTTTAGCTGAATATCGAATAGTTTATTGTTTGGTGTGAGGTGTTCTCCTAAAAGTATAGCTCTGCCATCACCCAAGATAGTAAAATGCCCAAATTGATGTCCAGCATAAGCTTGAGCAATAGGTGCTGCTCCAATAGGTAAAATATTTCCTGAAAACAATTGAGCTTTGTCATTTTCACTAACTGCAGAAAAATCTAAACCAAGTGTTTCAGCAAGTTCATCGTTAAAATAAACCATACGGGGAGTTGGAAAAGTAGCAGATAGCTGTTTGGAGAACAAGCTATCCGAAAGTTTTATATAGGAATTATTAAAATTCCAACCGATATGATTTTGTTGAGTCATGGTTGATGAATAATATTATCAATCAAGCAGCATTAATCATCTTTAAATAATGCTTTATTTGCAAGATAAGTTGATCGATAGATTTGTTTTCTTTTAAGGCAATGGTTAAATCACAAGCTTCATCTCTGTAATCGCCACAAGCACCAACTTTAAAGCGTGCAACAGAAAGTGTGGTAATGTACTTGTTTGGGAAACAATCGGACATGGTGAGGTCTATTAAAATCTGAAAAGGAGTAGCAATAAACTTATCTACTTCATTTCCTTTAGGGATCATTAATTTTGATAGGTTATTATTATCGAAATAACGATAGTGTAGGTGAGGAGACATTAATTCCGAACTTTTTTTAGAATTGATATAGCCAAGAGTAGCCACTTTTTTTCTTTCTTCAATAAGATAGTTGGTTAATTTCTTTACTGCTTCATACTCCATTCTGTTGGTAGCATCATAGATAATCCCTATTTCTACGGCTTTGTCCAAACCAATAGCCCTAACTTTTCTTATAAAGTTTTTATTCTTTTTATTTAGTAAGAACTGAGCTATATTAAGTTTAATTTTTTTTAGCATTGCAAAAAAGCAGCATTTATTTTTTTCCTCTAACGTGTTTTTCTACCTCATCCCACATTTCGTTAGGGATGGCATCAAAACTATTGAATTCTCCAGCATTATAAATCCATTCGCCACCATCTATGGTTACTACTTCGCCATTTATATAAGCAGAAAAATCTGACATTAAATAAGCTGCTAAGTTAGCTAGTTCTTGGTGTTCGCCAAATCGTTTTAGTGGAATTCTTTTCAATGGGTCTATACTTTTTGCAACAGCATCTGGAAATAAGCGACTAAAAGCGCCTTGCGTAGGAAATGGTCCTGGAGCAATAGCATTATTTTTAATGCCATATTTTGCCCATTCTGATGCTAAAGATCGAGTAAGTGCTAATACTCCTGCTTTGGCACAAGCCGATGGAACAACATAGCCTGAGCCTGTCCAACTATAAGTAGTTACAATATTTACAACATTTCCTTTAATTTGATTGGCTATCCAATATTTTCCTAAAGCCAAGCTGCAATTGTAACTGCCTTTTAAAACAATGTCTGTTATTACATCAAATGCTTTGTGAGACAGTCTTTCGGTTGGGCTAATAAAGTTTCCGGCAGCATTGTTTACCAATCCATTTATAGCACCAAATTGAGCAATACCTAAGTTAATTACTTTTTCAACTTGTACATAATCTCTCACATCACAAACATAACCAACAATATTATCTTTTTTAGTTAGCGTTTTTAGCTCTTCAACAGTACTGTTAATTACGTCCTCTTTACGAGAAGCAATAATAATATTGGCACCTAATTCTAAAAAATAAGTAGCCATGCTTTTTCCTAAACCAGTACCACCACCAGTAATTAAAATGGTTTTACTTTTTAGTTCATCATTCTTAAACATTTTATCGGTGTAGTTCATGGCGTTGTTTTTAAGGTTTGTATTAAGCAACTGCTTTTTCTATTTGTTGGATAATGTTTTCAGCTTTATTGTAAACTTCTTGTTCTGATACTGGAACAGGAGCAAAACGTGCCATATCACACAAATCAATGGTTTCTATTAATGAGTTGATGATGTTGTCATCTACATCTTTAGCGGCAAGCGAAGATTTTATGTTTTCTTGAGTTAAGTCTGCAACAGCAATATTTAATTTATCGCCCACGTAGCCAAATAAAGCTTTAGAAGTGGCTTCATAAAAAGCATTTTTATCGTTTGCTGCTAAACTTTTCTTAGCCGATGATAAAAGTTTTGAGGCTAATTTACCTGCTTTTCTGCTCTTAACTCTAGCAATATCACTGTTGGCTGCTCTGGTTTTGTTTCTTAAGATAAATGCAATGATAAAAAGTAGCGGGGCCAGTAGGAGTAGAGCATAAAATTTCCAAGTGTTGTATAAATTGTTTGCATTTAACACAAATTGCGGTGTATCGGTGTGGATATATCGAATATCTTCACCGAGAATTTTAATGTCTTCTTTTCCCGCTGCCGTATAGGTTACATTGTTTTCTGTGCCATCGCCTTTGTTTATTTTTAAAACAATTGGGTTGGAGGTAATGGTTTCGTATTTTTTTGTTGAAGGATTAAAATAAGAGAAAGTAATAGGTTCTATGGTGAAATTTCCTTGATAGCGAGGAATAACTAAATAGTTATATTCTTTACTTCCTGAAACTCCGTTATTACCAGTTTTAGTATTGTCGGTTACTTTAGGGTCGTAAATTTCAAATTCTTTTGGGAAGTTGATTTGTGGATTATCAATTAAAGGCAGGTTACCAGTTCCGCTAATAGTAACTTTTATGTTTATGGCTTCGTTGGCTTTAACCTCTGTAGCAGAAACATCTGTAGTCATTTTTAGCTGACCAACAGCATTCACAAAATCATCAGGTTTAGGAGCGGGATGAGGAAGAACTTTAATTTTAATAGGTTTACTTTTTACGATATGTTCTTCTTCAACTACTTGTCCAAAAAATTGGTCAAAAATACTTTGTCCACCACTTACTCTTTTTTGAGTAATGAAACGCATTTCTAGCGGGTCTATTTCCAACTCTCCCGAACGCTGTGGGAACAATACGATTTTTCTGATGGTAGCAATGTTCCAACGTTCTCCATTTATTATTTCTTGTGTCCATTGAGCTTGTCCTATGTTAATTTCCTGACTCCAAAAACCGTTTAAATCGGCATTTTTAACCATTTCATTAGCGGCAATATTTATTTTAGTAAAAAGCTGATAAGTAGCTACTAAATGCTCTCCCTGATAAACAGTAGTTTTATTTACACTAGATTTAATAAATAAGTCGCCTGAGTTTTTAGTAACAGTAGCGTTGTTGCTATTAGGATTGTTTTGTACATTAGCTCCTTTGCTAACATTAATTTCTATGGTGTTAGATTGGTATTTTTTACCATCAATAGTTACTTCTGCGGCAGGAATAGTAAAACTTCCTTCTTTTACTGCCATTAAAATGTAACTGTAAGAAATGTTGGCACTTGTTTTACCATTTACCCAGCTCATGCTGGTGGATTGATTTGGTCCAGAAAGTACTCTAAAGTCGGATATCTTGGGCGGCTTAAAGTTGTCTATGTTGGAATTTACTCTAAACTCAATTTTAAAACGGTCTCCAGTAGCAACATCATAATGACTAGCTGCTGCAGTTACTTTAATATCCTGAGCAATAGCTATTATTCCTGAGCTTGTAAAAGCTAACAGCAAAAGTAGATATGTTGTAAATCGTTTCATGTATTACGTAAGCAAATTTCTATTTCTATATTGAAATTACCAATCTTTTTCAATTTTAACTTTTTGACCTTTTTCTTTTTCCTTTTTCATTTTTGCCTGTACTTCTTTTTCTTTGTTGTTTAAGGCATCTAACATACGTTGTGCTTCTTCTTTAGATAGCTGACTAGGTTTTTGTTGTTGTTCTTTTTGCTGGTCTTGTTTTTTCTCTTCATTCTTTTGCTCATCCTTATTTTCCTGCTTCTCTTCGTCTTTCTTTTCTTCTTCCTTCTCTTTTTCTTTATCCTTGTCTTTGTCTTCGTTTTGTTGTTGTTCTTTTAATTTCTTTTGAGCATAAGCAAGGTTGTACCTGGTTTCATCATCTTTCGGATTAAGGCGAAGTGCATTTTTATAAGCATCAACGCTTTCTTGGTATTTTTGAGCTTCTAAAAAAGAATTTCCTAGGTTATGGAAAGCACTTGCTCTAAGTTCTTTATTGGTACTTTGTTCAGCAACTTTTTTAAACTCTTCCGCAGCTTCAGCAAACTTTTGTTCTTTATAAAGGGCATCTCCTAAATTAAATGTAGCTTTTTCTGAAGCCTGATTTTTTTCTAATGCTTTTTTATAGCTTTCGGTAGCTTCGGTATATTTTTCATCTTCATAGTGCTTATTTCCTTCACGGATATATTTTTTCTCTTCCTGAGCAAAAGAAAACTCAACAACACTTAAAAATAATATGAATAAAATGTATTTCATCTGTTTTTTTATGATTGAAATAAGTTAATCTTATCAAATTTACTACTTCTTCTTTTCGATATTAAAAACTCTATAATTAGTAATACTAAGCTGATTAGTAAAAATAACTGAAATCTATCATCGTAATTTTTAAAGACTTTGCTGCCAAATTCTTTTTTCTCCATTTTGTTTATTTCATTCATAATAATAGATAAACCTGCATTGGCATTAGTTGCTCTTACATAAGTTCCTTCTCCAGCAGCTGCAATTTCTTGGAGCATCTTTTCATTTAACTTAGAAACGATAGTATTGTTGCTGTTATCAGTTCTAAATCCTACTTGTCTGCCATTTTGGTAAATAGGAAGTGGTGCACCATTTTCAGACCCCATACCAATAGTATGTACAATAACATCATTCTCTAAAGCATTTGCAGCGGCTCCTAACGCATCGTCTTCATGGTTTTCTCCATCGGTAATAACAATAATGGCTTTGCTGGTTTCAGCTTCGGGGTTAAAAGAGCGAAGGGCTAAATCAATAGCTTTTCCTATGGCTGTTCCTTGAACAGGAACTATGTCTGTACCGATACTTTCTAAAAATAATTTTGCCGAAGAATAATCGGAAGTGATAGGAAGCTGAACGTAAGCTTCTCCTGCAAAAATGATAATTCCTAACCTGTCGTTTTCCAGTTTTTCTATAAGCTGATAGATTGCTCTTTTAGCTCTTTCCAATCGGTTAGGAGAGAGATCCTCTGCCAACATACTGTTAGAAACATCTAAGGCTATCATTAAATCAACACCTTCACGTTTAATTTCTTCGGCTTTTGAACCATATTGCAAGTTTGCTAAACCGATAAATAAAGAAATGATGGCAAGTAAGTAAAATACAAATTTAACTACGGGTTGGTGCTTGGCTACTTCAGGAGTTAATCTTTTTATTAAGTGGTGACTGCCAAATTGTTGTAATTTTTTCTTTTTCCATTGTTGGAACAATAAAAAAGCAACAATTAACAATGGAATAACCACAGCTAAAGCATATAAAAATAATATGTTTTCAAATCTAAACAATGCTTTTATAAAGTGTTTTGGTTAATAAAAATTCTATTAATAAAGCACAAGCGGCTAATAGGGCAAATGGCAAAAATTTTTCTGATTTTTTTCTGTAATCAGTAACGTTAATTTTAGATTTTTCCATTTGGTCAATTTCTTTGTAAATTTCTTCTAATTCTTTATTGCTCTTAGCTCTAAAATATTTTCCATCAGCCATTTCAGCTATTTGAGTCATTGTTTCTTCGTCAATTCTTACCGGAACATCTTGGTATTGTTTTCTGCCAAATTGATCAACATAAGGAGTAGGAGCAGTTCCTGTTGTTCCTACCCCAATAGTATAAACTCTTACACCAAATTCTCTGGCGATTTCTGCTGCTGTAACTGGAGGAATAGAGCCAGAGTTATTAATTCCATCGGTAAGTAAAATAACTACTTTACTTTTGGCTTCACTGTCTTTTAATCTGCTTACTGCGGTTGCTAAGCCCATTCCAATAGCTGTTCCATCTTCAATCATACCGTTTTGTATACTCGAAAAAAGATTAATAAGTACATCATGGTCGGTAGTTAGCGGACATTGAGTAAAGCTTTCGCCAGCAAAAACAACCAAGCCCATTCTGTCGTTAGGTCTGTTGGAAATAAATTCCATGGCAATGTTCTTACAAGCTTCCAAACGATTAGGTTTAAAATCTTCTGCCAACATACTTCCTGAAACATCTATACTTAACACAATATCAATCCCTTCGGTAGAAACATCTTGCCAGCTTGATGAAGTTTGTGGTCGGGCAATAGCTGTTATTAAAGCAGCAATGCCAATAATTCTCAATAAAAATATACTGTGCCTAGATTTGGCTAAAAAAGTAGAAGTTAGGTTTTCGTTAGTGCTAAGTTTAACGTTTCCTTGGTGCTTTTTCAGTCTTAAAATATACCAAATAATCAGCAACGGAATAATGAGCAGCAACCAGAAAAAGGTTGGATTAGCAAATGATATGTTGTACCAAAAATCAAGCATGCGTATCATTTTTTTGAGATTCAATCACTTTTGTTGCTTCAATAAATGCAATGGAATAACTTAAGCTATTTTCGTTTTCATTTGCTAATGGTTGTTCCTTAGCAAATTTTACTAAATCGGCTAGGGTAAGTGTTTGCGAAAGTTTTAGTTTTAAATCTTCTGGAATTTGATGCAGCCTTAATCCGTGCATAATTTCAGAAGTGGTTTCTTCTAACGCATTTACTTGGTATCTTTCTTCAATATATTCTCTTAATATTTCAGAAATTTCTGAGTGATAGGCTTTTATTTTTCCATTCTGCCACAATTGTTGTTCTTTTAGCTGCTTTAGTTTGCTTAAAGCAATTTCGTGTATAGGTATTTTTGGGATAACCTTTTCTTCAACAACAATAGGTTTTTCTCTTCTTAAATATCTTATTAAAAAGAAAATACCAATAAGAGCGGCTAAAATAGCTGCTAGCCACATCCAATTGTCTTTTAACCAATCTTTAATAGAAAACGGTTCGGAAAGTGGTTGTTTAATATCGAAAATAGCATTGGCAGTATCTACTTCCATGCTTTGTACTTCTAGCAAAAGCGGGTCGGATTCAACGGTATCGCCATTAATAATAAATTGGAAAGGAGGAATTACATAATATCCCGAATCGAAACTGGTAATAAGTAAGGATTGAGATTGAGCAAAAAGTCCGTTAGCATCAGCAACAGAAGTATCTATAGTAGATTGAGAAAGTACTTCAATTTCTTTAGTAATAGTATCGTTTAGTTGCGGAAAGCGAATTTGCGTGTTTTTATTTTGATAGGTAGCAATAAAGTGAAGTTGCGTTTGTTCGCCAATCATTAAAAAATTGGTATCTAAAACAGTTTTTACTGCTACATTCTGACCAAAAAGAGCAAAACTCGGTAGTAATAGTGCAACAAATATGTAAATGAATTTTTTCACCCTCTTTGCTTAAATAAAGTCATTAATGGTTTTACATAATCTTGATGTGTTCCGATAGAAGCACTATCTACACCAGCTTTTTTAAATATTGTTTTTAGTTTGTCTTTTCTTTTTAAAAATGCCAATTCATAATTTTTTCTTACCTGTTTGTCGGAAGAATTTACCCAATTTAATTGATTGGTTTCTGCATCTAAAAAAGGTACTAAACCAAGGTTGGGTAAATTTTCTTCGGCTTTATCATAAAGTTGCAAAACAATCACATCGTGTTTTTTATTAGCAATTTTCAAAGCATCTTCGTAGTTGTACTTGGCAACAAAATCGGAAATAATAAAAGTTGTAGCTCTTCTTTTAATAACATTATTTAAGTATTTGATTGCTAATTCAATATCAGTTCCTTTACTTTCGGGTTCAAAGTCTATTAAATGTCTTATAATCATTAAAATATGGCTCTTTCCTTTTTTAGGAGGAATGAACTTTTCAATTTTATCCGAAAAGAAAATCACCCCAACTTTATCATTATTTTGAATAGCTGAAAAAGAAAGTACAGCACAAAGTTCTGTAGCCAATTCTTGTTTGCTTTTTTGTTGTGTGCCAAAATATCCTGAACCGCTCACATCTATTAAAATCATAACGGTCATTTCTCGTTCTTCTTCAAAAACCTTTACATAAGGATGGTTAAAACGAGCGGTAACATTCCAATCTATTGTTCTTATTTCATCTCCATGTTGGTATTCTCTAACTTCGCTAAAAGCCATACCTCTTCCTTTAAAAGCAGAATGATATTCTCCTGAAAAAAGCTGACTGCTTAATCCACGAGTTTTAATTTCTATTTTTCTAACTTTTTTTAGAAGTTCAGATGTAGTGTAATTAGACATAAGAAGCTAAGATTTTAAGATTTTCTCCGACAAAAGACAGCTTAGTTCAATTGCCAGTATTCTTATTTCTTTTTAAGGAATTTCAACGTTGTTTAAAATACCATTAATAATGTCTGTACTGGTGATGTTTTCAGCTTCAGCTTCATAACTCAACCCAATTCTGTGTCTCAATATATCATGACAAATAGCTCTTACATCTTCTGGAATTACATAACCTCTTTGCTTAATAAAAGCATAAGCTTTAGAAGCTAATGCTAAGTTAATACTTGCTCTTGGAGACGCTCCAAAAGTGATTAGGTTTTTATATTCAGCAAGGTTATAGTCTTCTGGATTTCTGGTAGCATCAACAATATTTACAATATATTGTTCAATTTTTTCATCCATATACACTTCTCTAACTACATTACGAGCTTTAAGAATATCTTCTGGCTTAAGTACGCAGTTGGGTTTAGGAAAACCAGCTTTAGAAATGTTATTTCTGATAATTATTTTTTCTTCTTCTTTTTTAGGATAATCTAATACTACCTTAAGCATAAATCTATCTACTTGTGCTTCGGGTAGAGGATAAGTTCCTTCTTGCTCTACAGGGTTTTGAGTTGCCAATACTAAGAAAGGTTCAGGTAAATGGAAAGTTTCTTCACCAATAGTTATTTGGCGCTCTTGCATCGCTTCTAACAAAGCACTTTGTACTTTTGCCGGAGCACGATTTATCTCATCGGCAAGAACAAAATTAGCGAAGATAGGTCCTTTTTTTACTGAAAAAGCTTCTTGCTTTTGGTTATAAATCATTGTACCTATAATATCCGCAGGAAGTAAATCTGGGGTAAACTGCACACGACTAAATTTTGCGTCTATGGCTTTTGCCAAGGTATTAATGGCAAGTGTTTTTGCCAATCCAGGAACACCTTCAAGCAATATATGTCCGTTAGATAGTAACCCAATAAGCAACCTTTCTGTCATGTGTTTCTGACCGATAATTACTTTTTCCATTTCCATGGTAAGTAAGGTTACAAAGGAACTTTCTTTTTGAATTTTTTCGTTTAATGCTCTAATATCCACATTTGTTGAACCTTCTGACGGAGCAGAAGATAAAGGTGGAGTAGGTGTATGTGCTTCTTCCATAATTTTTAGTTTTTAATGTCGCTAAATTAAGCAGCTAAGTTAGTTTATTCTAATGAAGAAGCAATGTCCGGTGTTAAAAAATGTTAAGAGTTAAGTTGTTGTTTTTCAGTAATTAACATTATTTTAGAATTATAAGTTAATTCTTTGCAGAAAAGCAATCAGCAATCGCTAGAGCGTTTAAAAGATTTGTTGGAGTAAAAAATTATCTTTCTAAAATAAAATCAGCTGTTTGTGTAAGTATGGTTTCTTCTCCAATGCCTAATTCAACAGATTTAGTAAGTGTTTGATAACCTTCAGCAGTAATCTCTAAAGTGTATTTTTTATTTCCTACTAAAGTTATGAAATAATGCCCTTCATCAGTTGATGTTGTTGAAGCAACTACTTTTCCAGTTTCATCTTTAAAATCAACTTTAGCAACTACAACCTCTTGTTCAGGGTTTTTAATTTCACCTTTTAAAATAGAAAGATTAATAGATACACCTTCTGTTAAAACAGGATATTTACTCATGTCAATTCTGTAAATATCTCTATCGCCCATACCGTCTTTTCTCTGGTTAGAGTAGTAAGCTGTTTTTCCATCTGTGCTTAACACAAAATGTAAATCATCATTTACAGTATTTATTGGGTAGCCTAGGTTTTGTGGAGTTGTCCAAGTACTATCATCTAGAAGTCTTGTCATAAAAATATCATACCCTCCCATGGATAAGTGACCTTTAGAGCTAAAAAATAAAGTTCTTCCGTCTGGGTGAATAAATACTGAGATTTCGTCTTCGGGAGTATTAATGGTTGAACCAATGTTTTTAGGCTCTAACCAAACCGTATTAGATTTTTTTTGTGAGATATAAATATCTCCTTTTCCAACAGGATTATTTTTTTTACCTGTTCTTTCACTAATAAAAAAGAGGTAGTTTCCATCGGCAGTTAGTTGAGCAGAACTTTCAAAATAAGAAGTGTTAACAGGTTTTTCTAATGATCTAGGCATGCTCCATTTCCCTGAGTTTCTCTTTTTTGAAACGAAAATATCTCCTATATATAAATTTCCATCATTACGGTAAATAAAAATTTCTTCACCACTTGGTGAGATACTTAAACAAGCATCATGCCCTTCGGTATTAATGTTTCCTTCAATAGGATAAGCTTTTCCCCATTCACTATTAACAGAGTCCCATTGTGCAATATAGATGTCTTCAAAAAATTTGTAATCGCCTGCTTTATCGATTCCACCACCTTTGGTATCAGGTCTTCGCGAAGTAAAAATCATGGTTTTACCATCGGCAGTAATAGAAGGAGCATAATCTCCTCCTCTAGAATTAATATTGCTAGACAAAATTTCTATGTTAACATCAACAGGATGCTGCTTCATTTTAATGGCATAATTTACCTGAGTAATCATTTTGTTTACATCATTTAACTTTAAATATTTTTTCTTGGCATTAGTTTTAAAATGATTGAAAGCACCAAGAGCATCATCTAATTGGTCGTTTTTATGATAAGCTTCTCCCAGTTTAAAGTAAAGTTCATAAGCTACTCCTTCATCAAGGTTTTTGGCATTTAAAAAATACTCAACAGCCAATTCAGCATCGTTCATAGCCAAATAACATTCGCCAATTCTGTAATTAATCATGGCGTCATTGGTAAAGCTTGTCATAAGTTCTCTGTAGATGTTTAGGGCAGCTCTATAGTTTCTGTCGCCCACAAAAGCATGGTTGGCTTCAGCCATTTTAAGTTTATAGGTTATCTTGCTCTTTTTTTTGTCGTTTTGAGCAAAAGTAACACTAGTAGATATCAATAATACCGTTATAATCAGCGATAATGGTTTCATATGTAGTAGATAGGTTTTAATAATTAAAAAAGTTTGTTAAATCAATTACAAGTTTAGTATTGTAAATGTACAAATTCAGACTGAAATAACATAGTTCAATTTGTGAACAACAATATTAACAAATTATTTTTTACGGATGAAAAGAAGAACTAACTGAAAGGGAATTATTTAGGAAGTAAATTTAAAAATTCTTCGATGGCATTTCTTTTAGCTTCATCAAGATGATAGCTAATGTCGTTTTTTAAATAATTGGTCAAAAAAGCTTTTTTATCTTCATCAATATTAAAATAATTGAGTACTTCATCAGTATTAAACATTTTATCGCTCAATGCTTTATTAAATTGATTAATAAAGTTAGTATCAATCTTTTTATTGGCAACCCAACAAGCAAAAACAAAGGGTAATCCGGTAAATTTTTGCCATTCTTCAGATAAGTCATAACTATACTGATAATCTTTTTCTAATTTAAATGTTCTATCGCCAATAACCACTCCGGCAGTAGTTCCGGAAATTTGAGTTTCAAAACCTGTAGTTGCATTCTGCCATTCAGGATTTATTTTCCAATAGTTGGCAGCTAATACCTTTGTAAGGTTGATAGATGTTTTGGATTGATAATCGAGCCAAATGGTTTTAATTTCATTTAGAGGAACATCGCTAAGTAGCAGCACAGATTTTACTTTACCGACAGCTCCAATACAGTAATCTGAAATAATGTGGTATTCTTTTAATTTTGGTAAAATGGCTATTGGTACTAAGCCAATATCTACTTGGTTGGTCAATAGTTTTTCGGCACACAAAGCAGGATAATCTAACGAAAGTGAAATGTTTTTAATTAAGTCACTATTTTTTAACGCGTATAAAAAAGGGTAGGTATTGGCATAAGATACTGCCGATATTTTGTAATTCATTTTTTAACTTGTTCTTTATATATTCTGAATGCTCTGGTTAGTAATAACTTTATGTGTAGAAATGGTAGCAGCCACTACAGAAACTATTGCTATAAAACCTGCTAAGGTTATTCCGCAAAATGGAATAAACATTACTAAGGCAAAAATACTTCCATTGGCGATGGCTACTCCTTTATTAAGTCTCATAAACCTCACACTTTGGCTAAGGTTATATTTTTGTCTTTCTAGGTAGTAATCGATAAAAGAGAAACCGTAAAAATAGGCAGAGATAAAAAACATAATGATGGCAGCCACCTGACCAATAATAGGGATGAAGCTAAGTATAAAGAATAGGATGATAAACAATGTTTCTATAAAAACATTTCTAAACGCAATTAAAACACCTCTCACAATGTCTCGCATTAATTGGTCGGCATTAAAAGGATATTTTTTTCCGGTTAAAATTTCTTCTGTTTTTTCAGAAAGAATGGCAAAAATGGGTGACAAACAAATAATAACGATATACCCACCAAAAGTGGCAAAAATAAAGAAGAAGATAATTTTTAAGAATATCCATAAAAAGCCACTGGCAATTTTTTGAATATAAAGTCCTACATCTTTTAAAAAAGCAAAACCCAAAAAGGTGTCACTATCACCTTCTAGCATTGATGTTAGCCAATCTTGAACAGCTTCTGATAAAACACCAATACCATAAAAACCACCTACAAAAAACAAGATATTAAGTAAAATGGGGAATAAAAAATACCACCATAATCCGTTTGAGAAAATTAAACCAATTGCTTTTGGGTAAGCGGCTAATCCATTTCCAATGTCATTAAAAAAATTCATTTTAAGATAGTTAAATGATTACTATTTCATTAATAATATGTCGTCCCATGGTGCTGTTAAGCTTTTCTTTTAAGGCTTCTTTAGCATAACTCATTTCTTGCTTTAATGCAGCGGAATTAAGTTTTACAAACAATTTTTTATTTTGAAAATAAACGTTTTCAGTATGTTTCACAAACATATTTCCAACAGCCAATTCGTATTGTTTAATCAGTTCAATTTCATCCAACTGATCTTGATAGCCGTAAGCCCTAAGTATTTTATCAACTAATTCTTTTATTGGTTTTTCACTCATTGCTTATTAATTTTTCCATTGGTAACATTAAATACTTTAAACGATAGTTTTTCACTTTCAAGTATAGATGGAATTCTATCAAAAGAAGTATCTGTAATAAATGTTTGTCCAAATTGTTTGCTACCTACAATATTAATTAATTGATTCATTCTTTTATTGTCCAGCTTATCATAAATATCATCTAACAAAAGCGTAACTTTTGTGTTTTTAATATTTTGAATAAGAGCTGCTTGAGCAAGTTTCAGCGCTAATAAATAGGTTTTTTGTTGTCCTTGCGAACCGAATTTTTTTATAGGAAATTCACCTATGTTAAAGACTAAATCATCTTTATGAACGCCAACGTTGGTATAGCTTGTAGCTTTATCTTTTTCAAGGCTTTGCTGCAATAAAGTTTCAAAATCAGTATCGTTTAATTTAGAGTCGTATAACAAAAAAACTTTTTCTTTTTCGTTGCTTAGTAGAGTGTAATATTCTTGAAAAAATGGAGCAAATTGTTCCACAAATTCTTGTCTGGCTTGGTGAATATATTTTCCGAATTGAATAAGTTGGTCGTCCCAAATTTCTAATGAAGCAGCATCAAAATTACGGTTGCTCCAAAACGACTTTAGCAATAAGTTTCGTTGCTGAAGCGCTTTGTTGTAGTTTAGCAGGTTACTCAGGTAACTATTATCGTACTGACAAATAATACCGTCAACAAATTTTCTTCTAACATCACTCCCATCAATAATTAAAGAAGTATCTGCCGGAGTAATTATCACCAAAGGGATTTTGCCAATATGGTCGGCAAGTTTAGTGTATTCTTTTTTGTTGTATTTAAAAACTTTTTTCTGACCTCTTTTTACACCACAATAAACCCTGTCCGTATCAGTATGATTATTAAAATATCCTTCTATCACAAAAAAAGGAGCATCGTGATTTATATTCTGGCTATCTATTGGGTTAAAGTGACTTTTACAAAAAGACAAGTAATAAATAGCATCTAAAATATTGGTTTTTCCACCACCATTATCTCCTAAAAAACAGTTAATAGTGTCAGAAAGTTTAAGGTTTGCCTCTTCGTAGTTTTTAAAGTTAATGATGGATAATTCAGATAAAATCATAGAGCAAATTTAAGCAACCAAAAGGATAAGCAATTATTTTTTTTTCGTTTTGTATTAAATAGTAGTTATTTTTACATTTCAAATTAGTTATATGCATATAATAAAAACTAAAGAAAGTAAGATTTTTATTGGTAACGATGTTTTAGATGAAGTAAAAAAAACATTGGAAAAATATAAAGACTATCAAAAAATCTTAATTGTTGATGAAAATAGTTTTAACTATTGTGCTACCGATTTTTTAATTCAAACCGAATTGGCTAATGATGTTGAAATTATTGAGCTAGATAGTGGTGAGGAGAATAAAACCTTAGAAATTTGTCAGTATATATGGCAAACATTTGTAGAGCTAAAAGTAGATAGAGATGCTTTAGTTATTAATTTGGGTGGAGGAGTAATATGTGATTTAGGCGGTTTTGTCGCTTCGGTTTATAAAAGAGGTATTAATTTTATTAATGTTCCAACCACTTTGTTGGCCCAAATTGATGCTTCTGTAGGAGGTAAAGTAGGAGTGGATTTAAATAATTTAAAGAACATTATAGGGGTTTTTAATGAAGCCGAAGCAGTATTTATTTATCCTAATTTTTTAAGAACACTCAATAAAAGAGAAATGCTTGCCGGATATAGCGAAGCACTTAAACACGCACTGATTGCTGATGTTGATTACTGGAAAAAACTTAAAACCAATTTACTTTCTAATGACTTGTTATGGGAACAACTGATTCTTAGAAGTGTTGAAATTAAAAATGACATTGTAAAACGAGATTTAAAAGAAAGCGGAGAGCGCAAAAAACTTAACTTCGGACATACTATAGGGCACGCCTTAGAATCTTACTCGCTGAGTAATGAAGAATTGCCTTTATTGCATGGTGAAGCCGTTGCTGTAGGTTTAATTTGCGAAGCTTACATATCACACAAAGTAAATGGGTTAAACCACAAAACGTTAAAAGATATTGTAAGTTGTGTTATTAACTTTTTTAATTATTATGATTTAAAAGAAGATAGCTTTCAGCTACTAATTGGGTTAATGAAAAACGATAAGAAAAATAAAAATAGGGCGATTAACTTTACGTTGCTTAAATCGATAGGAGAAGCAACGGTTAATCATAAAATTGGTGAAGATTTAATTTTAGAAGCTTTAAACTATTACTGTTCGTTAAAAAAAATAGATTAATGTCCATTTGCCTACAACATCCTTCAGCAACACTATCTTCAAGCATTACTTTACCTACTTCTAAAAGTATAAGCAACAGGGTGTTGATGATACATCATATTCTTCATAAACAATTCACTATCAATGGTTTGTCAACTGCTTCGGATACACAAATTTTAAAACAGGCTTTCGAACAAAATAGCAATTCAATAGAGGTAGGACATGCCGGAACAACTATGCGTTTTCTTACGGCTTATTTTGCTGCTACTGAAGGAGAAAATGTTATTCTTTCAGGTTCTGAACGCATGCATCAACGTCCGATAAAAATTTTGGTCGAGGCACTTAAAAAGCTTGGAGCAGATATTCAGTATTTAACGAATGAAGGTTTTCCGCCACTTCAAATTAAAGGCAAAAAACTTAATGGTGGTGCTATTAGTTTAGACGGAAGTGTAAGCAGTCAGTATATTTCTGCTTTGTTATTGATAGCTCCTATGTTAAACACTGAACTCACGATTACTTTTACCACTTCAATAGTTTCTAAATCCTATATTTTAATGACCATAAGTATCATGCATTATTTTGGTGTTGAAGTAACTTGGTTGTCAGAAAATCAATTAGTGGTAAAGCAAGGAAATTATGTAGCAAAAGACTTTAGTGTAGAAGCCGATTGGAGTGCAGCTTCTTATTGGTACAGCATGGTGGCTTTATCAAAAAAAGCAACTCTAACTTTAAAAGGATTAAATAAAACAAGTTTACAGGGAGACCATGCTGTAGTAGCTTTATATGCCGAATTAGGAGTGAGCACTCGTTTTGTTGAAGGCGGTGTTGAGCTTAGTAGAAGCAATTTTCCTATTTCATGGGGGATGAAAACAGTAGATTTTACGCTTTTCCCAGATTTAGCTCAGACTTATGCAGTTACTTGTGCTGCGTTAAATCTGCCTGTTCGTATTACAGGACTTTCTACCCTAAGAATTAAAGAAACGGATAGAATTGCTGCCCTACAGAAAGAGCTAACAGCCTTGGGATATCAAGTAACTATTGAAGATAACGATTTAATTATACATTCGCAAAAAGAAATAAGCATACAGCAACACCCAATTGCTACGTACAACGACCATAGAATGGCAATGGCTTTTGCTCCTTTGGCGTTAATTACTGATAAACTTACAATAGAAAATCAAGAGGTTGTAGAGAAATCTTATCCTCACTTTTGGGAAGATTTAAAGCACGTTGGCTTTGTAATCAATAATCATCAGGAAGAGAGTAGTAGTAGATAATTTTATTGGCTTTTTTCCTGATGTTTTTGGGTAAGTACCCCGTTTCATTGTATTCAATTAATATGCGTTTGAGTTTCTTTTTGTTAAACCGAATAAGCGTGTAGGTACCGTGAATAAAAAATGGAACACTAATTACTCCCATACCAAAACCTAAGGGCGGAGAAAGCAAAAACACTCCGGCAGAAAGTGGTAAAAACATCATTTCTGTTACCGCGTTGGTTTCTTTTCTCTCAAAGAAAAACTCAATAACTGCTGCAGAAGTATCGTTGGTAGAGTAATACGCCATAAAATCATTGAAAGATAGTTTTCTTGCAGGAATATCTATAGTGTCGTTTTGAGCAAAACCAACCTGAAATAAACTTACTAAACTTATAAAAATCAATAATCTTTTCATTTTATCCACAAATTTGCAATTAAAAGTAACACAAAATGGTTTATTTTCAATTTTTTATTGATTAGTTTAGTGAAAAATTTTAACACCATGATTTTAGTTGCAGATAGCGGCTCCACTAAAACAGATTGGAGATTAATTAACGATAAAACAGAAGTGTTGGCTTGTTCAACCATAGGTTTTAACCCTTATTTTGTTGATGCAGCTGTTGTTTTAAAAGAATTGTCAGCTTCCGAATTAGCTACAAAAAAAGAGGAAGTGGAACAAGTGTTTTTTTATGGAGCAGGTTGTTCTTCAGCCGAAAAACAAGCTTTTTTAACTACTATTTTTGCTCAGTTTTTTACCAATGCCAATATAACGGTTGCTCACGATTTATTAGCTGCTGCAAGAGCTGCTTGTAAAAACGAACCTGGTTTGGTAGCTATTTTAGGCACAGGAGCCAATACGTGTCTCTACAACGGAACAGACATTAGTCACAACATTCCTGCTTTGGGTTATATTTTGGGCGATGAAGGTGGTGGAGTGCATTTAGGTAAACTGTTTATTAAAAAGTTGCTTCATGGACAGTTGTCCGACAAGGTGAGCACCGATTTTAAACACACTTTTCCTGAACTTAACTTGAACACTATTTTAGATAAAGTATATAAACAAGCTTTACCCAATAGGTTTTTGGCAGGTTTCGCTAAATTCATTTTAAAACATGAAAATGAAACGGAGATTAATGCCATTATTCAACAAAGTTTCCATGAGTTTTTTAAGCAATACATTGTGTTTTATCCCAACTATCAGCAACATCCGTTACACATTGTGGGTTCTATAGGTTTTCATTTTCAGCAACATATTGCTTTAGCAGCAAAAGATTATGGTGTTAGTATAGGAAAGGTTATTCAGCAACCTATAAATGAATTGGTTGATTTTCATTTGAAGTATTAATGCTATTAAAAACCGTGTGTGTATAACTTCTACGCTTTTGTGGTGTTAAACTTTGCCTTTAACTTATTTTTGACTTCGTGTTAAAAAGAAAAATATTTATATCATTTCTCCTGTTTTTTGTTGCCATTACTGCTAAAGCAGAATTGATAAACATTGGCATTTTAGATAAACAAGCGGTTACTTCATTTGTTTTTTATCCTCAAGTGGGTAAATATATTGTTTATACGGAAAGTGGTAAATTGCTCGATATTGACAACACCGAAATCATTGAAATTTCCTATAGAAATCAAAAAGTATTTTTAAAAACGCTAGACAAGGATTACGGACATTTTAACAAGATCAGAATTATTGGCGTAAGCAACCAAAATGCTTTTAAACTTAAGACCAATAAGCCTGTTGGGAAAATTATTCAGTACGATGATAATTTGTTTATTAGGGCACATCCTTTTCATAGCTACTTGCAACTAATTAACAACATTAATATCGATAATTATGTAGCCGGAGTGGTGGAAGCCGAAGTGGGTAAAAGTCCGCCAGAGGAATATTTTAAATTGCAAGCCATCATTTGTCGCACTTATGCGTTGAAAAACATTAACAAACACCAAACTGAAGGCTTTAGTTTGTGCGATAAAGTACATTGCCAAGCCTACCATGGTAAACCCAAATCGGAGCAAATAAAACAATCGGCATTACTCACTTCCAACACGGTAATTGTAGATAGTGACATTAATTTAATTACTGCAACTTTTTATTCCAACTGTGGTGGACAATCTGCTAATTCTGAAGAAGTTTGGCATCAGGAATTGTATTATTTACGCTCGGTAAAAGATAGCTTTTGTTTGAGTGAGAATAATGCTGTTTGGCAGAAAAAAATAGCTAAAAACGAGTG
>Ga0209231_1000310_pt1 | contig 30129 bp, 27 predicted proteins | sample Deesub45470m_DNA_FD_188086 | JGI IMG/M metagenome (GOLD analysis project Ga0209231, IMG submission 188086) | Deep subsurface microbial communities from North Pacific Ocean - 450_OLKR46/470m Metagenome (SPAdes) (version 2) | ecosystem: Environmental > Terrestrial > Deep subsurface > Unclassified ... | reverse complement strand
CTTCTAGCATTTTACGTACTTCTGCTTGCCAGTCTTCATGCGAAACAGGTGATCTGCCAACCGATAAAATCTTCATATCGTCAGGCAATCTACCTAGTGAGTCTAAGCGATATAAGCCTGGCATGAGTTTAACGCGAGATAAGTTTCCGCTCGCGCCGAAGAGCACTAGCGTGCAAGGATCAATTTTTTTAGTCATTTTTCAGCCGATAATTGTGTAAGAACAAGTATAATTATAGCAAATGCAATCGCATGACTTAATCATCTCCGATAATAAAATGTAAGGTTTTTTGTAATATGACGCAATCATCTGCTACCCGTTGGCATTCTTTTGACTCACAAGACAACATCAATCAAGCCGCTACTGCCAGAATTTTACAAGCTGCTGATGAGGCAATTAAAACGCATGGCAGTTTTTATATCGTATTAGCTGGCGGGAGCACACCGAAAGCTGTTTATCAATTACTGAGCGAACAGCAAGCCGATTGGGCGAATTGGCATGTGTATCATAATGATGATCGTTGTTTGCCTGTTGATCATGCTGAGCGGAATAGCAAAATGGCACGTGATGCATGGTTAAGTAAAGTCGCGATTCCTGAAAATCAAATCCATGATATTCCTGCAGAGCTGGGTAACGTCGCGGGCGCTAAAGCTTATGCGGAAACATTAAAAGGTGTGCGTGCTTTTGATTTAGTGATTTTAGGCTTAGGCGAAGATGGCCACACTGCCAGTTTATTCCCTAACCAAGTCGTCGATAATAGTACAGATGCGGTGCCTGTGTTTGACGCACCAAAACCGCCAGCAGATCGCATTACGATTAGTCAAAATCGTTTAAATAATACTGCTGAAGTGATGTTTTTAGTCACAGGCGCTGGAAAGCAAGAAGCCGTCGATAGCTGGCGCAAAGGCGTATCGATTCCTGCTACGTTAATTACGGGTAAAAATGGCGCAGATGTATATTGTTTTGGTGTCACTATTCGCTAATCAATAAATCTGTTGTTTAGTTGCACAAAGACAAGCGCCTTAAGGCGCTTTTTTTGTTTTTTTATAGACGCAAATGTTAAATATTGTTACGCTCAATGCTAATAAGAAAGGTCTTTTTTACTCCAAAACGCTATACAATAAAATTGCTAATACAGCCGTTGTGGGGAAGTTGCATTTTAAGGCCTTATATCAACTCTTTAAAACAATTAGGGAAAAGAAATTATGTATCCAGCATTAATGCCATTAAGCAAAACGCCACTTCATCTAGCGTTATCTCTCACGCTAGGATTTGTAACGACATTTTCAATGCCATTATTTGCAGCCGATAGTGAACTAGAAGAAAAGTTTGCTAAAGGATTAAGTGCCCGTGAAGCAGGTGAGTATGATAGTGCGATTGCAGAATTTCAAGCGATTTTAAGTGCAGATCCAGATTTAGGTCGCGCCCGTGCAGAATTGGCACTATCTTACTTTAAAGCGCTGAATTTTGCTGAAGCAAAAGCAGAAGCGGAAAAAGTATTAGCGGATCCTAATACGCCAGATGGCGTACAAGTCAATGTGCAAAAGTTTTTAGATACTATCAATGCAGAAAGCAAGCCACATGTCTTCACGCCATATATCACTTTTGGTTTTGGCCATGACGATAATATTAATGTAGGCCCAAGTAGTCGCGTTATTAATATTGGCGGTGCGCAGCTGGTGGCGAATGCGACCGAGCTTTCTAAAAATTATAATATGCAAAATATTGGCTTATCACACCGCTACTTATCACCAAACACGTTCAGTTTATTTAATCAAACAGCTGCCTACTTATGGCAAAGCAACGTAGGTTTTTATCGTAATGATTACTTTAGCTCTAGCGATTTTGACTTAAATGTATTGAGTTTAAGCACAGGGCCGTTATTTGTTGTTGCGGAACATTGGCGTGCAGGGGTTGATTTTTCTTATGATTATATTGATTTAGGCCATCAAAAATTAGCGGAGTTCTATGGCGTTTCACCTAAAGTAACTTGGAGTGTTAACAGGAGCACCAGCATCACGCTTGATGGGCAGGTGCAAAAACGTGCATTTAATGATAATGCTGCGCCTGGCCGCGATAGTGACTATCAAAATATTGGCTTTAGTTTTGCTAAATCCTTACTTGATACTAAGCTGAATCTACAATTGGGTGCAAAACTGTTTAATGAAAATGCGGATGTTAATCGCTTTAGTAACGATGGCTATCAATTATCGGCTGGTGCCAGTTACAGCGTAACGGGTGCGGATAGTATTTATGCAAAACACGCATTCAAAAACAGTGAGTTTGATGGCAAAGAAGTTTTATTCAATGAAGCAAGGGATGAAGATGAAAATCGCACGACGATTGGTTATAGCCACCAGTTCACACAAAGCTTTGTGAAAGACTGGACATTGGATGCAAGCATCACGCATACAAAAAACGGTTCTAACATATCAGTTTTTGATTATAAACGGACACAATACGGCGTTACCATGGGTAAATTCTTTTAAGCATTATTTAAACAATCAGCAGTCTTGATTAAAAAGGATAGCAGACATGACCAATAGCACATTCAAAGCCAGTAGCTTATTAATCGCACTACTAAGTCCATTTTTGAGCATCAGCCAAGTACAGGCAGACTCCGTTGAGGAATGGGCCTATTGGAATGCCAGTCCACAGTTTGATCCGAAAGGCTTTCAGTTTGTTTATAACAGTAATCCCACCACAGCAGAACAAACGCGAATCGGTAACAACCAAGGTAACTTGGTAGAGCCAACAGGTGCAACGGAAACGGATTGGGTGGGGTATAGCCTTGCTAGTTATTGCAGTAGTGACTCAGTCTATTCTTCAAACAAATTGGGCGACATTGCCTTGGTGCCAGTGAATGGAGTAGGTACAGATAACGATCGCTTACTATATTCAGATGACGGTCCAGCATCGCTACTCTTAAATCTTAGTGGTACAGGAGATGAAAATTTACAGCTTGAGTTTGATGGCGGTGATGGTAGTTTTAGTGTAAGTTCAGGAAAAGAGAGTCGTTTAGCTTTGAGGCCCGCATCAGGATCAAGTGTTTCTATTTCAACGGGATTTGGAACAGACAATGACAAAAATCAAGACTTTATAGGACAAAAGACATTTAATACATTTTCTTTCAATGAAGATTTTTCTGAATTTGCTTTCGGAGACATTGTCATCGGCAAACTAATGCCACTTAATAATATTGCCAGCGCTGTAGCAGCGGTAGCTCGAGGTGATTTGCGTTACGGTTTTAATGGAACAAGTGTTCTTGGTTCAGCCATCAATATTACAGTTAACTTTACCCAAGCAAGTTGGGATGGGTATTTTGGCGGAATTTCGAGTGGGCCAGAGCCTTATAACGGCTATTCAGCTGCTGGGACGATTGCGGGGAACACGTTAACGGGGAATGTCAGTACGGGTGGGGATGTTGGGATAAGCGCTCGTGGATATGCTCCAAGTGGAACGGTCGTCAGTGGGCAAATAACGGGTCGCTTAGTTGGGGAGCTTGGTGTAAGTGATATGGGTACTGCAGGAATCATTGGTAAGTCAGAACTCATGGTGCAACCAGTGAGTCGGTTGGAAATGCGTGTGATTGCGCCGCCTGAGCTAGTGCCAGTAAATGATATATTTATGTTAGGTTCTGGTTTTGACGATTAAGTAAGTGCTTTTACGACAAAAAAAGACGGCTTAAGCCGTCTTTTTTGTCGCAATATAAACATAATCAAGCTATGTCACCATCAAGTATTCTGAATCACAATATTAGGGAACTTGCTGCTATGGTCTAAACCTGCATTGGCAATTTTAATGGCTGATTTACGTGCAATTGATTTATAGGTGGCTGCAATAGCACTGTCAGGCTCTGCAACAACGGTTGGTTTGCCATTGTCAGATTGTTCACGAATTTTAATGTCTAACGGTAAACTACCGAGCAAATCAACATTGTAATCTTTGCACATTGTCTCGCCGCCACCTGCACCAAAGATGTGTTCTTCGTGTCCGCAGTTTGAACAAATATGAGTACTCATATTTTCGACAATGCCTAAAATCGGAATCCCGACTTTTTCAAACATTTTTAAGCCTTTACGTGCGTCAAGCAGGGCAATATCTTGCGGTGTCGTGACAATTATTGCGCCAGTCACAGGAATTTTTTGCGCAAGGGTCAATTGAATATCGCCAGTGCCAGGTGGTAAATCAATGACTAAATAATCTAAATCGCGCCATTTGGTATCACGTAATAGCTGTTCTAATGCACCAGTTACCATCGGACCGCGCCAAACCATTGGTGTATCAGTATCGACTAAAAAGCCAATGCTCATCGCTTGAATGCCATAAGCCTCCATTGGCTCTATACTTTTTCCATCGGCGCTGTCTGGGCGACCACTGAGACCTAACATTTGCGGTTGGCTTGGACCATAGATGTCAGCATCTAACAAACCAACGGTTGCACCTTCTGCCGCGAGTGCTAATGCCAAATTAACCGAAGTGGTTGATTTACCAACGCCGCCTTTACCTGAAGCAACAGCAATCACGTTTTTCACATTCGGTAATAAGTTAACGCCTTGTTGCACTTTATGTGAAACGATTCGACTACCAACATTAACACTCACTTCACCCACACCATCCAATGCTTTTAAGTCATTGCATACTAATGTTTTTATATCATCTAATACGCTATTAGCAGGGTAACCAAGAATGATATCTAAGCTAATATTGTTATCTTTGATTTGAATATTTTTAGCAGATTTACTGCTGATAAAGTCTTTGCCTGTGTTTGGATCGATGCACAGTTTAAGTGTGCTTTGGACGAGTAATTCCGTAATGGCCATGCGTTAATATTCCTGACTAAATAATTCAGGTATTTTAGCGCAGTTGAGCTGATTCGTCATTCCTTCCAGTAGCTTTTCCAAATTAGCTTGATAAAGGAACGATACTAGTCATGAATTGAGTTTTCGAACGGGCTTTGTGCTAAGTCAATCTTTCGGTATGCACTGGACATTATAATAAACCAGATGAGTCGCTAAAGTTGAAATTGACTTATTCTAGAAATTAACAATATAAGTGTGAGAGTAGGAATTAAGTATGCAAAAGGACTTGAATATTAAGTTTCACGCACTCGATGTAGAAGAGGTACTACAAACATTAGACACTTCTCATCAAGGGCTATCTGCGCCTGAAGCTGAAAAAAGATTGATTCATTATGGAGGTAATAGTTTACCGCTTAAGCCAGCTACCAAGCCTTGGGTGCGATTTGCTTTTCAGTTTCATAATCCACTGATTTATCTACTGCTTACAGCTGGGGTCATCACTTATTTATTAAAAGATTATGCTGATGCGGGCGTCATTTTCACCTTAGTTTTGGTCAATGCGACGATCGGATTTGTGCAAGAAGGTAAAGCAGAGAAAGCATTAGAAGCTGTGCGTGGGATGTTAGCCATACGCGCCCGCGTGATACGCGACTTTCAGCACTTTGAGATTGAGGCGAGTCAGTTGGTGCCTGGGGATATTGTGTTGTTAGAACCTGGCGATAGAGTACCTGCTGACTTGCGTTTAATTTGGGTGAAAAATTTTCAAATAATGGAGGCTGCTTTGACTGGAGAGTCTGCTCCTATTCAAAAGAAGATAGAGCCAGCGTCTAAACAGTCAACACTTGGTGATCGTCACTGCATGGCGTACTCAGGCACTTTAGTGAGTGCAGGGCATGCGCAAGGCGTTGTAATTGCCACTGGCAAGCAGACTGAAATTGGAAAAATCGGCATGATGGTGAGTGCCGTAAAAACCTTAGTAACGCCATTAACACGACGTCTAGATATGTTTTCCAAACAAATGACTATGTTTATTTTGCTGATTGGAATAATGACTTTTGCCTATGGATATTGGCTAATGGAAATGCCGATACTCGAATTGTTTTTGGCCATTGTTGGACTATCTGTTGCTGCAATTCCCGAGGGATTACCTGCGGTAGTAACCATTGTGCTAGCTATAGGGACAAGAGTAATGGCTAAGAATAAGGCTGTTATTCGCCGGTTACCAGCTGTTGAAACTTTAGGTTCTGTCACCGTTATTTGTACAGATAAAACAGGCACGCTGACTTGCAATGAGATGACGGTCGTTAATGTAATGCTTCCAAAGACTACGCTGTCCGTTAGTGGTGTTGGGTATATCCCAGAGGGTGGTTTTTTTAGGGATAAAGAAGCCGTTGATGTTACCGAAGACAAGTCCCTACGAGCAATACTCACTTGCGCTATGCTATGTAATGATGCAGAAATCAAGCATGATGAGGACGGGTTTTGGCACATGGTTGGTGACCCGACAGAAGGAGCACTTCAAACGCTTGCACATAAAGCTGAGCTTGATGCAAAAGAGTTGAATAAGCGTTACCCAAGAATTGATGAGTTGCCATTTTCTTCTGAGCTTCAATTGATGGCAACATTACATCACAATCACCACGGAGGTGCTTTTATTTTATTAAAAGGTGCTCCAGAGAAAGTGCTTAGCCTTTGCACTCGAGATGCAGAAGGCGCTTTAAATTGGCCTTCTTGGGAAAGGCGTATGGCTGAATCAGCAAATAACGGAGAGCGTGTGCTTGCGCTAGCTCGTTGCGATATCACCTCTGACAATAGAGAGCTAAACCTCGACGATATTAGCCAACGTTTTGAACTGCTAGGACTGGTTGGGATGATTGATCCGCCGCGTAAAGAGGCAATCAAAGCTGTTGCTGAATGTCAATCGGCGGGTTTGCGAATAGTGATGATTACAGGAGATCACGCAGTGACGGCAACAGCAATTTCTAAGCAATTAGGACTGTCAGCCAAGCGAACCTTAACGGGCGCAATGATTGATTCAATGAGTGATGCTGAGTTACAAAAAGAGGTTCAGTCTGCTGATGTTATTGCTCGTGCTAGTCCACAACATAAACTACGACTAGTATCAGCCTTGCAAGCACAAGGTGAGTTAGTTGCGATGACCGGTGATGGTGTGAATGACGCTCCTGCTATTAAAGCGGCTGATATTGGCGTGGCGATGGGCGCTAAAGGAACGGATGCTGCGCGTGAGGCTGCTGATTTAGTGTTAACAGACGATAACTTCGCCACTATTGCACATGCTGTCAGAGAAGGGCGTGTGGTGTTAGATAACATTAAAAAAGCATTGTTGTTTATGTTGCCAACAAACGGTGGAGAGGCGGGTGTTATCTTATTGGCTATATTTGCTGGCATTGCGTTGCCTGTAACGGCGGGTCAAATTCTTTGGGTTAATATGGTTACTGCTATTACGCTTGCATTAGCGTTGGCATTTGAGTCGGCCGAAGAGGGGATTATGAAGCGGATGCCGCGATTACCTAGGGAGCCACTGATTACCAAAGTGCTTGGTATTCGCATTTTGTATGTCAGTCTACTAATGATTGCCGTCACTTTTGCCGTTTTTGAACAGGAAATTGCACGCGGACACAGCTTAGCATACGCTCGTACAGCTGCTGTTAATATGCTGGTTGTTGGTGAATTGGTTTACTTGTTCAATGTAAGATACTTTACAGCGTCCTCTCTTAATTGGCGTGTGCTTTTTTCTAATCGAGTGGCCCTTGTAGTCAGTATTGCTTTAATTGGCTTTCAAATAATATTTACTTATTTTTCTCCTATGCAGGGACTCTTTGGCAGTGTAGCGCTAGACCTGACTTCATGGATATTTATCATCATGTTGGGATTGCTAAAGTTTTTAGCAGTTGAAGCAGAAAAGGCAATATGGCGGGCACTAAAAGTTTCAGTTATATAGAGCCTTCAATTGCTTAAGAAATATAAATTAAATGATTAGTGATACGAGAAGTTTGATTGAATTGGCTGATTACTCAGCATCAAATACAGTGAGATAGTAGTATTTTTGACTATAAAAATGAAACTAAGCTATCAGGAATAGTAAACATGATTAAGCATGAAAGTGAGTGGAGAAAATATCAAAACAATTTTCCCAGCTCCATTTTTTCTAGCGGTTTTTTAATATTTTGATGGTCTAGCTGTTTGCAGTTAACAATCGCATAATGCAAGTCATCATTAATATAGCCAGTTACGCCATGCTCAATCACGTCAATCGGTCCTGTAACATGATAGCCAGCCACTGGCAAACCATTACACATCGCTTCTATCATGACGATGCCAAACGTATTGGTGCGCGATGGGAAGGCAAAAATGTCGTGTTCAGTGTAAATGTCGGCCAACTCTTTACCGAATTTATAGCCTAAATAATGGACTTCTTTGTATTTCCTTTTAAGTGTTTCTAAGTGCGGACCATCGTCTACAATTGAAATATTGAACTCATTTTCATAGGCACACAACACCTCTCAATTCTTTTCTTTGCTCACGCGTCCAACATTGAGTACGCGCAGTTTGCCATTTGATTGTTGATGCATTTTTTCACTCTTCAACTGATCTGAAACGCCACGCGTCCAAACCGTTAAGTGTTTGAATCCATGCGCTGCCAAATTACTGCGCATGGTTTCTGTTGTAACAAAGGTGGTTTTAGCTGGTGCATGAAAGCGTCGTAAATACGCATAAGTACAACTATGCGGAATGCGTAGATACATATTTAAATATTCAGGAAACTGCGTGTGATAAGACGAAGTAAATGGCTTTTTATTGCACTGTTGGGGCTTATGAAATTTTTAGTGGTAGAAGTAGAAAAGGCGATATGGCACGCACTAAAACTCAAGGTGATATAGAACGAAAGATGGCAAAAGAATGCATACAAATTTAATTTGGTTTTTCAGTGATTGCAGTAATTATGCTGTTTTTGCATGGGTTAGCAGCCTTTTCAGATGAAGTGACTAGACTGGGTGGGGGAAAGACTTAGTCAGCTTCTAAAGCGTGTAACAAGGACAGATTTGCGCGGTGCGCTTGTAGGGGCAGCTAGCACAGCCATTGTACAATCATCCTCTGCAGTTACTTCAATGGCCGTCGGTTTGGCTCATACTAAAGCGTTAGCACATAGGATTGGTGCTAATGTGGGTACTACGCTGACGGCATGGCTGATAGCAATGCAAATTGAAGGATTAGGCCCTGTGTTTTTGACATTAGGAGGCTTATGGTCGCTTTTTGGATTGCGCCCATGGCGTCCTTATGGCAAAGCAGTCTTTTATTTTGGTTTAATCTTTCTCGCTTTAGACCTTGTCTCACAAGGGTTAGCACCAATCACGCAGACATCTATTGTGACAGATTTGCATGGTTGGCTAGATTCGTTTGTTGTTGCACTGTTGGCAGGCTACATTGACCGCTATCGTGCAATCATCTTCTGTGGTAAGTGGATTGGCCGTACTGATTGTATCGCGTATCGCAAGGCTTGGTTGCGCCAGAAGTGGCGGTATGGGTGATTGCAGGTGCAAACGTTGGCACTACGTCTACGGCTTTGATGGCAAGCAGCGTGCTTGATAGCGTAGCCAGAAAGTTAGCATTACTCAATACAAGTTTAAATGTGCTTGGCATTTTATTATTTGCAACAATACTGCAACCAATAATACAGCATATTCTAGCCATAACTAGCTTATTACCAGTTCAACAAGCTGCATTAGTACATACGGTTTTTAATGTGGCGACAGCGCTAACAGCATTAATCCTATTGCCATTCGTCTGGAAAAAATTGAAGGTTGGATAAAAAACAATCCAGTCGATAGTGATGATTTAGCTTGAGAGAAGAATTGGTGCTTATTTAAAAAAGTTAACGATTTGCTTGATGTGTCATTACTAGTACATCTTGTCCGCATGTATTGATAATTTCGTTTGTGACACTACCAATTAGGAACTCTTCTGTTAGGTTTTTACCATGCTTGCCTAATACTAATAAGTCACAATCATAGTCCTTTGCAAAAAATAGTATCTGCTCAACGGCATCACCTTGCACCACTACAATTGATGAAGTTAAAGGACTCAAGTTGGCAGCATTAGCAATAGACTCCATTTTTTTAAGCGCATTTTCACGAATCTCAGTTCGATATGACACTAGCTGCTTATCATCAAGCTCCGCATAATGATTGAGTATGCCTTCAAAAGGAATATCATAAAAATGCGCCAACACGATTTCTGCGTTGGGGGCGATATTTTTAACCACTGATATTGTAGTACTAACATCTTGAGAAAAGTCCACACCAATTAAGACGCGTTGATAAGTACTGAGGCTCTCGTTTTTGACAACAAGGGTAGGGCAAACACTCTGGCGTAATATCTTTAATGCAGTTGACCCTAAAAATAAATTTTGCAGTACGTTATGACTATAGGCGCCAATTAACATTAAGTCGGCATTAATTTCATTTGAGAAATGATGAATCGATTCGCTCACTTTGCCTTTCTTTATGATGGTATTTGCCTTGATGCCTTCGTTTAGTAAGGTGCTCTTTATTTCCAACAGTTCTGCGTTAAGCTTAGCAATTGCACTTTTTTCTGTACTATCATCTTCAGTCCTTAGCATAAAGTTTAATAAACCAAGTTGACTGTCTTCTACCACATGCAAAACGGCTAGCGCTGTGTTTGCATTTTGTGCAAAGTATTTTGCTTTCTCTAATAACTTCTCTGAAAGCTCAGATAAGTCTATTGCACATAAAATCTGCTTAAAAGTGCTCATTTTTTAACCTTTTTTCTGCGCTAATTTCTGTTGTTAATGATGCAACTGCATATTCAACGGCATCAAAAATAGGATAAAGCACAATAGTTGCGCCAAGTTTATTCAGCATGGGTTTGTCAATTTCTTCTCTTGCTACAATGGCGATTTTGCCGTGGTAGTGATTTTCTTTTAGCGCATGCATCAGTGACTTATTGGTAGTTATGTCTGGCAAGGTGCTCACAATCCATTGTGTGTTTTTGATGGGTAAGCTATCAATAAAATCTGATTCTGTGCCATCGCCATATCTGATATTCAACCCTTTACGCTGTTGTCTTTTATAATTTTCAGGATCAAAATCAACAGTCAGCACATCTAACCCAGCTTTTTGCAAACCGCTCGCCAGCGCACTTCCATAGCGACCAGCACCAAATACGATGACATCTGGATCGTTGTTTTTTGAATTGATACTATCATTAGTGAGCTCCTTATATGGGCTCTTCCGTTCAAATATGGATAACCAATTTGATAGACGATCATATAGAGGGTGGGAGTACAGTATCATATAGGTAGACAGTGCAATCGTAACGAGACCTACAATCGTGGTTAATCCAAGCACATCAACACCCACGTGTCCTAAAGAGATGCCCATGGCAACAAAGACAATTGAAAACTCACTAATTTGCGCGACAGTTAAACCAGCCAAAAATCCAGTACGTTTACGGTAGCCCATATAGCCCATAATCCCCATTACGATTAATGGGTTGCCGATAAGAACAAACAGAGAGAGTACAGCGGCTGGCCAAACTTCAGCTCCCAGCGTAGAAAAATCGAGTTTTGATCCTAAGTCAATGAAGAAAAACAACAGCAAGAAGTCTCTAATTCCAGTGAGGCGCGCACTAATCGCATCTCGATAAACACTGGATGCTAAAGAAAATCCAGCCAAAAAAGCACCAGCCTCTTTAGAAAAGCCATACAACTCACCCAGTGCAGCAAAGCTTGTTCCCCAAGCAATAGCAAAGATAAGTAAAAGCTCTTGTGAACGTGCCATTCTAGCTACAATTTTGGGAAGCAAATAACGCATTAATACGTACATTACTGCAGCTACCACAGCCAATCTTAGGGCTAGCGATATAAAGACTTCTGTTAACTCGGACTCATTACCAGTTTTTAATGTACTCATAAACATCATAGCAATGACGACAGCTAAATCTTGCACAATCAGGAACCCAATGGCTATTCGGCCATGTAGCGCATCAATTTCTCGCTTATCTGTTAATAATTTAACAATAATAATCGTGCTGGAGAAAGTGAGTGCTACCGCCACATAAATGGCATCCATAGGGCTTTTGCCCATAGCGTAAGTGAGAATGAATCCAAAAATGATGGTAAAGGTTAGTTGTCCTAGACCAGTAGCAAGCGCAACAGGCCCGATATGGCGAATATGTTGTAAATCCAACTTAAGACCCACAACAAATAAAAGAACTGCCACACCTACTTGCGCGAGTAAATCAATTTGATCGTGCGCGCCAACTAGCCCTAAGACTGCAGGGCCAACCACAATACCGACTACAATGTAAGCAATTAAAACGGGTTGTTTCAGCCAGATTGCAATCATGCCTGCAAATGCAGAAATGATTAACAGGAGTGAAAACTCTGTAAAAATTTGATGCAACTCAGACCCTCTCTCTTGCTATGCTGGCTTGTGCTTCAATCATACCAAGACTAGGCCTGTTAAACAAACCGTCTAATCAACAAAATATCAAACGTGATTATCGCAAACGGAGTATGAAGTTATATCTTTTATGCTCCGTTATTTTATTTGCCATTTTATCCAGCTAAAAACAATATTGCCGTTACCATTGCCACCAAAAATGTACGTAGATTGCAATGCCAACTGTTTATATTCTATTGAAGCAATTGGCGCAATAATTGGCAAAAACGGATAATCTTTCCTAACTGTTGCACCTAGTGTATAACCAGCTCCAAAGCGAAGGTTATCAGAGCTATGCCACATTTTTTGATAAGCATAGCCAGCAGCGAGTTGTGGTTTGCTATGTGAGTCTAAAAATGCCATACCGTAAATAGCATGCCAATTGCCCTCATCATCATAACGATATTTGCCTATACCTAATCCCCATGGATCTTCATTGTATTCGTTGATTTTTTCTTTGCTGTAAAAATGTCTATTGTGCCAACTATTCACTGGCAAATACAATTCGTAATGACTTGAGTCCCATGTTTCCGAAAGCGTCTCTTTACTCTCTTCTATTAGCTGATTGAGCCGAGTTTCCGCAACAGCCACACAAGAAAATATTGCGAATTGCGTGATGAGTGGAAATGTTATGCTATGTTGTCTTTTGTAACCTTTCATAATAACTTTATGACCAGAGAACAATATTTTTGTTCCTTGCCACTAGAATAGTGCAGGTATGTTAAGCGTGAAAATGCCTAGAGAAAATATCAAAACAATTTGCCCAGCTCCATTTTTTTCTAGCGGTTTGTTTGATGTTTTGGTGGTCTAACTGTTTACAGCCAACAATGGCATGATGTAAGTCATCGTTAATACAACCTGTCACGCCATGTTCAATCACATCAATTGGTCCTGCAACATTGTAACCAGCGACTGGCAACCCGTTGCACATCGCTTCTATCATCACGATACCAAAGGTATCGGTGCGGGAAGGGAAGGCGAAAATGTCGTGTTCAGTGTAAATATCCGCTAACTCTTTACCGAATTTATAACCTAAGTAATTCACTTTTTTGTATTTCTTTTTGAGTGTTTCTAAGTATGGGCCATCGCCAACAATCGAAATCTCGAATTCATTTTCATAAGCACATAAGACATCTAAATTTTTTTCTTTACTAACACGCCCAACATTTAAAACACGCAGTTTCCCATTCGATTGTTGATGCATTTTCTCACTCTTTAACTGGTCAGAAACGCCACGTGTCCAAACGGTTAAGTGCTTAAAACCACGTGCTTTTAATTTATTGCGCATGGTTTCAGTCGTGACAAATGTGGTTTTAGCCGGTGCATGAAAACGTCGTAAATAGGCATAAGTCCAACTTAACGGAATACGTAAATAAACATTCAAATATTCAGGAAACTGCGTGTGATAGGAGGAGGTGAACGGTTTTTTATTGCGTTTGCACCAAGCTCTAGCCACTGCGCCTAAAACGCCTTCTGTGGCAATATGAATTTGCGGTGGATTAATGCGATTAAGTAAACGCCATAAACGGCAAGGCTGTGTTGCCAGCTGAATTTCAGGGTAAAACGGCATTGGTATCCACTTAAACAGGCTAGGATGGATGACTTTAAAACTTAAGTCGCGAGATCGAGCGATTCTTTTGATGTTTTTATAAGTGGTCGAAACACCGTTGGTTTGCTCAAAAGTATCCGTGACAATTATCATCGTTTTATTCCATTGTATTGATTGTGTTTTAATTGAGTGGTTTAGTCGTAAGTTTGAAATTTCTGAGACTATTTTGTAGACAATTCTTTTAAGAAAGATGACAAATGCATAAAGCTTTGATGACAAGCGCTGATGCAGATTAAACTTAGGTTAAGTGGCGCGCTTTTGTTAAAATAACGCTTTTAGCATAATCGGTTCATTTACCATGGCACGCAAAATCCTCGTTACTTCAGCACTTCCTTACGCAAACGGCAGCATTCATCTTGGCCATTTAGTCGAATATATTCAAACCGATATCTGGGTTAGGTTTCAAAAAATGCAGGGGCATGAAGTGCATTATGTGTGTGCGGATGATACGCATGGTACGCCAATCATGTTGCGTGCAGAGAAAGAGGGCATTACGCCAGAAGCGTTAATTGAAGGCGTGCATAAAGAACATAGCGCAGATTTTGATGAGTTTTTGGTTGGCTTTGATAATTATTATTCGACTAATTCAGACGAAAATAAAGCGCTTTCACAAAACATTTATAAAGCGCTAAAAAGCAATGGCAAAATTGCAACCAAAACCATTGAGCAGTTTTATGACCCGGTTAAAAATATGTTTTTGCCAGATCGTTTTATTAAAGGTGAATGTCCTAAATGTCATGCTAAAGACCAATACGGCGATTCGTGTGAGGTGTGTGGCGCAACGTATAATCCGACGGAACTAATTGAAGCCTATTCGGCAGTGTCTGGTGCAACGCCAGTGCGCAAAGAAACCGAGCATCATTTCTTTAAATTATCTGATTGCGAAGCGTTTTTAAAAGAGTGGACGCGTTCTGGCACATTGCAAGGTGAAGCTGCCAATAAAATGGGTGAATGGTTTGAGAACGGCTTGAACGACTGGGATATCTCGCGCGATGCGCCGTATTTTGGCTTTGAAATTCCAGATGCACCAGGCAAGTATTTTTATGTATGGTTAGATGCGCCAATTGGTTACATGGCCAGTTTTAAAAACCTGTGCGATAAAAACGGCTTAGATTTTGATGAGTATTGGAAAAAAGACAGCGTGACTGAGCTTTATCATTTTATCGGTAAAGATATTCTCTATTTCCACGCCTTGTTTTGGCCAGCAACATTAGCGTACAGTGGCTACCGCACGCCAACACAGATTTTTGCGCATGGCTTTTTAACCGTTAATGGTGAAAAAATGTCTAAGTCGCGCGGTACGTTTATTACTGCACGTAGCTATTTAGACCATGTTAAAAATCCAGAATATTTGCGCTATTACTATGCGGCAAAGTTAAATTCAACGATGGAAGATATTGACCTGAATTTAGAGGACTTTGTCGCGCGCGTGAATAGTGATTTAGTCGGTAAATATATTAATATCGCAAGCCGTACGGCTGGGTTTATTAATAAGCGATTCGATGGAAAGTTAAATCCATCTTCGGATAATACAGTGGTCGCTGAATTAAAATCAGCTGCATCTGATATTGGAAAAGCTTATGTCGCGCGTGATTATGGTAAAGCATTACGTGAGATTATGCGTTTAAGTGATTTGGCCAATGGGTTTGTAGCAGAGAAGGCGCCATGGGTAATGGCAAAGCAAGAAGGCAAAGATGCCGAGTTGCAACAAGTGTGTTCTGATGCATTAGAAATGTTCCGTTTGTTAACGCTTTATCTCAAACCAGTGTTGCCAAAATTAGCAACTGAGATTGAAGCGTTTTTAAATGTTGAGCCGATGCAATGGCAGAGCGTAGAAATAGGCTTAAACGCCGAACACACGATTAACCAATATAATCATTTAATTACACGAATTGATCCTAAAGCGATAGAAGCAATGGTAGAAAGCAACAAAGAAAACTTACAAAGCACGGAAGCACCTACTAAAGCGGCTTCTGTAAAAACAGAGGCGCCGAAAGAAGCACTAGCTGGCGACTATATCAATATTGATGATTTTACAAAGGTCGATTTACGGATTGCCAAAATCGTGAACGCCGAACATGTGGAAGGCGCGGATAAATTATTAAAATTGACTTTGGATATTGGCGAAGAAAATACACGCCAAGTGTTCGCGGGCATTAAATCCGCTTATGATCCTGAAAGTTTAAAAGGTCGATTAACGGTAATGGTGGCCAATCTTGCACCGCGCAAAATGAAGTTTGGCATGAGTGAGGGCATGGTGTTAGCGGCAAGTGATGAAGGCGGCGGGCCATTTATTTTAAGTCCTGATAGTGGCGCGCAAGCTGGCATGAAAGTGAAGTAACAAAAGTTAAGTAGCATAACGCATTAAATTAAAAAACCCGCCTAAGCGGGTTTTTTAATGCTCGTTTTAATCTTAAGCAGCTTTACTTCGCTTTCTTTGGCGTTGCTACTGCTGTAGTAGCAACGGTTGTTTTGCCTGATACTGTGGCGTCTTTACCGATTTTTTCAATGATTTTAGGACCAATACCTTTGATATTGCTTAAATCATTAACCGATTTAAAGTTACCGTTTTCTTTACGGTATTTGATAATGGCAGTGGCTTTGCTTGCGCCAATACCATTTAAGGTTTCCAGCTCTGCTTTGGATGCCGTGTTAATGTTGACGGCTGCAAAAGCGCTGAAACTTAAAGTAAGTGCGATTAATAGACTAAGAATTGTTTTTTTCATCTTATTATTTCCTTTTATTATTGTTGTGACCCCACAGAATGTAAGGCCAACAAAAGTCTACCGCTTAGTTGATTGTTTGGTCAATCAGAAAATAATATTAGATGGATTGCAGAATATCTTGTAACGCTTTGGCAGGGTGTTCGGCTTGCGTAATCGGGCGGCCAATAACCAAATAGCTGGCACCTTGTTGCAACGCATCTTGTGGCGTCACAATACGTGATTGGTCGTCTTTACTAGCGTTTGCGGGACGGATGCCTGGCGTGACTAATAAGAAGTCTGGATTAACATGCTTTCTTAATAAGGTCGCTTCTTGAGCAGAGCAAACAACACCATGTAAGCCAGCCGTTTGCGTTAGTTGTGCGAGTGAAAGCACTTGTTGGTCTATTGGTTGTTGAATATTGATTTCTGATAATGTTGCTTGATTCATGCTGGTTAACACGGTTACTGCAATCAGGTATGGATTTTCATTTGACTGATTCACACCCTCTAATGCGGCTTGCATCATCGCGCTACCACCGCTGGCGTGCACGTTTAGCATCCATACACCTAAGTCACTAGCCGCTTTGCACGCTTTTGCTACCGTGTTTGGAATGTCATGAAATTTTAAATCTAAAAAGACTTTAAACTCTTTAGCGACCAGCTTTTCTACTAGTGCAGGGCCTGCGGCAGTAAATAGCTCTTTACCTACTTTTAATTTGCATAAGTTCGCATCTAATTGATCAACTAACGCAAGCGCATCTTTTGCATTGGCATAATCCAGCGCTACTATTATTTTAGAATCGGTCATATTAACTTTTAAACGTCTATTTTTTAATGGTTACTTCTTAATCGTCATACTACGGCTAATGGCCTCGCTCGGTTCAGATGGAAGCGATTCCCAAGCATTGCAAGCAGGGCACTGCCAATGGTATTGTTTAGCGCGGAAGCCGCATTGGTTGCAGTGATAAGCAGCGCGATTGCCGATAGCATTACGAACCGTTTGTTGCATCAATTGAATATCTTGATCATTTGCACTTTTACTAGAATGCTCAGCCATGGCGCGCGCTTGTAATAGCTGGTCAAGCGTTTGCAAGCTTGGCTGTCTAATAAGTTCATTTCTGGCTAGTATCGCCGCGCTATTCGCGCCTTCTTCTGCTATTGTTGCTTCATATAATGCGTACATGATAGAAGGCAGTTTATAGTTTTCTAAATAAGTTTTGAGTAAGGCCATGCCTTCTTTCAGTTTATCTAGTGCGGCATGGCTTTGTAACAACTTATTGGCAACTAGCCCAAGATACTCAGGGTCTTGAAACTCAATATGTTTCCAGTGTGAGATGGCGGCGGCATGACTACCAGACTGCATTTCTAACTCACCTAATAATACATTGGCACGGATACATTTTTTGTTTGCATTCAACGCATTGGCAAGATGAAAACGTACTTGATCTGGCTGCTGGTCTATCATTGCATTCATGGCTAACTCACAATGGTATTGTGCAATTTCTATTCTAAAAGGGATGCCAGATAACCGCTCTAATTCGATTGCCGTTTCAACTGCTAATAGCCACTCACGTTCGCGTACATAAATTTCTAATAGAGAGTGTAATGCAGGCTGACGATAGCGTTTGTTGGTTAAGTTTTTAAATAACTCTTCCGCGCGGTCATATAAGCCTGCTTTTAAATAATCGAGCGCTAGCTCGGCTTTAACTGCATCTCTTTGGTTCTTGGTAAGCTCTTTTTTCTCTAATAAATTCAAATGCATATTAATGGCGCGGTCAGTTTCGCCTGTACGTCTAAATAGGCTGCCGAGTGCAAAATGTAATTCTAATGAATCACTATTGGCATGAATCGCTTCAGAAAAAGCATCAACCGCTTTATTGTGTTGATCGCCAATTAAGAAGTTGAGCCCTTTAAAATAAGCCGCCGGCAATGTGGTTGATTCAGCAACAATTTGTTTGATATCGACGCGTGCAGCTATCCAGCCCAGTATAAAAAATAAGGGGAGAATTAATAGCCACCAATATTCAAATTCAATTGTCATGTCATGTCATGCTCGTGATTAGATTGTTATCATTTTACCTAAGCGTTACGCTTGGGGCTAATGATAAACAAAAAAAGAATAAAAAAAACGGCACATCATCGATGTACCGTTTTTTATCAAATCAACTCAGACTAGCTAGCCAAATCCACGCGATCGCGTAACTCTTTACCAGCTTTAAAATGCGGCACATGCTTAGCAGGCACTTGCACTTTGCTGCCAGTTTTAGGGTTGCGACCTAAACGAGGAGGGCGATAGTTAAGACTAAAACTACCGAATCCTCTAATTTCAATACGTTCACCTGTAGATAAATTATCAGTCATTGCATCTAAAATCGCTTTAACAGATAACTCAGCATCTTTCACAACGAGCTGCGGAAAGCGTTCCGCAAGTAGGTTGATTAGTTCAGATTTTGTCATGGCTATATGGTCTTTTCTAATTGACTAGTGATTATTTCTTGTCTTCCATCTTCGCTTTTAATAACGCGCCAAGATTGGTGTTGCCTGATGCAGCTGCCGCTTCTTCAGCTGTTGGTTTAGCTGTTTTTGCTTTCGCTTTTGGCTTAGCAGCAGAATCATCAGCACTTACTGATACTGTTTCACCACTTGGATCTTCAGTTAGCTGTTTAACGCCTAAAGAAATACGCTCTTTCTCAACATCAATTGCTAAGATAACAGCTTGTAGCTCATCACCTTTTTTGAAGTTGCGAATCGCTTCTTCGCCAGATTGTGTCCATGACAAATCAGATAAGTGAACAAGGCCATCAATATTGCCTGGCAAGCCAATAAACACGCCGAAGTCAGTAATTGATTTGATTTGACCTGCAACGTTGTCGCCTTTAGCGTGTGTAGCTGCAAAATCATCCCAAGGATTAGGTTTACATTGTTTCATACCCAATGATAAACGACGACGATCTTCATCAATTTCAAGAATCATCACTTCAACTTCATCACCTAATTGCGCAATTTTGCCCGGGTGAATATTTTTGTTTGTCCAATCCATTTCTGAAACGTGAACAAGACCTTCGATACCTGGCTCTACTTCAACAAACGCACCGTAATCAGTTAAGTTTGATACTTTACCGAATAGACGTGTGCCTACTGGGTAACGACGGCCTAATGAAACCCATGGGTCATCACCAAGTTGTTTGATGCCTAATGAAACGCGGTTTTTTTCTTGATCAAATTTCAATACTTTTGCTTCAACTTCGTCACCCACTGTTAACACTTCTGATGGATGCTTAACACGACGCCAAGCCAAATCAGTAATGTGTAGCAAGCCATCGATGCCGCCTAAATCAACGAATGCGCCGTAATCAGTAATGTTTTTAACGATACCTTTAACAGTTGCGCCTTCAGCCAATGTTTCCATTAGCGCTTCGCGGTCAGCACTTGCAGTTACTTCCATCACCGCACGACGTGAAACAACGATGTTGTTACGTTTGCGATCAAGTTTGATCACTTTGAAATCCCACTCTTTGTTTTCGAATGGTGTTGTGTCTTTAACAGGACGTACATCAACCAATGAACCTGGTAAGAAAGCCATGATGCCATTAACAGAAACGCGTAAACCACCTTTAACACGGCTGCTTACATAGCCTTTAACAACGCGGCCTTCGTTCATTGCATCTTCTAGGTCTAGCCAAGCTTCCATTTTCTTCGCTTTATCGCGAGAAAGGATAGTTGAACCAAATCCATCTTCAAGTTTCTCAATAGCCACTTTTACAAAGTCACCAACTTCGACTTCTAGTTCACCTTGAGGGTTTTTAAATTCGTTTGCATCAATCACGCTTTCAGATTTTAAACCTGCGTTTACAATAACGTGGTCGCTGTCGATAGAGACAACTTCAGCAGTGATGATTTCGCCTGAGCGCATTTCTTGGCGCGATAAACTTTCTTCAAATAGGGCGGCGAATGATTCTGGGTTTGAAGAGGTTGTTGAGTCAGTAGTAGACATTAAAAGAGAGTATCCAGTTTAATCCCACCTAGCAGTGGGGAAGTTTAAATTAACATTAAGTTTAAGTGATTTTAAATATTTAGCTAAAAACTTAACACGAACCGCATATTTTACACAAAAAATATCGTGTGTTCAATGACTTAATCGAGATTTATTGCTGAGAATTAGTTTTTTGCAGGCTTGTTTGATATTCTTTTAGGACAAAGTCAACGGCTTGCGCAATATTGCGGTCATCCGTATCGAGTAATATTGCTTCTTTTGTTTGCATTAAAGGCGCAGAAGACCGGGTTTTGTCGCGTTCATCTCTTTCTTGTAAGTCTTGCAAAATGACATCGTAATTTGCATCAATATTCTGCTGTATTAATTGTTTATAACGACGGTTAGCACGCTCTTCCACATTGGCGGTTAAGAATATTTTAAGTTGCGCATCTTTAAACACGACGCTTGCCATGTCTCTACCATCTGCGACTAATCCGGGCGCTTTTCTAAAACTATGTTGCAATGCGAGCAATGCATTGCGTACGGCAGGATGAACGGCTACTTGTGAAGCGCCACTGCTCATCGCGGGGCTGCGAATTTCCTGAGATACATCTTCTTCATTCAATAATACCTCACCGTTTTTAAAGGCTATGTTCAGACTTGGAACCATAGCGCCAAGTGTTGCACCATCGTTCCATGCAATCTGTTTATTGTAGGCGGCTAAAGCAACAATACGATATAACGCACCTGAATCTAAATAATGAAAGCCAAGCTTTGCAGCCACACGCTCAGCAACAGAGCCTTTGCCAGAGGCAGAAGGGCCATCTATCGCAATCACTGGAATCATTAAGTTTGAGTTCATAGGTCGTTAATTTAAAAAGGCGTTAATTCAGAAAGTCGAATGTTTAATAAGTAAAATTAATCAAAAAGGTAAAAACAATCAATTGGATTGTTATTTGTAAAGCCAACATAATAAACACGTTAACCAATTATTCAGGAGCACAATATGATTAAAACGATGACTTTTGCCATTTTACACTTTAGCGTGGCATTTACAGTTGCCTATTTGCTTACGGGTAGCGCTTTAATTGGTGGGCTTGTGGCACTTGTCGAGCCAGCCATTAACACCGTTGTATTTTATTTTCATGAAAAAGCATGGATGCATCATCATGACCATGACCAACAAAAACGTGAAATGGATGAGCATGAATGGGCTCACACATAAAGACCTAAAACGCGATAGACTGAAACACCTCAAAATAACGAGGGAACGTTTTAGCGACACATTTCGGGTCATTAATCGTGATTGGGACACCGCCTAAACTCACCAATGAAAAGCACATTGCCATGCGATGATCGTCATAAGTATCAATTTCTGCATTTGATGTTAATTGCGCAGGCGGCGTAATCGTAATGTAATCTTCACCCTCGATTACCGTTGCTCCAACTTTGCGTAATTCTGTCGCCATTGCGGTTAAGCGGTCGGTTTCCTTCACGCGCCAACTCGCAATATTACGCAATGTGGATGTGCCATCAGCAAATAAAGCCAATATCGCTAAGGTCATCGCGGCATCGGGAATGTGGTTGCAGTCTAAATCGATGGCTTTTAATTTGGTTGTATTGGGTTTGCTAGCCGTAATTTGATTTTCACCGTAATGAATCACGCCGCCCATCAACGCTAATGCCTCTGCAAATTTCACATCACCTTGAATGCTATTAGCATCAATGCCTTGTACATCAAGAGTACCAGCAATCGCACCCGCAGCTAAAAAGTAAGAAGCGCTAGAAGCATCACCTTCAACGTAAATAATATTAGGACTGCTGTATTGGCTATTGGCAGGAATGATAAAGCGTTGCCAGCCATTACGTTGCACTTGTACGCCAAATTTAGCCATCAAGTTTAATGTGATTTCAATATACGGTTTGGAAATCAGTTCGCCAACCACTTCAATCGTCGCTTGTTGACCCGTCAGTGGAAAAGCCATCAATAGGGCAGTTAAAAACTGGCTAGAAACATCACCGCGAATTTGTATTGGTTTGCTAACATCTAAATGAGCAGGTGAGATTTGTAATGGTGGAAATCCTGGATTCGCTAAACATTGAATCTCTGCGCCAGCTGATTGTAGTGCGTTGACTAAATCACCAATCGGCCGTTCATGCATGCGCGGTACACCATGCAAATGATAGTCACCATTTGAAAAAGCTAACGCAGCGGTGAGCGGTCGAAAGGCAGTGCCAGCGTTACCTAAAAATAAATCAGCTTGCTTGTTGGGAAAGTTGCCATTACAACCGTCGACAAATAGGCTGTCATCTTTTTTAGTAAGCGTAATGCCCAAAATTGCCAGCGCTTCTAACATGCGATCCGTATCATCAGAAGCCAGCAAGCCTTTAATTTCTGTGGTGCCGTTTGCTAGTGCCGCTAATAATAAGGTGCGGTTAGAAATGCTTTTTGAACCTGGTAATTGCATCTCACCACTGACGTGCGCGGCTGGTTTTAAATGTAGTTGTTCCATCAATTTACGATTCTAAATATTGTTTAATTCTATAATTTTTTGTTTCTTGCCCATTGATTACGTGCATCACTTGCCCGCTCAAAAGCGGCTTGTAAGGCATCAGTATCATCATTTGCTAAACTTTGTTTTAAGCTTGAAAGTGCTTGTTCATAGCTGGTAATTTCATTTAATAATGCCGCTTTATTGGCAAAACTAATATCGCGCCACATTTCTGGGCTGCTACCAGCGATGCGAGTGAAATCTCTAAACCCACTCGCTGCAAACTCAAATAATTCATCTGCATTATCGCGCGAGGCAATATCTTCCACCAGAGCAAACGCTAATAAATGCGGCAAATGACTGACCGTGGCAAAAATACCATCATGTTTTTCTGCCGGCATCTCTAACACATTTGCACCACACGTTTGCCATAATTGACGAACTAAATTGACAGTCTCTTGACTGTTGTCAGCAGTCGGCGTTAACACCACATTTTTACCGTGATATAAATCAGCCATCGCTGCTGAGGGGCCTGATTTTTCAGCGCCAGCAATCGGATGTCCACCAATAAATTGACTGGCTTGCGCACCCAATACTGCTCTTGCAATGGCTAATATATCGGTTTTGGTACTACCAGCATCGGTGATAATCGTTTGTTGATTAAGATGTGGTTGAATGCTTTGTAAAATACTTTTAGTTTGCGCCACAGGCGCTGCAATCAATACCATATCCGCATCTTGTAATGCAGCCGCTATATCCGTTGCTGCTTCATCAATGATATGCAATTCCAAAGCTTCATTTAAATTAGCTTGATTGCGCCCAACACCAACGCACAGCGGTGCATTCGCTTGCTTTTTCAAAGCCAACGCAACTGAGCCACCAATCAGCCCAACACCAAAGATAACGAGTTTTTTCAACATGTAGTTGTGTTTCTACAGAAGTGAATAAAGGCTGAATTGTATCATTACCGCATGGCTTATGTCGGACTCAGTCGCTAAGTCGCCAGAAGTATCATAACGCGCCGCTTGGATAAGATTAGTATCATTCGAGATAAGCAAAAAGCCACTAACAGACTATATATTAGTTCATGTTTGGTGGACTCGCTTACAGTCCACCGTATGAAGCCAAGAATATAGAGAAGGGTAAGCCTCCAATCATTTTATAACCTTAGTTTAAAATGATTGGCTCACATTTAGCATCAAAGAGGCGGATACAGAGTCTTTAAATTTTAGATCGGCTACTGGGTTGTTGGGCTCGGTTTGGTTTCTAGTTGATGACCTAATGCCTGCAATGTCACTATGATAAAAAAGATTTGCTGAAAGGGATATTTTAGCCCCGCCATTATCATAAGTCAGTTCACTACCTAGTTCTGAAGTGTAGAAAGCTCTTCTGTCCACTTCTCTGATGGATTGACTGTTTGTTGGGACGACGCCTGCTACAAGCTGTGTTTGCTTACCAGTATATTTAGTGCGCCCATATAACACTGCTACATTGCCAGTTAGGTCAAGCGTGAAGTTGTCGTTAAGGCGCCATGACTTTTCTAACCCCACCTCTGGGCCGATGGCGTATGAATCTACGTGCTCGGATTGAGTTAAGAAATTGCTTGGTGTTTGTACTTCAGATAAGACGGTACGAAAATCCTGTTTAAGGACGAGTAAACGCAAGCCAATCGATGGTTTTATGCCGAGTGTCCCAATGCTATCAAGTTCCATATAGGGACTAAGGCTTATAAAAGAGGCTTTATGTTTAAACTTTGCGGTGACATCATCTCCACCAGCAAAGCCAAATCCTGGTTGGTCTCCATTGAATGAGTACCAAGAAAGACGCACGGATGCATCTTCATCATATGTCGTGGACTCGCGGTTGTTAAACCTTGAAAAAGAAGATTTGATGCCGAAGGAGTTAATCTCTTTCCCCCAAATCTGCATATTGTCTAGTTGACGACTGATGGAAAAATGCAGTGTTGGAGCCACATCATTTCCATCACTAAGCTCTAAGCGTCTCTCAAATGAATTACCACGCCGAACAGAAACTGCAGAATAGTCTGGCAGGTTGATATAGGAGGCGCCAATGCCTACTTTGACTGTTACAGGTGAATCGGCTGAGTCAGGTGCTGTTTCCTCAGCAGTGACCACGTTACTTGTTGAAAGTAGAGTTGTTAGTAAAGCAATCAGTGCTAGTTGATTTTTTGACATTTTTTATCCCCATCTACTTAACGTTGATTGACCAACTTTAACAGAGGTTGTATGTAAATAGCTAGAATTGGATGACGTTTAAGTTATTTTTCTAGTGATTGTTGAGAAAGAGTTGCTAATAATGTCATTTAAAGTTGCTTTTTTACAGTCCACCGTATGAAATAAGTTAATCTACTTTTATGCTCAATTAGGTAAATATAACTTCATTTTACTTGGCACTAAGCTTAGTAAGTGTGCACGACATTTATGCCAAAAAGCGGAGAGTAGTAGTAGGGCGGAGCCGATGGTAAATGCAGTAACGGCAAAGCCAATGCCGACGTGTCCCAGATCACTTAATAATGTACTAAACACATAAACGACGTAGCCGAGTGCAGAGACCATAAGGGCGCGGCGGTCGATGAGTAATGAGATAATGGCAATGGCGATATAGAGAATAAGTACGAAGCTGGCTTGTAATAGATTGATATTGCCATGTAATACGCCTAAGAGGTCGAAAACGGGGTGGATAATGATGGGTGCGGCGAGTAAATGTAACCAAAACGCGACATCTGATTTTCGTGTTTGACGTTGGGTATCTTGTTTATCCCAATACATGGCAAATGCGAATACGCCTAGACCCATCATGGTGGCAATTGGTGAGAATAAGTTTGCGGGCATATTAATACTTGCTAATGAGGCGAGTAGGGTTGCAACCAGTGCAGCGGTTCCTGCGGCGATGGTGATTGGCACTTTAAAGCGTAGCCAATGCAGCCATGCGGCGACTGTTGCCACAATTGATGGGATGATAAAGCTTTGTGCGCCTTCAATGCCAATAGGCATCATCACACTTTTTGATGCAGCAAATAGATAGCCGACAAAAGCCAGTAGTAAAACAATTGCTGGTAGTGCCATACGGCGTTTTAGGACAAAAAACTCAGCTAATCCCCAAGCGGCAACAGCTGCTAGTAAGTTGCCGTAAAGCGCGCCACCTATCCATTTAAGGGATGTGATGAGTAGTAAACTGGCGATGACGACAAAGATGTCATTAAAGCCTGAAATTAAGCGAAAGTGCTCTTCATCAGCAACATCGCTGGAAGTATTATTGACGGCTATCGCATGTGCTTTTAACGCATTGGCGGTGGCTTCATCTAAAATGCCTGCTGCAATAGCGGATTGAATATTGTCTTCTGAAATCATACACTTTCCTTATTCGTTTTCGATGGTGATTGAGTCTGCTACAACTAGTTAGCTAGCCATTCGCCATCAATATATTTTTCTTGTAAGTTAAATTTTTCTTTGTAAGCCATTTTTTGGCTTTCTGCAATCCAATAGCCTAAATACACATATGGCAGATTAAGGCTTTTAGTCCAGTCAATAAGCCACATAATGGCATAAGTGCCGTAGCTGGCTTTTGGCTCCGCGGCATCATAAAAAGTATAAACGGCTGAGTTGCCATCATTAACCGTATCAATGACGCTGACGATTTTTACTTGGTTTTGCGCATCTCTAAACTCAATCATCCAACTATCGACGTTGCTTTGGCAGAGAAACTGTTTGTATTGGTCTTCTTCGCTAGACTCATTATTTTGATTGAGGTCATCATCCGCCGCGTGTCTTAAGCCTTGATAGGCCGCATATAATTCAAAATGGGCTTGATGAAAGGATAGCGGGATGATGTTAACAGTTAGATTGTCGTGCTGCTTGTAAGCACGTTTTTGGCTGCGCGTTGGGGTAAACGCGTCTAGCACAATGCGTACAGGCACGCATTTATTGCACTGTTCGCAATGTGGGCGATAGGCGAATTTGCCACTGCGTCTAAAACCTTGCTTAATCAACTCGCTATACACATCGGCATCAACTAAATGATGCGGCGATGCGATTAAACTTTGTGCGCGGTTTTTTGCTATGTAGCCACAAGGATAGGGCGTTGTGACATAGAATTGTAGTTTCTGTAATGGTAGTTCTTTAGGTGAGCTCATGCTGTTAAGTGTATCAACTTTGACAGCGTTTGACTAAATACTTCGCGCGGAATTTCACGTCCGCCAAAACTGGTTAAAAGTGGTGTTTTCATTTGGCAATCAATCATGCCAACGTTTTTGGTTTTTAGGTAATCAACTAGGTTAACAAAAGCGATTTTAGAGGCATCGGTATGCGTATGAAACATGCTTTCGCCATAAAACATTTGTCCAATAATCACGCCATAACAACCGCCAACTAGTTGATTATCTAGCCAGCTTTCACTTGAAACTGCATGCCCTAAATCATGCAACTCACAATAAGCATCAATCATGTTTTGATTAATCCAAGTGCCCGCTTGATCTGGACGCTTCACCTGACTGCAAGCGGTTATCACTTCGCGAAAAGCGGTATTAATACTGAGTTGATAAGGATTCTTTTTGAGTGTTTTTTTAAGTGAGCTTGAGACTTTAAATTCTGCTGGAAACAAGACCATGCGCGGGTTTGGGCTCCACCACATAATGGGGTCACCTTCGCTAAACCAAGGGAAAATACCTTGAGAATAGGCAGCTAATAAGCGTTTGCTACTCAGATCCCCATCAATGGCAATTAAACCATTTGGCTCTTTAAGCGCTTGCGCGAGAGGAGGAAACTTGCTTTCTGCCTCTAAAGCAAGTACGTAGCCGTCTGAAAGTTTGTAGTATTGGTCTGCCATTACGCTGACAGTTTACCTATTAATATTGGAAAGGACTATTCGATCTTACCCAGTTAACCACTGCATCTGCAGGCATTGGTTTTGCAATGCCATAACCTTGCGCATAAGTGCAATGTAAGCGGTGCAACATGCGTAATTGCTCGATGGTTTCTGCACCTTCAGCAATTACTTTTCGATTAAACTCTCGGCTTAACGTCACCACGCCAGTGACGACAGCTAAATCTTCTGGATCATCCAGCATGCCTTTGGTGAATGAGCGGTCAATTTTAATAATGTCGACTGGCAATCTACGTAAATAGACCAACGAAGAATAACCAACGCCGAAATCATCAAGCGAGAAAGTGACGCCTAATTTTTTACATAGCCTAATAATTTTTGTGACTTTATCAAAATCGCTAATCGCAGCTGTTTCAGTAATTTCAATATTCAGTTTGTTCCCAGCAATATCAGGGTGCTTTTTGAAAGCATCTCTCAGAAAAGTAGAAAAGTTTTTATTGGTAATGTGATGTGCAGCAATATTAATACCCACGTAAAAATCCATGCTTTCTTGGCGCCATAATTCGAGTTGTTTAAGCGCGTTTACAATTACCCATTCACCAATGTCAGTAATCAGGTTGGTGCTCTCAATTGTTGGTAAAAAGTCATTCGGATTGAGAAAGCCACGAGTTGGATGTTGCCAACGAATTAACGCTTCCATGCCAATGACGTTGCCTGTATCTAAATCAATTTGCGGTTGATAGTAAAGCAGAAACTCATTATTTTTTAACCCCGCTGTAATGTCTTGTTTCAGGCGTTGTTGACTCTGAGAGAGTTGAGCTAAATTTGAGTCAAATAAATGATGTTGTTTGCCGCCATGGGTTTTTGCGTGATACATCGCATGATCAGCATGGCGCAATAAAGTATCTGGCGGGTTATTGTCGTTGGGGTAAACGGTGAAGCCAATACTCGCTGAGATATAAAAAGTGTGGTCGGTAATGTGAAAAGGTTGCTCTATTGCATAGAGGATTCGGTCTAATGCATGGGAGTATTCTTTGGCGGTGGGTAAGTCATTGAGTAAGATAGCAAATTCATCGCCGCCTAATCTAGCGACAGTATCATGATTGCGGCAGTTATCACGTAGTCTATCTGCCAGTAAAACTAGCAGTTGGTCGCCAACTTCATGACCGTGTTGGTCGTTGATTGGTTTAAAGTTATCCAAATCGACATAACAAATAGCGATAGCCTTTTCTTCTCGTTCAATAGCTGCGAGGGATTGTTGCAATCTATCTGAAAATAGAACGCGATTGGGTAGTTGTGTTAATGCGTCATGATAGGCGAGGCGTTCTAGGGTATTTTGTTGCTCTTTTGCGACTGAATTATCTGAAAACAATCCAATGTAATGCATCAATTCACCCCGCTCATTACGAACAGGGAACATATCTAACCATGCAGCATAGGCTTTTCCATTTTTTTGCTGACACCATACTTCGCCACGTTTGCCTTCGTAAAAGGTAGACGAGTCAAATAGGTCAGGAAAAAAAGAGTCTACCTGATAAGCAAAGCCAAGTTGCTGTGGCTGTTGGTTAAGCGCTTCTTCCCGCGAATATCCAGAGATATCAGTAAACGCAGGGTTGGTATCAATAATATTGGCTTTAGCATCCGTAATAAAAATACCATCATGCGCATGCTGAAAAACGCTAGATGAGATGCTTAATCTATCTGTGTTTTCATTAATCTCTTTGACCATTTGACGTAAGCGGCTGCGCATTTTAAGCATATTAGCAATCAGCGTATCTGGCTCGGCAATGGTAGCATCATCATCGAAGTTGCCTTGTTCGATACTATTCACAAGACGAATAGCCGTTTCAGGTTCGCCGCCCAAAGGCGTTAACACAAAGCGTTTGATGCCATGTTGTGCCAGTAGTATTAGGAGAACGCCAAAAAGGCCACTTAATAGCAGTAGCGGATAGATCGGTGCAACACTGTTGAGATAAGCATCTTTTAATGGAAAGGCAATATAAGCGTGAAAATTCCATTCTGGAATGCTTCTATGCGACACAAACCAATTTTTGTCAGCGTTTTTGAGTGCAGAGGAGGCTTCTTTTGCATCAATATGCTTGGATAGAAAGCGGATATTATGGTTGTAGTCGGTAATCGCCGCAAAACCATGCTCTAAAAAACTCCATTGTTTAATCGCTTGGTCAAGGGCATTCACATTGACCTTGTAACCAACATACCATGC
>Ga0209231_1000309_pt1 | contig 30280 bp, 34 predicted proteins | sample Deesub45470m_DNA_FD_188086 | JGI IMG/M metagenome (GOLD analysis project Ga0209231, IMG submission 188086) | Deep subsurface microbial communities from North Pacific Ocean - 450_OLKR46/470m Metagenome (SPAdes) (version 2) | ecosystem: Environmental > Terrestrial > Deep subsurface > Unclassified ... | reverse complement strand
ACGCAGGTGGTGCCGGCTGCGTTGACCTGGTCTTTAACCACTCTGCTGGCCCTTGTTGCCGGTTTCAGTATGCGTCGCTGCCGCACCCTGACTTCGACCCTGTTCGCATGCGTCCTGCTGCTGCCGCTGGCACCGCTGGCCGGATTTGCTGCCTACGCGCAGGGCTACTGGCTACCAATCACGCTGCCCGGCGCGGCGACGGCTCTGGCGCTGATAGGCGGCATTGCCTTCAACTTTGCCACTGAGGGACGAAAAAAACGCGAAATCCGACGCGCCTTTAACCAGTACCTGCACCCGTCCGTCATTGAGCAGCTGGTTGATCAGCCGGAGCGCTTGCGTCTCGGCGGTGAGAAGCGCGAACTGTCGATCTTCTTCTCCGATCTGGCCGGTTTCTCCACCATCTCTGAACAACTCGAGCCGGAGCCGCTCACTGCCCTGCTCAACGCTTACCTCACCGAGATGACCGATATCATTCTTGATAGTGGTGGCACCATCGACAAGTATGAGGGGGATGCCATCATCGCCTTCTGGAACGCTCCGCTGGCGCAGCCCGATCACGCGTTGCGTGCGGTCAAAGCGGCGATCGACTGTCAATTGTGCCTCGCTGAATTGCGCCCGGTGTTCAAGGAGCGCTTCGGTCACGAACTCTGGATGCGTATCGGGCTCAACACCGGACTGGCAGTGGTTGGCAACATGGGGTCGACCCGGCGTTTTGACTACACCATGCTCGGTGACGCGGTCAATCTCGCCGCGCGGCTTGAAGGGGTGAATAAGGTCTTCGGCACCGATATTCTCTTTGCTTCGACAACCCGCGAGGCTCTCGACGCTTCGCTACCAGTTCGAGAGGTCGCCCGGGTGCGGGTTGTCGGGCGTAGCGAACCTGTGGCGATTTTTGCTCCCCTGGCGACCAATGTCGCCCCCGCACCGGAATTTTCCGTAGCTCATGCTCTCTACTGTCAGGGTGATTTCAGCGCTGCGGCTGCCACCTTCGCACCGCTGGCTGGCGTCGATCCGGTTGCCGCTTCTTACCTGCGTCGTTGCCGGCAGTTTGCACAGCAGCCGCCGCCGGAGTGGGCCGGGGTGTGGGACCTGACCGAGAAGTAGACGGCAGTCAGGCTTGGCTCGGGCGGTGTATTTTGGGCCAGGATTCTCAGGTGTTTTTTAGCGGATGGGGATTGAAAACGAGAGAGGGGTATCGGTTTACGCGTTGATCAGGTCAGGACGATGATTTCGTATCCAGCCGTTTACTGTTGTTAACAAGGCCTCGGCTTCAGCAATAGCGGTCGAGACAGCCGCTTGATCAACATAGCTGCCTAGATAATCGGCTGCGTTCCGCTTGCGGCGCAGGGCATCGAGAACAATCATGGTTGCTTTTGGCAGCGATTGGATCATGGTCATGTGATGGCCGCCACCGGATGAGCTCGGACGAAAACCGTTGACCAGCAAGGCGAGCATTGCCAGTTGCATGATCACTTTGTAGGCCGCGTCAAATCGGGTTTCATCGCTGACCACCGTGACGCGAGAATCAGCCAAATTGCGCCGAATAGCGGCAAGTAACTGTTGAACCTCCTCAATCGTGGTCGTGTGTTCTTTAAGTTGTCCGGTCCCCACCAAGTTGTCCAAAGTCATTAGCATCCCCCCGTACAAAGATTTTGAGCTCACGCATCAGTCGCACGACAAACGGGTCAGACAGTTTTGCTCTGAACTCGTCGCGGCTCATGACTATCGGATTGATTTCGCGCCCAAGTTGTTGATGGGTGTCGGCCAGGGCACCAACCACATCAGTAAGGGAGGCCGCACCGATAACAAACAGATCAACATCGCTGGCCATGCGCTCACGGCCTTGCGCGACAGAACCGAAGATAAAGGCAATCTCTACCATCTCCTGCAGAGGAGCCAGCGCCGCTCGGATCACATCTGCAAGGCCGGTGGTCTTACGGAACAGGCTAGCCAGATCTGGATAAATCTGACACTGTCGGTTCGCTTGGTAATAGACCTGGTTGCCTGAGCGGGATCGGGTGAGCAACTCCCCGTCTGCCAGCAGTTTCAGCTCGCGATGTAGGGAGCCAGCCGGGATTGTGGTGAGGCGGGCAATTTCGCGAACATGAAAACGTTCATCGGGGCGCATGAGCAGTAGCGTCAGGATCTTGCGACGATAGGTGCCAAAAAGAATTTCGACCGGGCTTGTTGCCAATGTTGGAGGCCTTTCGTTCTCAATGTTGCTTCACTTGTAGCTTATTTGAGAACATAAGGCAAGTCGCAAAAACAAAAAAATCTGCCCACGGCTATTTGCAGGAGTTGCCTTACGAAAAGGTCTGATTCTCCTGCTCCAGCACCCGGATAAACGTCGTCCGCTTTGACAGTTCACGCAGCGCGCCGGCGCCGACGTAGGTGCAGGTGGAACGCAGGCCGCCGAGAATATCGCGCACTGTCCCTTCGAGCGGACCACGGTAGGGGACTTCAACCACTTTTCCTTCTGATGAGCGGTATTCGGCAACGCCACCAGCATGTTTCTCCATCGCTGTGGTGCTGCTCATGCCGTAGAAGAGCTTGAAGGTCTGCCCATCCCGTTCCAACAGCTCGCCACTGCTTTCGTCGTGGCCGGCGAGCATCCCGCCGAGCATGACAAAATCAGCCCCGCCGCCGAAGGCTTTGGCAACATCGCCGGCACAGATGCAGCCGCCGTCCGAGATAATGCGGCCGCCGAGGCCGTGGGCGGCATCGGCGCATTCGATGACCGCCGACAGTTGCGGGTAGCCGACGCCGGTCTTTAATCGTGTGGTGCAGACCGAGCCCGGGCCGATGCCGACCTTGACGATGTCGGCACCGGAGAGCAGCAGCTCTTCGACCATTTCACCGGTGACGACATTACCGGCAACGATGGTTTTATCCGGATAGACTTCGCGGACCTTGCGCACAAATTCGACGAACGATTCGGCATAACCGTTGGCAACATCGATGCAGATGAACTGCAGGCGAGGGTGAGCTTCAAGGATACGTTTAAGCTGCTCGAAGTCCTGACCGGCAGTGCCGGTACTGACCATGATCCAGGGGGTGATATCCTCCTTCTGGCGGGCGAAGAAAGCGGCCCATTCATCGAGGCTGTAGTGCTTATGGATGGCGCAGAGCAGGTGGTGGCGGGCCATCACTTCGGCGGCAGCGAAGGTGCCGACACTGTCCATGTTAGCGGCGATGATCGGCACCCCGGTCCATTCGCGACGGCTGTGTAAAAAGGTGAATTCACGCTCCAGTTCGACCAGGGCACGGCTGCTTAAGGTTGAACGTTTGGGCCGGATCAGGACATCCTTGAAGCCAAGTTTGATGTCTGCTTCCACACGCATGGGGCGCTCCTTTGCAGGGATGATCGGGGTAATAAGATGAAGATCAGTTTAACAGCTTTACCGGGGCTTGCAGGAAGGTGAGATGCCTTTTTGGGTTGAGTCGTTGATGGCAAAGCTATTAGGCAATAATTTTCGTTGACTTAGCTCTAATGTCCTAATATTATTGGTGAAAATTAACTGAACTTTCTGAGGTTAACGTGGGGGCGTAGGGAGTTCTTATCGAAACGGTCAATGCGCGATCCGGATCGCTTTGGCTGTTTTTTTTGATATGACAATTGAAATTTTCGTCCCCAGAGTATGTTCTATAACGACGGGGACATAACCATGGAGGGATTTTGACATGAAAAAGATTTTCCTGAAAGTCGTAGTTCTTTTGGTTTGTTTTGTTTTTACTGGTCAATTTGCACAAGCGGAAAATGAAAACAGCATAAGGCTATCCTTGGGGGTTGTTCCGGGCGTTGATGAAGTAGAATTTTCAGGATCAGGAGGTGTGGCTACAGCTTCGCTGAGTGACGACACGGGTGGTAATTTTAGCTTGAGCTTGGTTCATAGAAATAATGTTGAAAAACCGGTTGGATTTGTTATTGCCGCGGGATTGTTCACCAAAACGCACACCGGTACCGACGTGGTTGGCGATGAAGTTAAGCTTCAGGCAATCGGGTTTAGCCTCGCACCAGGGCTGGCTTTAAAGGTTGCGGAGAGGGGGCACTTGGAGTTGAAGGTTGAAGGCGGAATTGGTTCAGCGAGCCAGGAACTCACCGGGTTCACGGACGGTAGCGGTCCCTATTATTATTTGGGTTTCAACGTCGGGGGGTATTACAATATCAACGAAGTTGTTTCGTTGGGGGCTGATGTTGGTTATATGAACTTTACTAGCGATGGAGAGGTTTCGATTCTTGGTGGTGTAGCAGATTCGAAATTTACGGGGTCTGGACCGACAGCCAATATCTCTTTAAGCTTTATATTTTAAAAGAAAAAATCTGAGTACAGCACAGAATCCAGTTCCACATGCTTTCATTCATACGAATTGATGCATCCATCAAAAAAACGAAGGGCGACCCAGGATGGGTCGCCCTTCGTTGCTTCTTCTGATGGTAAATCTTAGCGCTCAGCAAGGATGCGCAGCATGCGGCGCAGCGGCTCGGCGGCGCCCCAGAGCAGCTGGTCACCGCAGGTGAAGGCGGAGACATACTGCGGCCCCATCTTCATCTTGCGTACGCGGCCAATGGGGACGCTCAAGGTGCCGGAGACTGCGGCCGGGGTCAGCTGACTGACCGAGGCGGCCTTGGTGTTGGTGATCAGCTTCACCCACTGGTTATCGTTGGCGATCAGTTGCTCGACCTCGGCGATCGGCAGGTCCTTCTTCAGCTTGATGGTCAGCGCTTGACTGTGGCAGCGCATGGCGCCGACGCGGACGCAGAGCCCATCGACCGGGATCGGCTTGCTGGTGCCGAGAATCTTGTTGGTTTCTGCGTAGCCCTTCCACTCCTCGCGGCTCTGGCCGTCTTCGACTTCGCGGTCGATCCACGGCAGCAGGTTGCCGGCCAGAGGGGCTCCGAACTCCTGCTGCGGCATGCTGCTGCTGCGCAGGGCGGCGGTGACCTTCTGGTCGATCTCCAGAATCGCCGACGACGGGTTTTTCAGCAGCTCGGCGACCGAGCCGTGCAAAACGCCCATCTGGCTGAGTAGTTCGCGCATGTTCGGCGCCCCGGCGCCGCTGGCCGCCTGGTAGGTCATGGACGAGATCCACTCAACGGCATCGGCGCGGAACAGGCCACCCAAAGCCATCAGCATCAGGCTGACGGTGCAGTTGCCGCCGATGAAATCCTTCTGGCCGTTTTTCAGCGCCGCATCAATGACACCACGGTTGACCGGGTCGAGGATGATGACGGCATCTTTTTCCATGCGCAGAGTGCTGGCGGCGTCAATCCAGTAGCCTTTCCAGCCGTCCTTGCGCAGGGCCGGGTGGATCGCCTTGGTGTAATCGCCCCCCTGGCAGGTGATGATGATATCGAGCTTCTTCAATTCGGTCAGGTCGTCAGCGTTCTTCAGGGTCCCGGCATTCATCGGGGCCGCCTGCCCCGCCTGGGAGGTGGAGAAGAAGACCGGTTCGACACCGGCAAAATCATTCTCTTCCTGCATACGCTGCATCAGCACCGAACCCACCATGCCGCGCCAGCCGACAATACCGACTTTCATTGTTCTTGCTCCTTCGTTGGAGGAAATAAGGGACGACTGCCTGTTGCAGTCGGCGAAACTATACCCGAGTGAAAAGAAGATTGAAAGAGGGTAAATCGAGCCACCCTATGATGTTGACCATCTCCCGGGCCTGGTTGATGTCATAATGCAGATGCCGGGCGATGCAGCTGTCACCAGTGACTGAAAAAAGTTCAGCGGTTTTGTGGCTTCGGAGGGTCTTGATTCGCTACTTTCGTGAATGACCGACTAAATTGCAGTCAATAACCCACATGACTTACCAGCGTCCTTTGGTGTAAACTTATACTTCTGGAAGCCTTGACCTCAGCGACTTTATTGCGGGTCTACATCCTGCCAACAGGAATTTTATGCAAAAAACTGTCCTTCAGACCTTCTGTATGCTGTTGTTCCTGACAGTGACAACCGCATCAATCCCCCAAGCCGCAGAAACAGGCAAACCCGGAGCGCAAAAGGCGTCTATTTCACTCGCCGGCGATTATTTTCCAGCCGATAATTTCGACAGCGTCCGAACGCAGATTTCTTCACGCTTGCCGTTAGGCCAAATCGGCGATTACAGGGTTAATAGCAAAATGGAATTTGGCTACCGGCATACGGGGGGGAGTACCACCTTTCCCGAAGATCTTTATCGCGCCGGGGCAACGATCAGCCTGGCCAACGCCAAAAATCGTTTTGAACTCGGACTTTCCTCGGCTAGTGACGAACTGTTTCACAGCATAGACGAAACCAACATTAGCCTGAGCGCTACCCGCGAGGTGAAGCGTTGGCAGAACAGCTCACTGCACTTGGGAATGGCCTATTTCAGCCGCATGGGTTTCCCCTTGCCGGTGTTTCTCTACACCTACAATGATGAGGATCTGACTTGCATCGTCGGGGTCCCGGTGACTTCGTTGCGCTGGCGGATACATGACATGACCACCCTTGTGGCCTCTTATCGACCGGTCCGCCAGGCCAGTCTGGGCCTGGAACAGGAACTTTCCCCGACGTTGACCCTGATCCTCGAAGGGGCCATCGAAGAGGATAGTTATGATATCGCCGGACGCGCTGACCCCGACAAATCCCTGGTGCTGGAGATTCCCAAGGCGACGCTGAAACTCGAACAGCAGATGTCTGCGCAATTGTCCTGTAATTTGACCGCCGGGCGGACGTTTAACGCTCGTTTTTTTAAGCGTGAAGGCTTTAATGGCAAGGTGAATGAAGTGCAGATTGATAATGCCTGGATAGCAGGCCTTGGTCTAAAAACCACATTCTGATCCTGCTGCAAAACCATGCCGTTTATGACGTCGTTGGTAGAGGGTAGAACCCCGCCTTGGAGTCGTCAGGGATGGTTTCACTCGGGGGCAGAAGTTGGTATGGCCATCGCCATCATTGGTCGTCGTGCCCTGTTTCTTTCAGGTCAGAGCTGTGCAGGGCTGCACGGGCCAGTACATGCGAAGCGACTGGCATCGTCAGCCAGAACAGCAGCACGATGACACCCGCGCGCCATCCCCACTCCCACCCGCCGCCCACCAGGGCGGCACCACTGACGATCAGAACAATTCCCAGTGAGCCGGCCTTGGTCGCGGCATGCTGCCGCGACAGGGCGTCCTTGAGCACGAACAGGCCGGCGCTGGCCAGCAGCAGCACGAGGACGCCGAATCCCATAATAATCATTCCGAGCGTACTCAAGGCTTGGTCTCCTTATCCTGTTGGGAGCCCTGTTCCACGAGGCGCGACCAGGCCAGCGTGGCGACGAAGCCGATCAAGGTAACGCCAATGGCGATATCGAGAAACAGCACCCGACCGCTGGACAGCGCGGCGAACGCGCAGAGGGCCACTGCGGCGGAGAAGAGGATGTCGAGGGCGACAATGCGGTCGGCATCGGTTGGCCCGCTGACGAATCGTACCACGCCCATCGCAACACAGACGAAAACCAATACAATAAGCAGCGTGATCATGTCTTCCTCTCCGGGAAAAGTGCGCAGATGTCCTGTTCGAAATCGTGCCGGATCGCCGCCAGGGTCGCCTCGGCGGTACGGATATCGAGCAGATGCATGAGGATCTCCCGGCGCTGCGGGTCAATGTCAATGGCACTGCTCCCCGGCGTCAGCGTGACCAGAGCACCCAGCACGGCGGCGCCCGTGGCGCTCATCGGTGCAAACCGAAGTCGGATCAGACCTGTCGGCGGCGGGGTGCGCTGCAGGATGACCCGCGCTGTGGTCAAGCCTGAAAGGACGCAGTGTCCGGCAAAGCGCAACAGCAAGCGGGCGAGGATGAGCGGGCGCAGTCTCATGGCACCCCTCCGCGCAGCGTGGTGGCGGCATCAGTCACGAAGCCAAGAAGCGGGTCGGGGTACAGACCCATCCACAAGGTCACCAGCAGGATGACGCCAAGCCCTGTGTATGCCGGTGTCAGACGTGCCCCGGCGGGCAACTTCCAGGTCTGATCCGGGTGCGGTTTCCAGAAGGCCTCAAGCCAGATTTTCATCATCGAATAGAAGGTCAGCGCCCCCACCCCCAGGGCGGTGCCGGCCCAGAGAAACTTGCCCTGCAACAGGCTCTCACGAATGATCATGTACTTGCCCCAGAAGCCGCTTAGCGGCGGTATGCCGACCAGCGACAGGGCCAGGAGCAGGAAGAGGACGGCCAGTCTTGGTCTGACGGCATAGAGGCCGCCAATCTTGCGCAGGTCGTAATGACCGCTCAGGCGGAAGATCATGGCCGCGGTCAGAAACAGTCCAGCCTTGACCAGGCTATGGTGCAGGGCGAAGAAGATCGCTGCGGCGTCACCGGCACGCGAGGCCAGCGCGATAGCCAGCAGCATGTACCCGACCTGGCTGATGCTGTGAAACGCCAGAATGCGGCGCATGTCCCAGTGATAGGCGGCGCCCAGAACGCCGGTCACCATGGAGAGCAGCGCGATCCAGCCGAGAAGATCAAAGAGCAGTGGCGGGGCCGGATGGAAGACGCCTCCCATAATGCGGATCAGGGCGCAGATGCCGATCTTGCTGAGCAGCGCCGAGAACAGGGCCAGTACCGGCCCCGGCAAGGTGTGATACGAAGACGGCAGCCAGGCGAAGAAGGGGAAGGCGGCCGATTTGATCAGGAAAGCGATCAGCAACAGGCCGATGAGTGGCAGCAAGATGCCGGAATCCTGCTGGGCTGCGGCCGCACCGAGCGCGGTAAAATTGAGCTGTCCGGTGGTGGCGTAGAGCAGCGCGACCGCAGTCAGCAGCAGCAGTGTGCCGACCAGATTGAGGGCGAAATACTTGAGCGTCGCATCGAGCTGACGCAAGGTTCCGCCCTGGGCGAGCAGGCCGAGAGAGCAGATTAATGCCATCTCGAACCAGACATAGAGGTTGAACAGGTCGGCGGTGAGGAACGCGCCGCAGGTGCCGGCGACCAGTCCGTGCAGGAGCGGGTAGAGGGCCGGTGCCGCCGGTGCGGTGTCGACGTCGCTCCACTGCCAGAGCAGGGCAATGGTCAACATCAGGGCTGCAATCAGCACGAGTGCCACGCCGAGGCGGTCGGCAGTGAACTGGATGCCGAAGGGCGGTGGCCAGTTGCCCGTCGTCAGGGTGGCGGTGCCACGGAGCACCACCTGGCGAAGCAACGCCCCGGCACAGACCAGCAGCGCCAGCGCTCCACCCAGGCTCACGATCCGTTGTAGTCGCGGGGCCGAATAAGCCAGTGCGCAGAGCAGGGCGGTGGCCAGGGGGACCAGCAGGGGGGCGACGACCAGGTTCATGTGGTCTCCTCCATGGCTGGCTTGATCGCCTCCGTGGACGGCGGTTCCGCTGCCCGCAGCAGAGTCACATCGTTGCTCCCCGCCAGCTTGATGAGCCGAACCGCCAAGACCAGAGAGAAACAGAGCAGGGCAAAGCTGATAACGATGGCCGTGAGCACCAGGGCCTGCGGCAGGGGGTTCGCTGCCGCTCCGAGGGTTGTCGCGCCCGCCTCAAGAATCGGCGGGACCGTGCTACCCAGGCGACCGCCGCTGAACAGCAGCAGGTTGACACCATTGCCGAGCAGAGCCAGACCGATCAGGCAGCGCAGCAGGTCGCGCGACAGCGTGAGATAGGTTCCCGCCGCGAGAACCATCCAGAATGCCAGTGCGACCGCCCAGATCATGGGTCCTCCTCGATGGCGCCCACCAAAGCCAAACAGTACCCGCCGATGGCTCCCCAGACGCACAGGTAAACGCCGAGATCGAACAGCAGCACAGTCGAGAGCGGTAATTCGACTCCGGCGAACGACAGGTTCGTCCAGAGATGGGTGAGGAACGGTTGCCCCTGCAGCACTGCCGGTAGGCCACTCAGAAGCGCCAACAGCGCCCCGCATCCGGCCAGCCGCACCGGCCCGAGCGGCAGTCGTCGCAGCGCCCGGTGGGAGCCGAACACCAGAGCGTAGGCGGCACTTGCCGCGACCGCCAGCAAGCCACCGATGAAGCCGCCACCGGGGGCATTGTGGCCGCGTAGCAGAATCCAGAGTGATCCGATCAGCAAAAGCACGTAGAGCGTGCCGGTTAACACTTCAGCGATCAGCGCCCGCGAGGTCATGGCCGGTTCCTCCGGGTGATGGCGAGCAGGGGGAGTGCTGCCAAAAGCGCAAACAGCAGCACCGCGATCTCCCCCAGTGTGTCGAGTGCACGGAAATCGACGATGATCACGTTGACGACATTGCGGCCATGGGCCATCGGCAGGCTCTGGCTGTTGAAAAAGTTCGACAGGTTGCTGTCGAACGGAATACCCGAGACCATCAGCGCCAAGCCGGTCAGGACGGTGGCGAAGGCGATGGCCACACCCAGCGCCAGCGGGTTCAAACGCGTCTGCGGGGGCGGGGCAAGGATGCTTGGAGCCAGTCGCCGCAGCCGGAGCAGGACGGCAGCGGCGACCACGACGAAGATCGTCTCCACCGCGAACTGGGTGAAGGCCAGATCGGGGGCACCGGTGAACAGGAACAGGATGGCGCTGCCGTATCCAATCAGGCCGCTGACCAGCAGCAGCACCAGATGGTCGCGCACGAATAGCGCAGTACCGGCCCCGGCAGCGATCAGCAGGGTGGCACCGAGGACCGGAACGGTCAAGGTATCTGTCGCGGGCAGGGTCCATGCCGGACGCGCTGCCGCCAACAGCGCCAGAACCAGCAAAGTCGCTGTGCCAATGAGGGTCATCAGATAGTTCGGCAACAGACCGTGCTGCAGTCGACGGGTCAGGCCGGCTGCCAGGCGCGGGAGACGGTCCAGAAACCCTCTGTAGGCGGCTTCCGGGCCATAACGTTCAAAATGCCGGACGCGACCGAGCAAGTCATGCAGTCGATCCCAGTAGAGGTAGATCAGACCGCCGAACAGCAAGACGCCAAGAGTGGCTTCGAGCACCGGTATGATGTCGTACGCGGCGTCGACTGCCATCGGGTTGAAACCTGGAGCCATGGCACGCGCCGCGGCGCCGAGCAAGGGGTCGACCAGCGTCGGGGCGAGGCCGAACAGCAGCCCCAATGCCACCAGTGCCAGGGGAGGGAGCAGCATACTGAGTGGGGCTTCGTGGGGGTGGACCTTGCGCGGCACGGAGTCGACTCCCCAGAACACGCGGATGGCGGCAATGGCGGCGACCGCCACGGAAATGCCACTGACAAACACCGTGACATAGCTGACCAGATGCAGCACATCGGACTGAGACTTGGCAAAGTTGATGGCGTCCTTGGCGATAAATCCGAACGTCAGCGGCAAGCCGGCCATTGAGAGAGCCGCCAGCAGAGCGGCTGCTGCTGTCCAGGGCATGTAACGACGCATGCCGGTCAGCTGGTCGATTTGTCGTGTCCCGGCGCCATGGTCAAGGTTTCCGGCAACGAAGAACAGCGGTGCCTTGTAGAGCGCGTGGGCAAAAAAAAGTGCCGCCACCGCCACCGCTGCCCCCTGTCCGGGGAGGCCGATCAGCATGGTCAACGTCCCCAGGGTTGCGACTGTCGACCAGGCAAGAATGCGTTTCAGATCACGTTCATAAATGGTCTGGAAGGCCGCGAACAGCGCCGTGACGGTTCCGGCGCCAACCAGCGTGTACTCCCAGAAGAGCTGGTCGCCGAAGGCCGCGTCGAGGCGGGCCAGCAGGTAGATGCCGAGCTTGACCATGGTCGCCGAGTGCAGGTAGGCACTGACCGGGGTGGGCGCGGCCATAGCGTTTGGCAGCCAGAAGTGGAAAGGGAACTGCGCGGACTTGGTGAACGCGCCGAGAAACAACAGCAACAGGGTCGCATTGAGCCGCGGGTCATCCCAAAAAAGCGGCGCGCGTTCGATCAGAGTCTGGATGGAGTAGCTTTCCGCGATCTGGCCAAGCAGGATGATGCCGGCCAGCAGGCACAGACCGCCGGTGCCGGTCACCAGCAGCGCTTGCTGTGCCGACTTGCGACTCGACTCCTGTGCGTGGTCGAACCCGACCAGTAGAAACGACAGGACGCTGGTCAATTCCCAGAAAATGAAGAGGACCAGCAGGTTGTCGCTGACCACCGCGCCGATCATTGCCAGCATGAACAAGGAGAGCAGGGTGAAAACGCGGTGGCGGCGATGGTCTCCGGCAAGATAGCCGCCCGCATAGATGAACACCAAGGTGCCGACCCCGGTGATCAGCATCAGGAACTGGGCGGAGAGACCGTCGATATGCACGCTCAGTTCGACGCCGAGTGTGGGGATCCATGGCCAGCTCAGCCGCCACGGCAGGGGGGTGGTGGCAACAGCCAGCAGCAGGGCCGCAAACAGTGTCGCCGGTAGGGCCACCGCCCAGGCCGGCCGCCAGACGTGCTTGTTCACCTTTTCCCTGTCATGAGTCGTGTTCTTCAAAAAGCACCTTGATGCGGACCCTTCCTGTCTGGCAGTTCGGGGCCGCTCTGATCTCCTGATCAAGGAAAAAAGCGCGACAGACGCGGAAAATTGTCTGCGGATGTTGCGATCAGGGATAATTCGAGCAGAATATTAACATATTTTGTAGCACAGTTTTATCTGGGTTAGGCTAGGTTTTAATGTGTTGTCAGCTGGATCCAAACGAACTCAGCTTCGGTTGTGTCAGCACGGCGACATTAGCTCTCATCTCTTCAGGAGTGTCAGCATGGAACGTTTCAAAAACATTCTTTTCTCATCATGTGGCGGTAAGGAGGATCTGGCTGCGTTGGATCGTGCGACCCGTCTCGCTGTCAGCAACCGTGCCCGCCTCACTCTCGTGCGTGTTTTAGAGGAACTGCCTCTGGCTGCGAGCTATTTTCTGCCGAAAAATCATCTGAGCAAGCTTGAGGATGCGGCCCGCACGTTGGCAGAGAACGATCTGAAGGCCTTGGTGAAGCGGGTCGATCCCGCCATTAAGGTGGAGACCCGGATTCTGACCGGGAAGGTTTTCATCGAATTGATCCGTGCGGTTCTGACGAACGCTCACGACCTGATCATCAAACCGAAGCAAGCTTCGGCAAAGGGCACGTCGCTCGACAGCATCGATCTGCACCTGTTGCGAAAGTGCCCGTGTCCAGTCTGGATCATCAAATCGACGCAACGTAAGCCGTTCGGCAAGATTCTCATCGCGGTCGATCCTGACCCGTCTGACCCGGAACGACTGAGCCTGCACACCGACCTGCTTAAAATCGGCACCTCACTGGCGAGCAGTGAACAGGGCAAGGTCGAAGTTGTCCACACCTGGATCCTTGATGGGGAGCAGACCTTGCGCGGCCCCCGTTTCAAGATGGGCGAGGCGCAGATCGCAGTATTGGCGGACAAGGCGCAGAAGACTCATCAGGAGTGGCTGGCACAGTTGCTTGCTCCCTATGCAGACCAGTCGATCAAGTCCAGCGTGGTGAAGGGGGAGCCCGGTCCGACTCTCGCGGCACTCATCGAGAAGAAAAAACCGGATATTGTGGTCATGGGAACGGTTGCGCGCACAGGGCTTCCCGGGTTGTTGATCGGGAATACGGCTGAATATGTTCTGGGGCAGATCAACTGCTCTGTTCTGGCCATAAAACCCAGGGGCTTCAAAACCCCGGTCAGCTGAGATTGTGAGTTAACCCCGCAGTCGGTTGCATCCTGAAGCTGAAAAGAAGCCACCATTTGCCGCTGGTGGCTTCTTTTTGAATTTAATGGTCAAAGCCGTTTCCAGACCTTTTTTTGAACCCAGTCTAAGTTGCTCTCCTTTGCACAGTGCCGTTGGCAATCATTTCTTGAAGATTGCAAAGCAGGGCCAGCTCTTCTTTGTCTTCGCGGCCATCAGCGCCGGCCTGACGTAAAATCGAATGGTATTCTTCATTGGTTACAATCCCATCGGCGATGGCGTTTTCGATCAGTTCGCGAAGTTTATCAGCCTCTGTCGACATAATCTGTCCTTTCTGCAAACAAATAACAACGATGACTTCCCCGGAGGGGTGATTTCATTGGGGACTCTATTAGTAATCTAGCGGCTCTCCACGCGTTGTCAATGGAGTTCCGAGGACACCTCAGTTAATTTATGAATCGCACCCAGGGATTTCCGCGCCAGGATATGAAACTAACTGGCGTTTACTGTATAAAAATGACTAAAGGTCGTTGTTAAAAAAAAGGGGACAGACTTATTTCCACAGGCAGAAATATATAAATCCGTCCCCTTTTCGCTTGCGCATCCGCTTGTGCGAAAATCGGCTCATGTTGCGGATCCTGTCCGATTGTCAGTTTTGAGAAAACCATCACGATTTACAACTTTTTTCGTTCAAACCAGAAAAACAAAGTGATGATTCCCGCCCAAAATATCGGGACGATGACCCACGGTGAAATGCCCAGTGCTTCCGGTAACCCGATTTTTCCGAAATCTTTCCAGGCAAGCACTGTTGATTTGAAAAAGGGGTAAAGCTCGGCGTATAATGCGGCACCAACCACCATGCCTATTATGGCAAAAACCGCATGCCAGCGGCCTTCGCCCAAAGCACCCAGCGATGTGCCGGGGCAGAAACCCATGATCGCCCATCCGACGCCAAACAATGCTCCGCCGAGCAATACAGCCCCTACGTTCATTGGCTTGTGGCTCAAGGTGATGATCTCAAAGTCCGAGAGCAGGAGTATCCCGACCATCCCCACCAGAATCGCCGAAAGCATAAATTTGAATATCGTCATATCCTTTAACAGCATGGCACCAATCTGTTTGTCGAAGCGAAGAACACGACCTTTCTGAAGCAGAAAGCCAAAGAATACGCCTGTAACAAGCCCAAGCCATTGCCCGGTATTCATGATGCCCTCCTTCCATAAACTGTATGTGCAACCAAAACCCCTATACCAAAAAACATAATTAAAGCCACAAATGAACTTGCCGACAATTGCATCATTCCGCTGAGACCATGTCCGCTTGGACAGCCATCGGCCAGACGAGCTCCCACCATTGCGATAATTCCACCCGCAAATGCCCCGAACGCGCGTATTCCGACAGATGGGCCAAATCGTTCTTCCCACGTGGGAGGGACCCCCTCCAGCTTAAAGCTCTTATCCGTAATGGACGAAAGGAAGGCGCCCAGAACAATCCCGACAACCAGCATGAATTGCCAATCAACGCGAACCTTTGTTTCGGAGTAATACATGTTTGTAGCGACATGGTCCGGGGAGAGCGTACCCTCAATAAGACCAGCGGCACGAACGAACGTGGTTGATGCTCCCAGGTAGCTGGTCTTGCCCATTAATTGTGTGGTTGCAAGGACTGAAGCAATAGCCAGGAGCCCTAAAAGGGCTCCGGCGAGGTAAGGGCTCCATCCTCCGTCATCTGTTTTCCATTTCATTGTTTTTTCCTTTCTGCAATCTAGTTATATTGGTGATCGTTAATAATATAGCACATTGTTTTTTGCCGTCCACCGATGTTTCGAAATGCCAGGGTCAGGTCTTACTTTGTGACCTTCGATAGCAGCTTTTATAATAGGGATCAGCGCAAGATTTGACCCTTGACCCGCTGGCGAATGTGGTGCGTATGGTCCGCGAGGACGATGCGCAGATCATTGAAACCACAGACCAGAAGTTGGCCGAACAGCTCGGCCGCACCCTCAATCGTATTCATCGCGGTGAGCTGCTGGTCGAGTGGAGCGGTTCACCGAAGATCTGTCGGGTGAGTTGGGGGCGGGGGCAGTAGAGGAGGGGAGGTCGCGTTGATCGGTCGGCGGCTCGGTAAGAGGTGCCGGTTTTTTTTGAATCAACTCGCTAGTTTTATTTTCTCGATGGTCTTTTCCGGACGGTTCAGCGCCAGATCGTAAGTTGCCTGAAGATTGAGCCAGAATTCCGGTGTGGTTTCGAGGGCTTGTGACAGCAGCCAGGCGGTCTCGGATGTGATGCCGCGCTTGCCGCGCACGATTTCGTTCACTCGTTGTACCGGAACTTTGATGTGTGTGGCAAAGGCAACCTGACTGACACCGAGTTCATCGAGAAACTCCTCTTTCAGGATTTTTCCGGGATGGGTCGGGATGCGATGAGTGGGGATCATGATTTTCTCCTTGTCGAGACGTTAGTGGTAGTCAGTCAATCGTACTTCGTAGGCGCTACCGGCCTGCCAGCGAAACACGATACGCCACTGGTCATTGATGCGAATGCTGTAAAATCCAGTCAGGTCACCTTGCAATAACTCCAGTCGGTTGCCTGGAGGTGAGCGCAAATCCAGCACATCATGGGCGCTGTTGACCATGTCCAATTTATTACGGGCCCTTTTAATAACATCCGGCGGCAGTTTGCTAATGCTCGCATGCTCGGTGTCGTGATACAGGGACTGTGTCAACTTGTCGCCAAACGAAGAAATCATCCGTAAGAATCCTTTGTTGAATCTTATCGCTTACCGGGTTACCGTGCAAGCGGGTATTTTAAATTTGGGTGTTGACTGTTTTTTAGACGCAGGTTTTTTGCGGATGGCAGAAAATAGAGATTGATGGTCGTATTCGCGGGATAATAATTCAACCGGACTAGGGCAATTCCCCATTTATCAAGCCTTTCCCCCGGCGGCTCGGGAAAAGGCCGCCGGTTTTTTGTGCTCCGGGCGGCCCGATAAAAAGTGATCTCAGATTGAGTTTGTTTGAACCCAAAGAGAGGTCATTATTTTTTTAAAGCGGTTGAGTTTGGAATACTGGGAGGTGTACCAATGAATATGGGGAGTGTACCTAATTTCTCATTGATGAGGGTGTTCACTTTTCGTGGGTAACTCTGTTGCCTAATGCCGGTGTAACGGGTGCATTGGAGCGTAGCGTCAATGCACCCGTTACACTTTAGTTATGCTATTTACTGCACGACCCTTTTATAGCCATATCTAATTTTTTAACTTCTCCTTTTCCCTCTTCTTCATCGACTAACTCTACTCCGGCACCGCCGACGAAAGCACCCATTTTGATGTATTGCTTAACAAAGTAGTTCTTCCCACCTTCCGTTTTAACTACTAAATCGTTAGGCGAAAATTCCGACTCTGTGGAAATTTTATGCTCTTGATTGCCGATTACCTCTTCATAGAAAAATACATTAGGCGCTGTTTCACCAATACATTTTCCATCAATCCAGACATCCTTTTTTAGGGCGGCACCAAAGAGTCCAGAGCGGTATATATACAGCCCAGCTTTTTCTGCAGATGGTGGGCTAAATACTTTCGCCATGTTTGTTTTCTCTTTGCTTTCCATAGGAATAGTTGCACAGCCGGCCAAGAGTGACGTTGCTACTACGATTGCCATAAGTACTTTTTTCATTGTTTTTCCTTTTTTAATTATGAGCAATATTGCTCTGTTTGCTGAATCTTGCATAACGTTTAAAGCTAAGGGACGCGTTCCTCAGATGGGCCTAATCGCAACCTATTCGGACACACTCGCAGTTTCTTCGCTCTCTTAAGCGGATGGTTCGACCGCTATTTATGCAGCCTGCTTCTTTATTTGGATAACTCTCAATGCACCACCGAGTAATGGCGCTGCAAGTGAAAAGAAAATTATTCCTAAAATGTTGAGAGCCAGCGTATCTATTTCATAGTTCTGCTCTGTTTGTGCGTACATGATTCCGACAGTGACTAGTGAAAAGATTGCAGCAAAACAACCTAATACTATTGAATTGAGGATTTCATGTCGTGGAGACAATTTTGCGGTTACATACCCACCAATAACCATAAATACAAAACTGATTGCGCCGATTCCAAGACCGATGAAGATCAAGATAAAGCTCGGAATGAAAAACGCGAGGTATCCGTAGACCACTGCTTTTTTATTTATGTTCTTCATTTTTCATTTTCTGCGGTCTAACGGTAATGGGGTAAGTCTCTATAAAACGGTAAACACAGACAGCCTTCTGTCTGCATAACTAAGTCAACCAGTTTTGTAATAAATGCACTTTATATTGATAATTTAAGCATGTTGTGAAATTTGTCAAAATTGTGAACCCACATTTATACAGACTGCCTAAATAGGGAAAAAGGGACAAACCGCGTTCTCTCAGCAGTTTGTCCCTTTCTCTATATTGCAGTTTAAAAGAGGTGTTTCGTCATAAACCCCAGTGACCAAATATCATAAGATAACGACAGCTTAGCGCGGATCAATCTGTTGGTCAAGCCGGTTCGTAAAGACCTGTGCCTCCGAGAATAAATCGCGACCACTTTACTCCTGCCAGAAACAGTGCGCCTCCTGTTTTACTGTTTTCTTACGCCTTTTTGAGCTGGATAATACCGATATCCGGGGCGCAATTCAGGCGGATCGGTATAAAGAAGGTTCCGACCCCTTTCGAAACGAAGGTGCTGCGTCGTTCGGTCTCTTTGATCAGTCCCGCGTTGTTCTTGTAGCGCGGTGAGCAGGGGACCCATAACGCCTGGTCCAAAAAGGGGATACGCACCTGCCCACCATGGGTATGCCCGGATAGAACCAGGTTGACCGGGTCGGTGGCGATGATCTCCTGGTTGATGTCCGGGTTGTGCGATAGCAGCACGACGAAATCGTCCTTGCCGGCCTGCTTGAGTGCTCGACTCAGGCTCGCCGGGCCTTCCCAGTAGTCGTCGACCCCGGCCACCAGCAGGTTGTTGCCGATGCGCTGTGCGGCATTGTTCAGTACTGTGATGCCGTGGCGGGTCAGTTCTGCTGTCACTGCTACCGGGTCGATCCAGTGGTCGTGGTTGCCAAGCACGGCGAATACACCGTGTTTGGCCTTGAGCTCGGCGAGGTGCGGGAAGACGAAGCCGGCGTTAACGAGATTTTTTGCGTTGCGGCTGAGGACGCCGTCGACGTAGTCGCCGAGCAGGCAGACCAGATCCGGTTTGAAATCGTTGGTCTGGTCGATGACCCGCCGCAAATAGTCGGGACTCAGAAAGGCGCCAGCGTGAAAATCACTGAGGACGGCGATGGTCAACCCGTCGAGGTGCTGGTGCGGTACCGTCACTTGCGCCTGGACAACTTCGAGGCGGTCGACCCGGGCGTAGCCGACGCCGCCGGCGACGGCAATGCCGCCGTAGAGCGAGGCCCGGATGAAATTGCGGCGGCTGATTTTCGGTGGAAATGGCATCGCGGTACTGTCTCCAGTGTTACCAGATCTCGAAATGAACAAAGCCTGAATTGAACCGATCCGCCGGCGGTTTCTGTTCCCCTGGTACGCCGAGCGGCACCAGGGCAAACGGGATCACTGCTTCCGGCAGGTTGAACAGCTTGCGAAAGGCGGCGACGCGCTCGTCGTTGGGGTAGATGCCGCACCAGACGGCGCCGAGGCCGGTGGCCTGCGCTGCCAGTAGCAGGTTCTCGGTGGCGGCGCTGCAGTCCTGCGGCCAGAAGAGGGGGTAGCGGCCACTGCTCGGATCGCCGCAGATCAGGATGGCGACCGCTGCCTCCGGGGTCATTTTCGCGTGAGGGTGGATGTCGGCGATGGCCTGTTTTTTGGCCGGGTCACGGATGACGATGAAGCGCCACGGTTGTTGATTGCCGGCCGACGGCGCGGCCATGGCGGCGCGCAGCAGGGTGTCGATCTGGGCATCGCTGACCGGGTCGGGGGTGTAGGCACGAATGCTGCGGCGGGCGTGGATGGTGTCTAGGCTCATCGGTTTTCTCCTGATCAAGGCCAAGGCGAAAGGCTGGAATGGGACGCGGATCAAATCTGATCAAATCTGATTTTCACGGATCAGGCTAACCGGAAAGTCTATTGTTTATGCTTTGGGTTAAATCCGAATTGATCAGATTTGATCTGCGTCCAATTAAAGGTTTTGTCCTGCCAACCGCAGCTCACGACTCCGGATGGAAATGCGCATAGATGCTCTCAGCCAGCGTTTCGGGCAAACCCGGCGTTTCTTTAAGCTGTTCAAGGCTGGCAAGGCGCACCTGCTTGAGGCTGCCGAAGTGGCGCAGCAGTTGCGCCCGGCGTTTGGGGCCGATGCCGGGGAAGTCCTCCAGCGATGAGCGGAGCAAAGCCTTGCTGCGCAGTTTGCGGTGGTGGGTGATGGCGAAGCGGTGTGCTTCGTTCCGCAGGCGCTCAAGCAGAAACAGGCCTGCCGAGCCGTGCCGGAGAATGATCGGGTTGAGGCGTCCGGGGCAGAAGAAGCGTTCTTCGCTCTTCTCCACCGCCTTGCCGCGCACGTTGGCGATCACCCGGCTCTTGGCGATGGAGACCAGATCGATCTGTTTACTCAAGCCGAGCTCCGTCAGCACCGCCTCAACCGCCGACAGCTGCCCCTTGCCGCCGTCGATGAGCAGACAGTCGGGGAGGTTCCCCTCCTCGCGACCACGGCTCAGGCGGCGCTGCAGCACCTCGGCCAGAGCGGCGAAGTCGTCGCTGCCGTCGATGCTGCGTATCTTGTAGTGACGGTATTCACTCTTGGCCGGCTCGCCATCGATACAGACCGCCATGCTGCCGACGGTGTGGGTCCCCTGCAGGTTGGAGATGTCAAAACATTCGATGCGTTGCGGTTTTTTTGCCAGGTGCAGACGCTGCTGCAGCTCGTCGAGCAGACTGGCGCGCGCCGCTTCGCGGCTGCCGCGCTGGCGGAACGATTCGGCGGCGTTGCGTGTTGCCAGCTCGACCAGGCGCAGGCGGTCGCCGCGCTGCGGCACGGTCAGCTTCAATTTTTTGCCGCGACGCTCGCTCAGCCACTCCTCCAGCACCTCGGGATCGGCGGCCGGGACGGGGAGCAAAATCTCGTCGGGGAGGATGGTGTCGCGGCCGTAGTACTGCTGCAGCAGGCCGCTTAATAGTTCGTCCTCATCGAGGCACCACTCAAGGGCGAAGCTGCGCCGGCCGATCATCTGGCCGTGGCGGATGAAGAGGATCGCCACTTCGACCTCGCCGCCGTCGCGGTGCAGGCCGATCACGTCCTGATTACCGCCGCCGGTGTCTGCTACTTTTTGCTTTTCGACACTGCGCGACAAGGCGCGAATCTGGTCACGAAGCCGCGCCGCCTCTTCAAAGCGCATCTGCTGGGCCGCCTGCTGCATCCGCTCGGCTAAAAGCGCCTGGACCTCTTCCTGTTTACCGTCGAGCAGAGCGATAACGCCATCGACCAGTTTCTGGTAATCGGCAGAGCTGATCAGGCCGTGGCAGGGACCGCTGCACTGGCCGATCTGGTAGTAAAGGCAGGGACGGCCGCGCTGGCGGCAGGTATTCAGTGGATGGTGGCGCAGGGGGAAGGTGCGGTGCAGCTCCTTCACCGTGTCGCGGATGGCGCTGGCCGAGGCGTAGGGGCCGAAGTAGCGGGCGCCGTCGCGACGCACACTGCGCACAAGGGAGATAGTCGGGAAATCTTCTTTCGGATCGATGCGCAACGAGATATAGGTCTTGTCGTCGCGCAGATCAATATTGTAGCGCGGTCGGTATTTCTTGATCAGGGTGTTTTCAAGCAGCAACGCCTCTTTTTCGGTGTCGGTGAGCAGGGTCTCGATCTGCGCGACCTTCTCCATCAGAAAGCGCACCTGCACCCGGCTGTCGGTGCCGGAAAAGTAGCTGCGCAGACGATTGCGCAGGTTTTTTGCCTTGCCGACGTAGAGCACCTTACCCTGCGCATCGCGCATGATGTAGACGCCGGTGGCGGTCGGGAAGCTCTGCTGGTCGAGGGGAATTGTGGTCATCGAAGCGTCGCCTGTCGGTCGGGTGGAGGCATTTACGTCTGGAGTGTAGCAGACCGCTGCGCGATGGGGAATAGCGTCTGCGCAATGGCCGGTTTAGCGCGGCAACAGGCTCGGTTTCCCCTTTGTGGTCTCCTGAAGTTGCGCTATACTCCGCGGATATTGATAATCTTAAATCTCTTGCACAGGAGGAGATCATGCGCCGAATCGCACTTGTACTTCTGGCCTTTTGTCTCGCCAGTCCGCTGCCGGTTTTTGCTCAGGAAGAGCTGATTGAAGCCGTTTCTACCAATTACGCTGCCGCTCATCCTGGTCTTGCCTCCTATCAGGTGCGGCTGAAGACCGCCAAGATTGCCGAAATGATTGCACAGATGACGGCAAACCTGCCGCCGGATATGGTCAGACCGGGGGAACCGGAACTGACCAAATACTGGGTGCGTGGCCAGGGGTTTACCATTCGCGCTTCCGGCCCGGTCATGCCGACCATGCAGCAGATGATCAGCCGTTTTTCGGAGCAGTTCTCAGTCGATCTTGGCTCGTTTTTTCTGCCGGTTAGCCAGCGGACGCAGCGCAATGCCTTGCTTAAGCAGGCCAAAGTTAAAAGTGCCGATACCGTTATTGGCAGCGAGCGTTTACACGGGGTTGAGATCCTCTTTGCCAAGCCGACCGACCTTACCGGTGCTTTTTACGGCACTTCCCTCGATCTGCCGCAGCAGGCGGTGACCCGGTTGGTCCTCGATATCGATGCGCAAAAGAAGGTGTTGCGGCAGATGGTTATAGAGGCAGAAGGGGGACCGCGGCTTACGGTCGATATCCGCCATGCCGATCTCCCCGGGGTGCCGCTGCCGAGCGAGATCCGCATTACCTCGCCGGACGGACGCGTCGATGACCGCTTTACCACCACTTTTGCCGCGGTCGCCGGGTTCCAATTGCCGGCCAAACAGGAGCGGCAGATCCGGCGCCCCGAACTGACAGATACCTTTACGGTCGAATTCTTCAATTATGTTGTGTCCACAGCGATGGACGCGAAAACTGCTAAATAGTGAACATTCTCTGGGGCAACATATTCCGTAAACGACTGGAAGAGGAGTCTCTCGCCTATTTTCTGGGTGGGGCGCCGGTTTTTGCCGAACTCGGCAAGCGCAGCCGTATTCAGCTTGAATCACTGGTGCATGTCCGCACCTACAAGGCAAACGAAACAATTTTTGAGACGGGCGATCCCGGTTCGGGGATGTATGTGATCCGTAGCGGTTCGGTTCAGGTCTTCGAGCGCTCGGCCAGCGGGGTGGAACGGGAAATCGCCCGCCTTGGTCCCCAGGACTTCTTCGGGGAGAGTACTCTGGTGGTGCCGGCCAAACGGACCGCTTCAGCACGGACACTGGAACCGACGGTTCTGATCGGGCTGTTTCGAGCCGATATCACCGATCTGGCCAAGCGCCGCCCGGGAGCCGCTTACCGTATTTTACTCTGCATCGCCAAGGTGGTCAGCGAGCGGTTGCACGTGGCTGACAACGAGCTGCTGCGCCTGCGCCAGTCGCATCCCGAGTGTTTTGAGGACACACGCTCTTGACACCACCTTCCTTACCTCTGAGCCGTCAACGCAACAGCCGCGCTCAGGCCGCGTTGTTGTTTACGGCCCTGACCGCCGGTATTGCGACCGGGCTGGCGATCTACAGTTCGGCTGCGGTCTTCATTGATCTGGTGCAGACGGCGACGGCTGTTCTGTTCTTGCCGCTGCTGCTCTCCCTGGTTCTGGCCTTTCTGCTTGATCCCCCGGTTACCCTGCTTGAGCGGCGTTTTGGTCGTAGCGGGGCGATTTTTGTTGTTTACCTGCTGGTGGCCATCGGGGTCCTGCTTTTTTTCAGTTGGCTGATCCCCCACTGGCAGACGGCCTGGACCTCCCTGCAAGCCGATTTGCCGCGCTACACGGCGCGGCTGACAGCGTTTCTGCGCGAACTGCTCGATCAGGTGCAGGCCGAGCTGCCTTTTGTTGATACCCACGACCTGATGATCCGGGTCCGCGCCCTGAGCGACGATCTGGTGCGGGGGGTTATCATCAGTACGCCAAAATCGGCACTGCGGTTTGGTGGTCTGCTGCTGATGGTACCGCTGTTCACCTTTTTCTTTCTGCGTGATGGTGGCCGTATCCTGCGCAGTTGTATCTCCCTCGCCCCGAATCGCACATTTGAGATGATGCACGACCTGACCAACCTGATCACGACGCAGCTGGCCCATTTTATCCGTGGTCGCATCATCGAGGCGACCATTGTCGGTCTGGTGGTCTATATTGGCCTCTCCTTTACCGATATCCGCTATACCGGTTTTCTCGCCGTCTTTGCCGGGATCACCAATCTGGTCCCCTACATCGGTCCGCTTATCGGCATGGTCCCCGGCGTCCTCATTGCTCTGGTTGACCTTGGGATTGGCGGCGAGTTCTGGTGGATTATCATCACTTATTTTTTTATTGCCCAGGTCATTGTCGACAATTTTATTCTCATCCCGATTCTCATCTCGCGTTATTCCAATCTGCACCCTTTGTGGGTGATCATTGCCATCATCATCGGCGGTAAGCTTTACGGCATCCTCGGTATGATTATCGGCGTGCCGATCGCCAGTACGGTCAAGATCGTCCTGTCCGAAATTCGTCAGTACCGGCGTTCCTTCTCCCTCATCGATGGCAACATCGATCTCGATAGCTGACCTTCGTCGCAACCAACGTTTTGCATTCTTGCAAAAAGCCGTTTCTTCCTCTCGCATTACTGCGAACCCGCGCATTTATCGGACCTTGCATCGACTCCCTCAGTATCGCCCCTTTCTGTTTTCGCATTCATGCAAATCAGCCTTTACTGGCAAGTTTTGCACTGATCATGACTTTTCTGCGTAACTAATCGAAATAATTGAATAAAAAAAATATTGAACAGTGTTTGTTTTCTGGTACGACCCTTGCCAATAGAGAGAACACAACAATGCAGCACCTTGGTGTCAGGAGAGAGCAACGTGCGAGTGCAAGGTCAGGCAGGGCAGAGACGAAAAACAACCCGGATCGATCATATCCGTGGTGACTGGCCCTTGTCGTTCCGCGCTGGACGTTTGTCGATGCAACAGATGGACACTTCATACTTCACTAACAGGGAGGACGTGATGAGTACTCAGAATTCGCTTCTACGCGGCTGGACTGTCGCACTGGCCGGAACCGGAATCAACCTGGCCCTCGGCATCCTGTATGCCTACAGCATGCTCAAGGGCGACATTGCCAAACTGTTTGATGGCGCCGGCGACCCTTATGCCGTGGCCTGCCTCTCCTTTGCCTTGTCGATGATCATCGGCGGCAAGATGCAGGACAAAGTCGGCCCGCGCTTGACCGCCATCCTCGGCGGCTTGCTGGTCGGTGCCGGTTTCATCGTCTGCTCGCAGTCGACCAGTTACTGGGGCTGGATCGTCGGTTTCGGCATGCTTGCCGGCCTCGGCTTCGGTTTCGGCTACTCGGCCGCTACTCCGCCAGCGCTGAAATGGTTTCCGCCGGCGAAAACCGGCCTGATCGCCGGCATCGTCGTCTCCGGTTTCGGTATCGCCCCGGTCTACCTTGCCCCGGCCTGCAAGTACCTGCTCGGCGCCTATGGCCTGCAGCAGACCATGTTGATCCTCGGTATCGCCTTCATCACCATCGTCTGCGGCATGGCGATGTTGGTTGCCAACCCGCCGGCCGGTTACGTCGCCGAGATGGTTGACACCAAGTCGACTGGCAAAACGGCACCGGCCAAGAAGGTCGGCAACGAGATGACGCCGTCGCAGATCCTGCGCACCGGTTCCTTTTACACCCTTTGGGTCACCTTTTTCATCGGCGCCGGCGCCGGACTGATGGTCATCGGCAGCATCGCCGGTATGGCCAAGCAGAGTATGGGGGAGTATGCGTTCATTGCCGTCGCCGTCATGTCCATCGGCAACGCCGGCGGGCGAATTGTTGCCGGCGTGCTCTCCGATAAACTCGGCCGCGCCAATACCTTGATGGTTATGCTGGTCTTTCAGGCGACCCTGATGTTCGCCGCCATCCCGGTGGTCGGTGGTAACGCTTCCAGCGGCACCCTGATCACCCTGCTGGCGACCTTTATCGGTTTCAACTATGGCTCCAATCTGTCGCTCTTCCCGTCGTTTGCCAAGGACCTCTGGGGGACCAAGAATTACGGTCTCAACTACGGTGCCCTGTTCTCGGCCTGGGGCGTCGGTGCCTTTGTTCTGGTCAAGGCTTCGGCGGCACTGACCGCCAAGTTCGGTGGCTTCACCATCTCCTTCGCCGTCGCCGGTGTTATGCTGCTGGTCGGCGCCATGCTCGCCTCGTCGCTGCGCCCGAAGAAAGTTGCTGTTCCGGCAACCGCCAGCGATCTGGTCGAAGACGAAGAGCTTATCCTGCAGAAAGTCAGCACCGAATAAGTTCGTCGTTGTCAAACATACAGCTTTGCCCCAAGTATCCGTGTCCGGATACCTGAACCTGGCCCCGCCCTAACCCGGCGGGGCAATTTTTTTGCATCGCATCCGGTGTCATAAAATTGGCCGCTTATCGTCAGCAGACGACGAGCGGCCAATAATGGTTTGCAGTGATCGTTTAGCTTAATAGGCGACTTTAATTCCGGCAAGTTCTTCCTTGCTCATGGCATCGAAGCGGTTGAGGGTCCAGTTGCCGACCCAGGCTTTGAACAGGGCCAGATTCTGCTGACGCTCCGGCTCGGTATCGCCCAGATGCTGGTACATATTCCCCGGCTTGGCGTCGTCGAGTCGCCGCATCAGTGCCCCGGTGTCAGGCCAGCCGGTAAAATAGACCAGGTAGGTGTAGCTGTCCATGCGCGGGCCGATCCCAGCGGCCAGCCATTTTTCTTTTTCCAGCTTGAAGGCCTTGTATTCCGGAGCCTTGTCGCCATGGCAACTGTTGCAACGTGCGTCGAAGAGCGGTTTGATCTGGTCGCGGTAAGTAACCTCCGCGCTCAGCGCCGGGGTGGCGAGGGTCAGCAGGGCAGTCAGCACAAGTGGGGCAATAATCGGTTTCATCAGATAATCTCCTTATGAAATTGAAAACCGTTGTCAAAATAGCGGAGGCGTAATTCCGTGTCAACTTAAATGTTCAGCGTATGGCGGCAGTGGCAGGTGAAGGAGGAACGGTAAGAAAAAAAGCAGGCGACAAACTCAATTGAGTCCGTCGCCTGCTTTTATACTGGAGCCACCCATCGGAGTCGAACCGATGACCTACTGATTACGAATCAGTTGCTCTACCAACTGAGCTAGGGCGGCCGAAGAGTTTGCGGCCCACATAACTACCGCAAATCGGTTGGCGTGTCAACGGCATTTGCCGCCCGGTCGTTCCTGCTCGTACGACCGTAAATTGACGGTAGCAGGCGAATCAGGAAACCGGTTTGTGGCGGATAATGGCGCCGCTGCGCAGATAGATGACGTCTTCGGCGATGTTGGTCGCCAGATCGGCGATGCGCTCGAGGTGGCGGGAGACCGCCAGGTAGTTGAAGATCGGATCGATCTCATCGACCAGAGTCCGCAGGCGGTTCTTGATCCGCAGGTAGTTGTCGCGATGAAATTCGTCAATGGCATCATCGAGGATCAACACTTCGCGCGCCTTGTTGACATCGGAATCGACCAGAGCGTTGAGGCTTTTTTCCAGCATCAGCACCACCTGCCGCGACATGGCGTTGACATCGAACGGCGGCTCGATTGCCGGCTCGGCGGCCAGGGCAATGGCGCGCTCGGCGATATTAACGGACAGATCGGCGATGCGTTCAAGGTCGTTGTTCATCTTCAGAATAACGACGATCAGGCGCAGGTCGATGGCCACCGGCTGATGCAGAGCCAGCGCCTTCAGGCACTCCTCCTCCAGCTCCACTTCCAGATTGTCAATATGCTCGTCTCCGGCCACCACCTTCTTTGCCAGTTCGACGTTGCGCGTCGCCAGCGCCTTGGTGGCGCGCTGCACGCTCTCCTCGACGTCGGCGGTTAAGGTGAGTAGCCGTTTTTTCAGCCGATCCAGTTCGTGTTCCAACAGGTAAGTCATGGTCTCTCCTTCGATCAGCCGAAACGGCCGGTAATGTAATCCTCGGTCTGTTTGTTATCCGGGTTGGTGAAGATCTTGCCGGTGCGGCCGAACTCGACGATGCGTCCCTGATAAAAGAAAGCGGTGAAGTCGGAGATGCGCGCCGCCTGCTGCATGTTGTGGGTGACGATGACGATGGTGTAGCGCTCCTTGAGTTCGCTGACCAGCTCTTCGATGCGGGCGGTTGCGATCGGGTCGATGGCCGAGGTCGGCTCGTCCATCAGCAGCACCTCCGGCTCAACGGCAATGGCGCGGGCGATACACAACCGCTGCTGCTGGCCGCCGGAGAGGGCGGTGCCCGGTTTGTGCAACTTGTCTTTCACTTCGTCCCACAGCGCCGCCTGGCGCAAGCCCATCTCGACCTTCTCCGCCAGTTCATTGCGCCCGATATGATAGTGCTGCTTCAGGCCGTAGGCAACGTTGTCAAAGACACTCATCGGAAACGGGGTCGGTTTCTGGAAGATCATGCCGATGCGCCGGCGCAGCTCGAGCGGGTCGCAGCCGGACTCAAAGATGTTGCGGCCGTCGAGCAGCACTTCGCCGCGCACGGTCTGGCTGCGGTAGAGCTCGAAAATGCGGTTGTAGGTACGCAGGTGGGTCGATTTGCCACAACCGGACGGGCCGATGATGGCGGTGACCTTATTGGCGGCAATTTCGAGGTTATTCGAAAACAGGGCCTGCTGCTCACCGTAAAAGAAGTCGAGGCCGCGGGCGGCAATTTTGATGCCCCCCGGTTTTGGCGTCGCGGCCGGGACGGCGGCAGCAACCTGGGCCGGGGTCGTTGTTGCGGTGGTCAGCAGTTCGGATTGCGTGCGGACCAGAGCGGTGGCGGAAACGATCATGATTTACTCCTGTACCAGAGAATCCCGCGGGTGAAGATCGTGGTGCCTAAGATGCTGACGGTAATCAGCAACGAGGCACCCCAGGCGAGGGTCTGCCAGTCATCGTAGGGAGACATGGCGTAGTTGAAGATGGTCACGGTCAGATTCGCCGTCGGTGCATTGGGCGATTCGGGCCAGTAGGGGCTGTTCAGCGCCGTGAACAGCAGTGGCGCGGTCTCGCCGCCGACACGGGCGATGGCGAGCAGGATGCCGGTGAGAAGACCGGTGCTGGCGGCGCGAAAGACGATGTCCAGCGTCGTTTTCCAGCGCGGTACCCCGAGGGCGAGGGCCGCTTCGCGCAGGGCACCGGGGACCAGAATCAACATGTCTTCGGTGGTGCGGGCCACCACCGGCAGCATGATGATCGCCAGGGCTACCGCCCCGGCAAAGCCGGAGAAGCTGCCGGTGGTCAGCACCAGCAGAATGTAGACGAAGATGCCGATGATGATCGACGGTGTCCCCATCAGCAGGTTGCAGGCAAAACGGATCGCCTCGGCCCGCTTCGATTGCTGGCCGAATTCGGCCAGCCAGACCCCGGCGGCAAGGCCGACCGGAACACCTAGCAGCACTGCCATAGCGGTGATGCCGAGGGTGCCGACGATGGCGTTGGCCAGACCGCCACCTGCCATTCCCGGCGGCGCCGGCAGTTCGGTAAAAAACTCCCAGTTGATGGCGTCGATCCCTTTGAGGATGACTGTCCCGAGGATCCAGGCGAGCATGGCGATACCGAACAGGGCGGCCGTAGCGCTGATCAGGCTGACCAGGCGGTCCGTGTTGCGGCGGAGTGTGAGGCTGCGGGTCTTCATCGCGACGCTCCCATCCGTTTGGCGGTGCGGCGCAGCCACCATTGGGCGGCGATCTGCAGCAGCACGGAGACCCCGAACAGTACCAGGCCGAGCTCAACCAGGGCGGCGAGGTAAAGGTCGCTGTCGGCTTCGGTAAACTCGTTGGCCAGGGTGGAGGCGATGCTGTTGGCGGCTGAAAAAAGTGAGGCGGAGATTTCATGCCGATTGCCGATGACGAAGGTCACCGCCATGGTCTCGCCGATGGCGCGCCCGAGCCCGAGGAAACAGGCGCCGACCACCCCCTGGATGCCGTAGGGGAGCGTCACCTTGCGCATGACTTCCCAGGTGGTGCTCCCCATGCCGTAGGCCGATTCCTTGACCACCGCCGGGACCATGGCGAACACATCGCGGGTGACCGAGGTGATGAAGGGGAGGATCATCAGCGCCAGGATGATACCGGCCGACAGCAGGCCGATCCCCATCGGCGGCCCGGTGAAAAAGGGGAGACCGGGCGTCATTCCGGCGAGCAGCGGCTGAAAGTGATCGGCCATGAACGGGGCGAAGACGAACAGTCCCCACATGCCGTAGATGATGCTCGGGATGGCGGCCAGCAGCTCGATGGCGCCGCCGACGATGCGGCTGACTTGCGGCGGGGCGAGTTCGACCAGAAACAGAGCGATGACCAGGCTCAGTGGCACCGCGATGAGCATGGCGATGAAGGTCGACGCCAGGGTGCCGTAGATGCTGCTCAGCGCGCCGTACTGTTCCGTCACCGGGTTCCAGTTCTGCGAAAAGAGAAAGCTGAAGCCGAACTCTTTCAGTGCCGGCAGCGATCCTTCAACCAGAGTGAGGAAGATGGCGATAATCAGCGCCAGAACGAACAATCCCCCCGTTAGCGTCAGCCAGCGGAAGGCGGGATCGAGCGATAGATGGGTGCGTCGTAGCATTGAAACCTCATCGGCGGGGGACAACC
>Ga0209231_1000308_pt1 | contig 30523 bp, 27 predicted proteins | sample Deesub45470m_DNA_FD_188086 | JGI IMG/M metagenome (GOLD analysis project Ga0209231, IMG submission 188086) | Deep subsurface microbial communities from North Pacific Ocean - 450_OLKR46/470m Metagenome (SPAdes) (version 2) | ecosystem: Environmental > Terrestrial > Deep subsurface > Unclassified ... | reverse complement strand
AATAACTTGTTTTAGACATCAATTTTAAGAATGCTCATAAATTATGAAACCAAAATACTAAAAAGTTTTAAGATAGGCTATTGATATATTGAAGAAGATATAATTAAAATAATAGTGGAGACGCCGGCTCATATTTAAGTTAATTTTTATTATCCAAATATTGTTCTTATGTTGTTGTAAAACAAGGTATTGAGCAATTTTTTTATGCCTTATTATCATTTTTTTTAATAATAAGATATAATAAAATTATCAACCATTTTATCAACGCATAAAAATAATTAAAATTATGAGGCACACATTTTATTTGAGAAAACCAAAAGGAGAAAAGGAAACATTAATACTTTTTTCGTGTTATTTTAAAAATGAACAAAAGCAATTTGTTTATTCAACAAGAAAAACAATACACCCTATTCACTGGGATTTTGAAAATAATAAACCCAAGAATAAGGGGAAAAATATAGCTATTAATCAAAAAAAGATTACCAATACATTAAATAAGTTCACCGATGAGTTTGATACATTTGAATCTAGATGTGAATTAAGTAAAACGGAATTTAATAGCGATTTGTTAAAACAGTATTTAAATCAAGCCTTTGGTATTGTAACAGCTAAGCAAAGTTCTTTTTTTGATGTTTATGAAAAATTTATGTATGAGAAAATTAAACGAAAAGAATGGAAAAAAACTACTGTAAAGAGATATTATAATGTAAAAAATATATTGCTTGAATTTGAAAAAGTAAATAAATATAAATTAACTTTTAGTAAAATTAACAATTCATTTTACACTGATTTTACTGATTTCTGTTATGAATATAAGGATCATTATACTAGTACATTCAGCAGGAATGTTGGTTTATTTAAAACATTTATGTATTGGGCTTATAAAAAAGAATTTACCTTCAATAAAGCCTTTATGGATTTTGTTAAGCCACCTAAAGATTTAACAAGACAAGAAGTATTTTCGCTGGAAGATGTTAAATATTTAAATTCTTTTGATTGTAGTTCTGATAGATTAACCAAGGTTAAGGATATTTTTATTTTTCAATCTTTAACGGGTTTGCGAGGTGGTGAATTGAAGAAAGTAAATAAGCGAGTTGTATTTGATAATTACTTTGTCTTGAAAGAAGAAAAAGATTCTTCAAAACCAGATAGGGAAATTCCTTTAATTGCTATTTCAAAGGGGATTTTAATGAAGTATAATTATGAACTTCCAATAATTACAATACAAAAGTGTAATGATTATATAAAAGAAGTTGTAGAAAATGCTGGATTTATTCATGAGGTTGAATACACAAGAACTAAAGGTGTTGAGCAAGTAACTTTTATAAAGAAGTTTTTTCAACGAATTTCATCTCATACAGCTCGAAGAACATTTATTACCATAATGAGAAATAATGGAATTGCTGATAAAACAATAATGAGCATAAGTGGGCATAGAGATATTAAATCTTTTAATATTTATCATCAAGTTAATAACACTGCTAGAATTGATGCTGTTGAATCTGTGTTTGGTGGGATGTAAAAATTTATATTAATCTTAAATATTTTAATAATGTAAACTATATTTATCAAAAAGTATTATATTTGTAAAATATAGTTTGCATTATATTTAATTATGGGAAGAAGAAAAGTTATATTATTACCAAAGGTAAAGAGAATTCTATCTGAGTTAGGTGAGAATATTAAACTCGCAAGACTTAGAAGAAAATTGAGCGCAGTACAAGTGGCTGAACGCGCAAATATGAGCAGACCTACTTTATCAGGTATTGAAAAAGGATCTGAAAGTATTAGTATTGGCTCTTATTTGTTAGTACTTCAGGTTTTAGGTTTAGAAAAGGATTTTCTTGATGTTGCTAAAGATGATGTTCTAGGTAGAAAAATTCAAGATGCGAAATTAACAGTAAAAGAACGAGCCCCAAAAAAATAGAAGATGAGTAAAAGAAATACTAAAAGATCAATAATTGTATATGCTGATTGGGATGGATTGGAAACACCTCAGTTGATGGGTGTACTTTTTGCCGAATTATTAAGAGGAAAAGAAATATTTTCTTTTGAATATGACAATGGATGGTTGAATTCGGATAATGCTCAATTATTAGATCCCGATTTGCAATTGTATGCGGGATTACATTATTTAAACGATGACATTAAAACTAATTTTGGACTATTTTTAGATTCTTCTCCAGATCGATGGGGAAGAATTTTAATGAGAAGGAGAGAAGCTGCAATGGCTAGACTTGAAGAAAGAAAAGAGCAGAACTTATTTGAAACTGATTATTTATTGGGTGTTTATGATGGGCATAGAATGGGAGCATTACGTTTTAAATTAGAGATTGATGGACCATTTTTAAATGATAATAAAAAATTAGCTAGTCCACCTTGGACCTCTATTAGAGAGTTAGAGCAAATTAGTTTACGGTTAGAAGATGAAGATGTAATAAATGACCCAGAATATTTGAATTGGTTGAATATGTTAGTAGCTCCTGGTTCATCTTTGGGAGGTGCAAGACCTAAAGCAAGTGTAGTAGATACTGATAATAATTTGTGGATAGCCAAATTCCCTAGTCAAAATGATATATCAGATATAGGAGGTTGGGAAATAGTAACTTATGAGTTAGCTCTATTAGCTGGAATTGATATGGCTAATTCACAAGCTAAGAAGTTTACAAGTAATTATCATACATTCTTGACTAAACGATTTGATAGGGACGAAAATGGGGTTAGAATTCATTTTGCATCAGCAATGACTTTGTTAGGGTATACAGATGGACAAGATTATTCGGATGGAGTTAGTTATTTAGAATTGGTAGAATTTATATCAAATAATGGGGCGAATGCAGAAGAAGATTTAAAACAACTATGGCGCAGAATTGTATTTAGTATCTGTGTTTCTAATACAGATGACCATTTAAGAAATCACGGTTTTATCTTAACTAATAAAGGTTGGATTCTCTCTCCTGCATATGACATTAATCCAGTAGAAAGAGGAACGGGATTAAAATTAAATATTTCTGAAAATGACAATGCCTTAGATTTGAATTTGGCACTTGAAGTTTCAACCTATTTCAGATTAGAAAATGATGAAGCCGTTGGCACTATAACTGAAGTAAAAGAAGCAGTAAGTAATTGGAGAACCATTGCAAATAAATTCGGATTATCCAGAACTGAACAAGAATTGAAAGCTAGAGCTTTTTTGGTTGATTAAATAGGCTTATTAGTTTTTTTTAATAATAACCATATTTGAAAGTAATTCTATTAAAGATTTTTTTAGGTGTTTTAATATTTTGTATTTTTATTAAAAATTAAAGTTATGGGAAGAAATAAAATTATCAAGGGATCAATACCTTCACCTTTGGAGATGGATTTATTTGAAGATATGATGCAGTCACAAATGGAAGAGGTGATGCTCAAAGAAAAAGAATTAGTTAAGAACGCCTTTTTATCCAAATTAGGTAGACCATATGAAAAAGGAGATAATTCTAAATTTAAAGTTGATGAAATTGATGCTGAAGATAGAACTTTAAACCTTTTATTTGAAGACGTATTATTTGGGACAGTTGTCACTAAATTTACTGATACCAATTTCGATATTAGTTTCATTCCAACCATGTAATTATAAAATAAAAAATGAGTTTGGGTAGTATTTTAGCAGTAATTGGAGCAATTGCCTTAATTTTAGGTTTAATTGAGAGTTTTTTTAATATAACAGGTAGATTTAAAAAATGGAAGGAGAAAAGTAAAAAAGCAAAATTTAAAGAAACATACATAGAAAATCATCCGGATTTTGAATATACATTTGGATATATTTCTAATCCACCTCCAGGAAAATGTAAATTATCAATCGGTTTTAAAAATGTATCAAATGAAATTAAATTCATTGAAATGTTTTCTTACAATTTTGAATTTAAGAATAATAAAAATCAATATTTACCTCCATTATCAGTTTTAAATGGAGAAAAATGGCCTAAACGTCTTGAACATGGTGAACGATTTCATATTAGTATGGACTTCGAAAACACATTGTATAATTCTATTTTTGATTACTGGAAAAAAGATGTTCAGGTATATTCTAGATGTAATAGCTCAACTGGAGATTTGTTACGCTCAAATTCTGTAGATTTTGATGTTCTCACAAAATTTATAGAGCCATTGAATGAACATTATCAAAAGTTGGCTTTGAAATTATCTAAAAAATTTAATGGATCTCAAAGAGATATTGAAGTTTCACTTTGGCAACTTCAGCTCTTTAAAAGGATTACAGTCCATATCGTTAAACAGTTTGATAATAATAATATACCTATTTTAGAATATTTAGTGTCTGAACAAAATATTGTTTTAGGGGAAGGTTATTTTTGGTCGCAATTATATAGCGATTTGGAAAAAAGAAAAATTTCACCAAATATAATTGAGAGTTTTTTAAAAACTTTAGTTTGATTTAATTCAGAATTTAATGAAATTGATGAGTGAGAATAAAAAATACTATTTAATCCTATTTAAATTTTCATCTATAACTTTATTTTTATAAGCAATATTTTTAATTTCTCCGAAGGAGTATTTTAAGGATATTGATATTTTATTTCTGTCTGAGTAAAAAATATTTTCCGCTTTAATATTTTGTAATAAATAACTTTCCTTATACTGTAAATTATCAAAAATATCATTGAAGCTAAGTGTAGTTTCTAACTTATCAAAGAACTTTCTGGTAATAGATGCATTGAGTACAAAAAGTGCATTTCTTTCAAAAATTCCTTCATTACGTTTTGTCAATCCCCATCCATTAATACCTATGGAACTTGAATTGTCAATTTTAAACTCATGATTGCTGTAGAAATATAAATAAGGTCTTGTTTTTGAATTTGTTGTTTTAGGGTCATCTATAGTATTTACTACAAAACTTAATACATTCGTAGAATTCCATATTTTGTGTTTTAAAGGAATCGTCAAGTCAATATTCACGCCATATTCTTTTTTGAAATTGGATGGAAACATTATTGTTTTGTCATTATTCACATCATAAATCAAACTATAATGTACTGGGTTTTCGGCATTGTAATAACTAACTGTAATTGATTTGTCTTTTAATTGAAAATTTATTGAAACTTCATCTGTTAAAGTAGATTTTAAATTGATATTATTACTGAATTCTAAAAACGGATTTATAAAAGTTGTAATAGAACTAGCTTTAGAATAATTAGGTCTTTGAATGCTTTTACCATAATTAAAAGAGAGAGTTGATGTACTATCTATTGGAAAATGGATACTTGCTTTCGGGAAGATATCAGTGTTTTTTCTATTTACTAAAAATTCACTACTATCCGTAAACTTTCCTTTTATGTGTGTTTTTTCTAAGCGTAATCCGATAGCATAATTTACTTTTTTTAACTCCCCTGACAATTGTGTATAGAAAGATTCACCCTTTTCTGAGTAATCATAATATGAGTTATTAGTGTTTTTCGGATTCAAATTTTCGATTTCGGATATAGAATTTGAAATTGTATTTAATAAGTTACCACCAACTTCTAGTTTAATTTTTTCGTTAAATTTCTTTTCATAATCTCCTTTCAAGGTTGTTGATTTTATTGTAAAATCTTGAAATCTGTTTTGAGAATCTTCATAAGAGCTATTGTTAAAATTATTTGAAATATGGCTTTTTAAATTTTGATTATAATTTGTGTATTGCCCCCCTAAAAACAAGTTTCCTAATTTTTTAAGTGATTTTGAATAATTAATATTTGTACTAGAAAATAATCTTTTAGAATCATTTTCGCTAAATGATTTTACAGTATTTTCATTAAAATTTTCCTTATAATAGGAACTTGTTATTATAGGGAATATTTCATTTTGAATTCTCAAATTTGAGCTTATTGAAAAATAATCTACATCATTAATTTGATAATAAACTCCACCTCCAATAATATATTCCTTTCGGGGACTTATTGCTTCAACTAAATAATTAGAAGTAACATTTCTATCTGTTATTTGATAATTGGCACCATTACTTTCCCAAAACTTTAATTTATTATAAGACGCATTAAATTTAACTTCAAGCTTATTTTTTTTAAAACTCAAATTACTACTAAAAAAATTACTGAAATATCTCCTGAAAGAAGCAGTTTCTGATAAAGAAATTTTTGAGCCTTCTTGATTACTCGTTTTACGAGTAATGAGTATAACAGCTCTTCCGTCAGCTTCATATTTAGAAGATGGATTATTTATAATTTCAATATTTTTGATGTTATCTATTGAAATACTATTGAGTTCATTTATAGAAATTCTTTGTTTACCTATATAAATTAGTGGATTACCTTTTCCAATGATGCTAATAGATTCTCTGTTAGAGCCTATTTGAATATTTGGAAGTTTAGCAAGTAAATCAATTGGATTGGCTTCTTTAGAAAAAATTGTATTTTCAACATTCACAATAATATTTCCATTTTTATTTTCAATGGGTTTTTTACTCGCCGTTATTTGCACTTCGCTAAGTTGAGTTGAACTCGCTTTTAGCGTTATTTTGATTTCAATATTTTTATCAAGAATGATTACTTGTTTATAATCTTCAAATCCAAAGCAAGAAATTTTTAATAGATAAGTTCCTTTGGGCATTGATTTAATTGAAAAATAGCCTTCGTTTATTGAAGTATATTTAATTAATTCCCCCTCTGTTTCAGTCAATAGGAAAGCATCTCCAGTAGCTGTTAGAGATTCTTTTTGATTCGTTATTGTTCCTGAAATATTAAATTTATTTTGGGCAAATACGGTGTTGTAAATAATTAAAAAGAATATAATTTTAATTCTAAGGCTCATACTAACTTATTTTAATTGTTGTATAAGTGCAAAGAACTATAACAATGTTAATAAATAAGTAAAATGCCGGTTTGAATTAAGTACTAGTACCCGTACTGTTTTTTGATTTTAGAAGTAATTCTCCTCTGTTAGAAACATTTAGTTTGTTATAGATATTGGTTATATGAGTTTTAACCGTACTTAGGCTAATGAATAATTCATCAGCAATTTCTTTATTGCTTTTACCTTGTAAAATATAGTTTTTAATGTTAATTTCTTGTTTGCTTAAATTATCAACTATAGCCATTTTTTTTGTTCTTTTTGAAGCGTATATATAGAAAAGTAAACTTAAAACTAAACACCCTAAAACTATGTTTACCCATTTACTGATAACATATTTTTTTGTAGCTTTTTTTAAGGTTTGTATAGCTAATTTATTTTCTAAAAAGATATATTCATCAGGATTAATGTCGCTTGACTTTAATTCTTCTAAGAGATTGATATAGTAACTTATGTTAAGTAAAATATCTTTTTCAAGTAATTCTTTATTGTCAAGATCTTTAATACTTAGCAATTTGACTGCTAAAATTTGAAGTGAATCTTTAGAGTAAATACGTATTTCATTTAAATATTTCTTTTGATTAGATTTATTAGTGTCTAATCTGCTTTTTAAAGCTTTTAATTTTTGCCATTCCTTATCTGCCTGGTTAGTATTTTTGAAAATGGTAAACGGGATATTGCTTTTCTGAAAAAATATGGAGTCATTATTTGATAAAATAAATTCTTGCGATGTAATTGGATTATTATTATTATTTAAGTATATAAAATATAATTCTTGCTTTTCAGAAATTACTTTGTTTAAATTGAAAAAGCCATTTTTATCAATTGGAATAGGTGCAATAATTTTTGAATCTCTTTTAAAATAAGGAGCCTCTTTATTAAATTTAGCTAAAAATACTAATTGTTCGTTTTGTAAACTGTCATTAATTGGTATATAACCTGATATATTGCTTTGTGCATAAAGTTGAGTGCTGAAAAAAATAAAAAAAATAATATATTTAAGCATTTTAAAAATGTTAAATTTAGTATTCGTTTTTTTCTCCATTGTTAATTTTTCTATCAAAAGAAATCGTTTGTTAAAATGTTAATCTTTTTTTAGGTTAAAAGTAAGTATAAATTTTATAAAGGTTTTAAAAATCGTTTCATTCTGTTTAATTAAATCAATAATTTATGTTTTCCACTGTCTAGCTTTTAATCATGTATAAATCACTTCTAAAAGAAAAATTATAATAGTTAACCATATTCTTATGCTCTTCACTTAAGCTGTAATAAGTATTTTTAAAATCATTGTCTGAAAGAATTATGTCCGCTATTAAAAAAGCAATAAACATATTAACTTTTTTGATAGATTTAATTAAGGCTTCCTGCTCTGAATGAGTGTCCCACATTTCTTTAAACTGCAAAATAGAAATGCTTTGTGAATGTGCATGCCAAGAAAGAAAATTATAAATTTTATCATTAATACCTTCCTTAATTCCTGCTTCTTTAATAAGTTCATTCCAGCTTAAGGGTTTAAATTTATCTTCAAAAAACAAAATTTTCCATTCTTTATTAATCGTTTTTAAAAAACTTTCCTTTTTCTCTTGAGATAGATTTTTATAACATTCTTTAGATTTTATTTGATTTTCAAAATTCTCAATAGCTTTATTATCTAGTTCAACAACTCTTTTTTCCTCATCACTTTCGGGTGAAATATTTCTTTTATTTATACCATATCTCATCCATATTGCAAATCTGCAATCTAAAGTATCCTCATTTTCAGAAGAGTTAGATAAATAGTTTTGAACTAGATAGTTTTCAATTAATGTTCTTTCAATACTGTAAATTGAAAAAGGATCGAACATTTTAGTGCTGAAGTTATTAATCGAAGATTCTAAAGTTATTCCATTAGTTAAACTTTTTATTGAAAATCCATGTGCAAGAATTTTTTGTGATAGTAAATTCAAATAATATAATCTTTCGTTTCCAAACTTTGCACTGTTATCTTTAATCCTGCCTGAAAAGATAGAAAGTAAAATATCTAATAAATCTTGAAAATGGGATAAATGCATTTCAGGAATATCTACCATCATTTCTATAAAAAATTTTAGGAAGTTTTTAGAATCATCCATTTAGTTTGATTTAATTGAAGTTCTCAAGTGTATTGTATTTTGTTTAACAAATTCTTCAGTTCTATTCATAAGATAATAATCTAAATATTCTTTTTTCCCTTTAGAATTTTTTACCAAAATCATAAATTCTCTGAAATCCATTACATTAAAAAAAACTTTAGATTTTTCCATGGCAGTTAATATTTTTAACTGTGTTTCTTTCCAATCACCAAAATGATATAATTCAGAAACAAGTATTATGCAGTGTGGTACAATTTTTCTTTTAAAATTAATATCATTCCCTTTGGAATCGTAAAAACTAGTTCCCATTTCAATATTTCTAACAGCTCCTTCTAGTTGAGAAATAGCTTTATTAATATGTTTTTGAAGTGTTTTGACTTTCTTTTCCATAGACTTGTTATCCGATTGAGAGAATATTGAAAGACCTTTGGTTTCAATTAAAAATAAACCTAAATTATAATGCGCAAAAATATCAGTTAGCTCTTTTTCTACTTTTGGAGTTTTAAATTTAGGGTTTAAATGAATATTGAAAGGAAATAAACTTTCAATCGAAAACCAAACATGTTTTTCTAATGTGCCTCCTTCATCTAAATCATCAATAATCGTCTTGGAGCTTTCATTTAATCCAATAAAGTGGGCATTTGTACTAATCCAACTATCTAAGCTACATTTTAGATTGAAGATATCTATCTTATATGGATTCTCAAAAGATCTTAATTCGTCAACAGTGTAATCAAAAGCATCTAGAGAGCGAGTAACTTCATTAGTAAAGTCACCGCTATAAAAAGTATATGTGTTTGCGATTAAATGTAATATTTCATCAACATTACTTTGAATTTTAAGTTTACCCGTAGAAACTTGAATTCCCAATTCATTATAAAGATATGTAATACAGTTTCCCTTTTCCAAAATTTTCAGTAAAGAATAATTTTCATCTTTAAATCTATGTGAACCTGATAGCACTAAAGGGTGTTTCAAATCATCAAAAATTCTAATACCAGTATGAATTATTGGTTTGGATAGAGTATTATCAATACCTAAAATTAGCTCTGATTTAGCTCCCTTTAATAATGATTTACAAGTATTTGTAGGTACTTTAATTAAGATACAAAATTCATTGTATTGTTCTGAAAACCATATAGAAGCATCTTCAGATATTATTTCTTTGGAAATTCGTTCTTCTAGCAATGTTATTTTTTTAAATTATTCCAAGTTTTTAAACAAGTTTCCCTCTAATTTATTTATAAAATTATTTTTATTTTTAAACTTAATAACCTTAAAATAATCTTTGTCAAAATGTTGTAGCATACCTTTAGGAACTTTAGTTTGTGTAATTAAAATAATTCTTCCTTTTTCATTTTCTTTATGTAAATTTTGTAGCATTCTAAACATTCTTCGTCCCTCTAAAAAGTGACAAATATAAAATAAAGTGTCATTCACCATCACTTCATTTATAAATGGTGGTTCATTTAATATTACATCTGTATTTGAATTTAATAAACCATTTTTCCGAATAAATTCTTCAGTAATTTGAATTTGATTTAAAAGGTTTAAGGACAAGGAGAATTTATCATATGTAGATTCTAATATAAAAAAAAAGTATTCAATCACAATTAGAGTTAAGATAAACCACAAAAAAATGCTCCCAATTAATATATCTATTATGTGATGATGAAAATTAGATAAAAAGTAGAAATAGACAATCGAGAAAATCACAAAGAGGTTGAAGACCTCAAAAATTGTAGTATTCTTTATTTCTAAAATTTCATCATTTAATTCATTTTTATCAACTTCATTTACAATTTCCAAAGCCTTATGAAAATTTCTACCAGGAAGAGGCATTTTAGTTTTCTCTTTATCAAATTTTAAAATCCCTAAAACATTAAATAGATAGCGGAAAAAAGAATCTTCCTCAAGAGGATTATTTTTTATTGTAATCAGTTTTGTGAATTGAGTTAAAATTAAAAAAGAGATAGCTGAAACTAAATCTAATAGTATTAACCTAACAAAAAAGAAAACTCCTAAGACTATTAATATTCTCCCTTTTATTACAAAATCAAAAATATCTATCCAAAAATCTTCATCTCCAATTAATATGGGATCATAACCATCGTAAATCAAAATGAATAATTTAGAAGTTATTGTAATTGATAACAATATTTTAAAAATTGATATTAAGTAAGCTCTTACATTTTCAGGTTTTTCAAGTAATTCTCTTAAAATTTCAATCATTTTTTATTTTCAATTTTTTTGGCAACTTGTTTTAAATATTCTAATTTATTAATTCCTTAAAATGCTCAAATATCATTACCATTGCTAGTGTGTCTAATTCACAATATTTAAGTAGCGCAGAGGATAATTCATCTATTTCTGCTTGTGTCATATCTGTATATTGTAGTTTGCCGTAGGCTGTTAAAGCAGCACCTCCATTGTCTATATCTTCAATTTCAGATAAAGTATTTTCTAATTGTTCTTCGGACCAACCTTCAAAAACAGATGGTAACATTTTATATGGACTATTTACTATTTCATTTTCAACCTCTAGCCAAATATGATTTTCTGAAAAGTTTTTACTTGTAATTTTTATATCTTTTATTGGTTTAGAATATTTTTCTTGTAAAAATTTGCTAGAATTTAGTGAGGCTGGTAAAACTTCTTTAATAGAATTAGATCCTTTCGTTAATGGATTGTAGTAAAAGTTTTTTTCTGTTTCCCACAAATCAACCATATCACGTTCTCCTTTCCATTTAGTCACGCTATCCGTTTTAGAATGAGAAATGTGTTGTATAAAATCTATTAGTTCTTTTTTATCTGTTTCAGTTGAATCTAATAATTGAACATAGATTGCATTTAAAATTGTATTTTCATGATTAGAATATTTAAATATAGATCCTTCATCATTTTCTAATACTTTTTTTAATGTTCGAATAAATTCGAAGTTTGGGAAAAAACCAGCCTTGTTGTTTATATATTCATTTGCATGTTCAATTGAACCATCTTTATGATATATGTGATGTGAAAACTGAAAAGCAACCTGTTCATATGGTTTTAAACCTTTGTTAAACGGAAGTGCCACTGTACTAGTTTCAAAATCTATAAAGTGTAAAGGGAAAGTCCAACTATCCATTTCTTGTTTTAAGCCGTCTTTATCAACAAATAATGATTTATCATTCTCTACAGCTTTTTCTATTTGTAAGATTTGACGATTTGTTCTACTTAGCTTTCTTGGTTCAATTTTTAGTTTGATATTTTCTTCAGTAAGTTGGTTTTTAAATAAAATACCCTCTTCTAATAGTTTTTTACCTTGTGTAAAATAATAAATATCAAAAATATTTTCTTTATTAAAATCGGCTTTTGTCCACTTGTGTTGCTTTGTAAAACATTCTTTAAAACCTGATTTTAAACCGCTAGCTTCATCTTCAGTCGTGCAGTTAAATTCGCAAGCTTTACAAGCAGCATAACTTGTTGGCCAATTGGCATAATTATCATTTATATAATTGTTTTTTAAAAAAGTAATTGATTCTAAAAAGCCTAAATTATCATAATACTTATATTTATCGGCTTCTATATCTGCCACTATTTGTGAAATATTTTTTCTCCCTAAAACAGGATTTCCTGTTTCTGCTAAGGTGTTTACTTTTTTTGTTATTCCTGTTCTGTTTCCTTCTTTGTTACTAATTCTAAATAATTGATTTAACCCATCTATACTGGCTTTTTTAGTTTTATCAGCCATCATTAAATAAGATTGTATATTCCAAGTAGGAAAACATAGTTGCATGACGTGTTTTTGAAAAGCGATATCGAACAAATAAGGTTTCCAACTAGATACCATACTACCTCTTTTACCTATAAATAGATAATCATCATCTGGTGTGAAAGATTTAGATTTTACTTCAATAAGCTCAATATTATTCCCTTTTTTCACTAAAACATCTACTCTTATAAATAACCCATCAACAAGAAAAGCAGGTTCATATATTATTACATTTTCTTGTGTTAATAATGTTTGTGTTTGCTGCCAGAGTTGTTCGTATTCTCCGTCTTTCCCTTCAATAAGTACGCCGTTAGGATAGTGCATACGTGCTAACTCCTCTACTTGAAAACCACCTTGTGCCAATGCTTGTAAAAAAGGATCTTCTTGCTTTCTATTTGCATATTCTTTTTTACGAGTATAGTACAATTTATTAGGACACTCAAGTCCTAGTTTAAAGCGTGATTTAGTTAGTAGTTTCATAGAGGTATAACTTTGTTAGTTTAAAAGATAGTTATTTATTGAGTTCTGGCTCTGATTCTTTTTTAGGTTTAGGTGTTGGTTGAATTCCCGATCTTAAAATAGTTTCATCTTTTATAGTCATAAAAGGTTCATATAGTTTTTGATAACCTCTACCAATAACACCTTGAAATTGATATACATTAGGATTAGAACTGCTTTTCATTCCTCCTTGTAGAATGTGTTGTTGAGATATTCCAGGATATAAATCAATATAGAAAATGTTTTTTATTCCTAATTGAAAGGCTTTTTTAGAACACAACTCACAAGGAGAAGCTGTTGTAAATAAATTTCCATTATATAAACCTTGACCACCATTTTTAGCAATTTGTAACATGGCATTTTCTTCTGCGTGTAAAGATCTTGTATGTACTTGGTTATTTACGCCTTCGTAATTATTGTGAAAAGTTTTAAAGCAATAAGCACATGGTCTTCCTTCTAGGTTTTTATTTAAATTAGTAGAAAACTTAACAAAATCAGATTTTATTTTTTTATTAAAACTTTCACCATCATCATACGTGTAATCTGTGTCACCTAATTCAAATTGTGTAAAAACTTTTTCTTTATTGTTAATTAGATCTCTTAAATCTCTATTTGCACAAGGTGCTTGTCCTTGTGGTACATCATTCCATCCAATGCCCTTAACAGAGAAACTAGAATCGGTTACAACAGCTCCAACTTGTCTTGAAATACATCCAGAATTTAACTTTGTGGTATGTGCAATTTGCATTATACGTTCAATGTATGTAGGTGTAATTAAACCTGGCTGTTGTATAAGTGCTATAAGTTTTAATATTTGTAAAGAAAGAGGTTGATAAACATAAAATTCATTTGTTTTTTCTAATTCATTATTTTCCTTATCTTTTATTTTATCTACAGCAATAGAATATGTTTTTAGTATAGTTTCGTTATCTTCTACTTTGTTTAAATACGTGTGGTAATCCGCTTTTTGCACACAATTTTCAACATCAAACCCACCAAAATCTCCTTCTTTAAATTCATTAACTTTGTATTCTAATTCATCTAAATCTGAGATTAATTTTAAATTCTCGTTTTTATCTGTTTTGAACGTTTGGTTTTCGTATTTTTTTTTGACTCTCTTCTTCCTTTCGGCTTCCTTACAATTTGAAGAAATCATGTAAAAACCAGAATACTTTTCTTTAAAGTACATTAACTCATAAGAATTTTTTAATCTATCAATAATTATATGAGCAACTTTATCATTGTTAGTGGGGGCTTGTCTATGAATTTTAATTAAACGATTAATTGCATTTGCAATAATATAGATATGACCTAATCCTAAATTTTCAGCATCTTCTTTTATTGTTTTTATTTCTAAAGTTCCAAACCTTCTTAAACAATAAGCACTTACGTGCATAAGCTTATGTCTTAAAAATGGACTGTAAGCATCTAGTTGTTTGTAAAATAAATTTGCAAATTGTTTATAGTTTTCATTGAAGAAGAAATTATCTTCTGTTTTATCTAAGAACTCTAAAAGAGTATCTTTTTCAAAGGTTATGTTTAGTTTAGTTAATGATTCTACTAAGGCATCTTTAAATTCGGTATTTAAAAATGTTTCACTTCCTTTGGCAAGACCAACTGTTCCACCAAATCTTGGTGTTATAAACTTTTTCTTTTCGGGATAATTATCTTTATAGTTTCCTAATCTACATATCCAACTAGAAAGGTTATTTGCAAATTTTTGTGAATTTTCATCGTAATTGTGGTGTAGCATAAACAAGAGTAAAACATTTCTGTAGTCTAAAACATCAAATTTCACCCAATTACCTTCGTATTTAAAAAAGTCATTTATTCTACGAATTTTACTAGATTCGCCATCACTTATATCTTTGTATATTTCTTGGAAATTTGTAAAAAAATCTATCTGTTCTTTATCTAACTTTTCTTGACTTAAAAGTTTTGTTACTTCACTTGAACCAGACTGCATTTTTCCTGTTAAACCTAATAAAATGAAATTTTTTCTTAGTTTGTAAAAATTATTTAAACTCATAGCTTTTATTTAAAATTATTTGTTGAAACCCTGAAACAAGTTGAAGGTGATGTAATCTTTTATTTTACCCCTCAAATGCTTCTTTTAATACGGCTTGTATTAGCTAGCATTTGGGAATTGGTTTCACTTTGTTTTATTTCATCTTCTAACTGGTGCGATAATATATCTTGAACATCTATTGCAGTACCACAATTAGGGCATTTTATTTGAGTCTTATTGTTAAAATAATTATAGATTTTAATTGATTACTATTAACCAACTTTTTCATAAGAATACTGCCCTTTAATATTTCTGTGTAAATATGAACCAACAGAAGGTGAATCTCTAAGAGCTTCAAATTCTAAACTACCAACTCCATAGTAGTCATAAATTGTACCATTTAGAAACCAAATTCTTAACGTTTGTGAGTCTACATCATACCCAACTGCTTCGATGTTGGACGATGTTACAAATTCTTTCTCTATTTCCATTTTATAAAATTATTTTAATTATTAATTTAATTTTCTATTCCTCCAACGAAGTAATAGTTCTTCATACTCCTTAGAATCAGGTTTTTCTAATATCCATCTTTCAGAAACGAGAGGGTCGCTTCCTTTAGGAGCAAAAGCAATTTTATCAAATTTAACCCTTGAGGGAATTTTAACAGCTTCACCCATTATTAATCCTTCTCCCGTTCTCAAACTTGGTAATAGATTCACCAAATCATTTAGATCATCGGGCATAATACTTCCTACATGCCCGCGGTCCTTAGAATTAGTCATTCGAAGTGCTATTAATGTTCCTAATTGACTGAGAACTGTTTCATCTAATTCTGAAGGTCGTTGTGTAATAAGAAGTAAGCCAACGCCATATTTCCTTCCTTCTTTTGCAATTGTTCGAACTGTTCGTGAAGAAATAGAATCCTCTCCTGTTTTTAGATAGCTATGAGCTTCTTCTAATGCAATAAGGATAGGTTGTTTTCTTCCGCCAACATTTAATTCTTGTCCCCAAAAAAGAGAGTCATAAATTATCTTAATAATTGTACCAGAGATAGAGCTCATTATTTCAGAAGGAACACCAGATAAATCCAATATGGTTATTTGTTTATCGTGATTTAGCCAATCTGATAGCAATATGTCTAAATCCTTTTTTGATTTGCCATCAATATTTGGCATATAGTCTCCAGGATTGAAAAGAAATTTATATCTATCATCCGAAATACGATTTCTCATTCCATTTAGATATGTTAAAATGCCCATTGCCCCTCTGTTTAAATTTGGATTTCCTCCACCCGGAGCTGGTGGTTGATGTTTACTGGGAATCAATTTATCAACATCTCCCATATCAATACTTTCTACAAGTTGCAATTCAAAGTTTCCTTTTGATACTTCCACTTTATTAAAAACTTGTTTTTCATAATCATCTAAATCATGCCATAGCTTGTTTAAGCTAAAAGGAATAGGACTATCTGAATTTATTGAATGTTCTTTAAGTTTTTTAGTAAGCATTTTAGCTGAAGTAATTTTTCTCTCTTGGATTTCAAGCCTAATAGAATCCAAAGCAGTTTCTTTTAAAACACCTGGAAATGTTGAAAATAGTTCATTAAATGGTAAAGCCCAAAAAGGAATATTTAGCTCATTTTCTTCTTTTTCTTTGTCAGCATTTACTTTAAACACTTTACTATATTTTTTCAGGGTTTCATTATACTCACCATGAGGATCTATTAATAGTATTCTTGAAGATTTAAACCGTTGGTTGGAAGCTATAGCTTCTAAAATTATTGATACAGCATTTGATTTACCACTTCCTGTACTACCAACAATTGCAGAATGTCTGGATAAGAATTTATTTAAGTCAATATGTGCAGGCAAACTTTCTGAGGCACTAATCTGTCCAACTGTAAGAGAACTTTCCTTATTTACTTCACTATAAATAATTTTTAAATCGTCCAATGTTACCAAATGTACTTCATCATCAGGGGTAGGATATTGTACAACACCTCTTTCAAACTTATTTCTAACTCTTTCACCAACTAATACTACTGTTAGCCACCTTGAACTTTGATTATTACTTCCATCATTACTTACTAACTTTTCAGGAATAGCGTCGGCACCTGCTTGTGTTACAATTCCATATAGATGTGCATAACCTAAAGGAATCCTCACGAAAGAACCTATTTGGCCAATTCTATAAACAACACCATTAATAATTGGCATAGATGATTTGAAATCATCTGACAATTTAACAGAAATGCGACTTCCATTTACACTTTTAACCTGACCTATAATTGTATGAAATTCATTCGTCATAATTCAATTTTACCGGGGTATGATAATTCCATTAAAAAATTTACAAACTCCTTAAAATCCACAAGCTTTAATTCACCTGTTTTATTTTCGGGTTCATCTGCCTTACCTTTTTCTTTTACTGGTATTGGCCCATCTCTATCAAAAAATTGATCAATGAACTCAAAATCATCAATAGGAGGCTCTCTTTTTAGCATCCAGTCTGCAAAGCAACCTCCAATAAGTGCTTTTTTATTTCCGCATATCATAATTTTATTAGAACGCCTACCAATTTTTGTTGCAATAGATTTTTCATCTAATGATTTGTCAAAAACTAATGCTATAATCGTTGTTGATTTAGATTGCGCTAATGCATTCATCATAGTGTCGTTTAAGTGGTCATCACCAAAAGAATACCCACAGACGAACAATACACCATCATCCTTTTTTAAAAATGAAGAAAGCCTTTCTATGTAACTTGAATATGGTTGCTTTCGTGAATCATCATATTTTAACATTGAAGGATAAATTACTATTTCATCATCCTCCATTTCTCTACTTCTTATTATCCTTTTTTCTTCAAGATCATACCCCCAACCTAATGACCCATGAAGTTTCCATAATCTTGTCCATTTAGGAATTAGATTATCATTCTCTACGCTAATTGGGTCAAAAAATGGTTTATATCCACCAACAAATCCATCAAAATATGGTAACTTTTTTGATTCAAATCCTATTTCAAAAAGATAATCATAATTCGTTGTAAATACTTCTATTGAATGTTCTCTATTTGCATATCTTATCCATCTTGCAAAGTCGGAATGTAATTTACTAGAACTATTTATGTTTAAATCTTTTCTTTTATGTACTGCAACCATCTCTTTAATTTCAGTCTGAAATAGTTTTCTTAAATCCCTTAATCTTTCTTTATCCAAACCACATAATGTGTCTTTGCCTACAACTTTTAATTTTTGGTCAATTGAAGAAATTATATTTTCGAGCATAAATACAGACTCCCTTTTTTTTTCATCTTTCTCAGCCTCCTCCAACTCTTCTTTAATTATTTTAAGTGCTTCAATAAAATCTTCATCTTTAATTCCAGAAACTATTTTATCTGTCATTGCCCAAACACCATGAATTAGCGGAACATTTTTATTCTTCCCGTCAAGAATTTCTTTACCATCTTTATCTGTTAAGGGAGCAGCCATTGAAGACCCTGCTCCAAACAAAAAACCTATTCGTTTAGTATTGTTAATGAGTATTTGCTGAACTCCTCTTATAAATTCTCTGGGGTCGTGCGATTTTTCCATAATTTTCATTTAATTATCCCTACTATTGAAATTTTTAATATACTTATAAATTAGTGTCATTTTCCTCTACAATCTCAATCTCCTTTTTACTCAATCCATACAACTCATACACCATTTTATCAATTTCTTTATCTGTTTGGTTTATTTGATGTTTTAAGGCTTGTGCTTCTGCTTTTTTAGTTTCAAAAACTTCCATCCAATCCATTTCATCTAGTTTGGTTAATTCTTTTATTGGTGTTTGCTCATTTTTAACACGTTCTTTATTTGTCAATTTTATGGCTTTGTTGAGTTCTTTTATAAAGTCTGAAAAGTCTAATTCGTGCCAGTTTTCGAATTTTCGGTTTAGTTTTTCTATATTTTGAGATGACATTATATAACTTGTAAAACTAGTTGAATGCTTAAAAAAATGATTTTGGCAATCAAACAGAAATTTTGATTTTATCTCTAACCTATTTTTCACTTCCTCATTTACATTAATAGGTATTGGTGTTTTTTCAAGATAAACCTTCTGAATATTTAACCTTCCACCATTCTTTGGGTCTCCTAAAGAGGTACAAGTATTACATAAAAAAAACCACACTAATCTTGAATTTAAAATGCCAAGTAAAAAATAGTCTTCAACAGGAATAAAAAAAATAGTTTTATTCAAGTATGTTTTTTCTAAATCAATTGTAAAACGAGATTCCTTTGCTATTTCAGGATATATAATTTTTGGTTTATCAAACTCCTTAAAATAGCCTATTGAATCTTGAATTTCATACCATTTATAGTCCCCTTTTTTTCTACCAATTTTATCTGATTTACTCCTTTTCGGTAGTAATCTATCGTAAAATTGACTCAAGTATTTTTTTACTGCTGGGTATTTTTCAATATCAATACCCCTTCTGGTAAATATGATATATTTGCCTTTAGTTCTTAAATGATAATATCTTACATCATCACCATCAACAAAAGGTTTAATAATCTCGATAGAATTGTAATCCTCTTCAATTAATTGTTTTCTAACATTATCATCAATAATAAATGCCTCATTATAGCCTGTTAAAATACCACGATAAAATTCAACATCTAAAAACTCTTTTAAAGTCTTTCCCCCTTTTAATATTTTTGATAATACTTTTTCTTCACTTTTTGATATTAAATTCCATTCACTACCCATCAGCGATTTTGAACTTACTTTAATTCCTTGCTGTTCAATCGATGTTGAAATATCAAGATTTTTTAATGTATTAATCTTTACAAAATCAATATCTCCCTTTGGTATATCATTTCTAATAATTGAAATAAAAGGAAAGGTTGCAGCATCTGAAAATACAGGTAACTCACCAAAGTCAATGAATTGTTTTATAGAGTATTTGTTTCCTAAAATTCCCCTAATATTCTTACCATATGTTACATTAGTAAACTTATTTGGGGTAATATACCCGAGAAATCCAGTGTGATTAAGTAAAAGCATTCCCTTTTCCATAAAATACACATATAAGTCAGCTGTACTTTGGAAAGAAGAATAGTTTTTAACAAATACTTCTTTAAAATCTGATAGAAGCTCGTGTCTCACATATGGCGGATTCCCAATCACCACATCAAAACCACCTTTAGCAAAAATATGAGGAAACTCTTGCTGCCAATTAAATGCTTTATCACCTGCAACAGTTTTACTATCAATTAAACTGTTACCACATTTAATATTACTGCTTAAATCGTTTAGTTTGCGTTTAGGTTGTGCGGTACGCAACCATAATGAGAGTTTTGCTATTTCTACAGATTCTTCATTTAAATCTACACCATAAATATTATTTTCTAATATGGTATTTTCAATATCACTAAATACCAAACCACCACCCAAAAGTTGCGCTTTTAATTCATCAATATATCTATGTTCTTTTATAAGAAAATCTAATGCTTGGTTTAAAAATGCTCCAGAACCACACGCGGGGTCACAAATAGTTAATTGCAATAACCAGGCTCTATAATCATCTATTATTTTTAGTAAGTTTTCTAAGGTTGTTTGTAGTCTTCCTTTTCTGCTTTTATAATATTCTTCTTCTTTAAAGCCTAGTTCTAGTTTTTTTTCTTCACATAATTTGCCAATGGTATTTTCAACTATGTATTTTGTAATGTATTTAGGGGTGTAGAAAACACCATCTTTTTTACGTTTACTGGTTTGTTTGTCAAATTCGCCTCCCTCAATTTCAGCATTTACACTTTCAATTTCGTTTAAAGAGTTTTCAAAAATATGTCCTAAAATATTAACATCTACTTGGCTTTGAAAATCGTAATTAGCTAATTTACGTGTGTATTTATTCAATAATTCACTATCAATTATTAAATTATCTAAAATAGTGTCTGGCTTAAATAAACCACCATTGTAAGCGTATATCTCGGCTCTTTTACCTACTTGCTTTCTTCCAGAGTCTAAATAATTAAAGTATTGTTTAAATAGGTTATAAAGCTGTCTTTCATCTCCAAATTCTATATCCTCTTTCCACTTATCTAAAATTTGAACGGTAGAATTTGGAGGTAATAAATCTCTGTCTTCAGCAAAAAATATAAATAAGAATCTATCTATTAATTTTTGAGATTTTTTAAAGAGTGTCAGTTTTACATTTTTCTCAAATTGATGCAATTCTTTTTCAACAGAAGTATTCGATTCTAAAACCAATTCAGAAGAACTGCTTACTTTTAAATCTTTTGCGTTTTTTTTAACTAAATCTCTAAATAATTCACGCTTAAACATTGAATAATCTGCATAGAAACTCTTTGTTATTTTCTCTTCTTCAGTTATTGATTCTTCTTTAATTTTTAAAGGTATATTGTTAAATATGTTTTCTTTATTTAAACATAAATACAATAATTCAAATTCTAGATTTGTTAATGTGAATAAATTGAACTCTTCAAACTCGGTTGCATCATTTATATAAAATCGTAGCTTCTCGTAATTTGAAGTCACCACATATACACAGCCTTTTTGATTTGCTTTGTAATCAAATGCTTGTTTACGTATGCTTTCTAAATCTTTAATTTTTGTACCTTTTAACTCTATAACTGCAATTGCGGTTTCTTCTTTTAAAATTGCACCATCTGCTTTTTGGGCATTGGATTGGTTTTTCTTTTCAGCAACTAAGTTGAAATTAGGCATTGGGTTTAACGTATATCCTAATATATTTACAAATAACTCAGTTAAAAAAATACCTTGATATTCTTCTTCTTTAGATTTTTTAATATTTTCTTGAATGGTGGGGTTATGGAAATACTTCACATATTTTTTATATGCTTTATTTACAAGAACTTCATCTTGTCTATTGAGATAATTTTTAAGTACTGAGGTTTGATATAATGCCATTAATCTTTTTTCTTTTTAGCAATTAGAGATTGATTCAACAGCAATAGTTGAATTTATAAATTTAAGCAATAAAGTTAAGAAACCTTTTTGTATTTTTATATAAAACTATATTTATATAAAAATATAAGTATTAATACAATTAAAAAATTAAATACAATAATTATCAATTGTTTCTAAAATGTCCTTTTTGGTTTGCTTATTTATATTTGACAAATCAATTTCTGAAGCGAAATCTATTAGTAATCTCTCCAACTCATTGTAAAGGTCATTTTTAAGTTCAGTACCTTCTGGTTCATATAATTTTAAAGCAAGTTCTCTTCCAAATTTAAAATTATCGTTTTCTATAGTATCATTTTCAAATTCATACTCAGCATTAACTTCATCTATATATTTAAAATATTTTTTATTTAAAACCCAAAAGTATAAAGACATGAGTTTTTCTTTATTAACTTTTTTGATAAAAGAACCAACTAATTTTATTAATTCCAATTGAATATCTATTGGAGGAAGATCTCCGTTATGAAAACTTACAGTTTCCAAAAGATCAGTTACTTTTTTGTTTTTTTTGTTTTTAAAACTAAATTCTAATAGTAATTGGCGTAGCACTATTTCTTTAGCGTAACATACTACAATGCCATTTACTTCTTCTGTTATGTATAATTTGTCATTAATTGTAATCATAGTTTTTTAAGTTTAAATATTGGAAACCTATAATTATATTTTTATATAATTATAAAGATTTTGTTTACTGTTAAATATTAAGTTGTACTTCCATTATGTTTTTTAGGAAGGTTTCAAATAAGTCCACCTTTGGATTAGTAGAAATTTCTTCTAATGCAAAAAGACAAGATCCAGAGATTACTTTTTTTCTGAAATTTAAATCTTCATTTGAAAAAAATACTTCCATTTGAGAAATAAATAAAATTAATTTAAAAGCTAGTATTTCATTAACGATAACCTTATTAAAATCAGACAGTATTGTTTCACGAGCTTTATACCGTTCTTTTAGTATTTCAATGAGATACTTAGAGTGGAAATTTGTTTCTTTCATAATTTTAGGAATAAAAAAAGCGTGGAACTGAATCTTATCGGTCTTAGTGGTCTCGCCAGAAACCTTTCCTCCAAATAAGAACAGCCCACGCAGAACGTGGGCGTCTTAACTTTGACATTGGAGGAATTAAAACTGGCGAGTTTCTAGACCAAATCAAAAGCTATACGCTTTATATTTAATATTAAATTTTTCTAATTTAAATTCAAATTTAAGTATTCTTTTTCTGAAATCTATATTTATTGTTTAGTTAAATAAGTTTCAATACATTTATTTACAATTGACTTAATACTTACATCTTCTTGTAAAGCTTTTAACTTTAGTTTTTTTAAAAGTTCTTTCTCAATGTAAAAAGAGAATTGAATTTCATCAATAGTTTTTGAGCTTACCGGTGTTACTTTTTGAATGGTTTTATTACTGTTAGAAGCTTTTGCTTTATTGATGAGTTTGTTAAAATCTGTTTTTTCCATATTTATATAATTATAGGTTTATAGAATTGTATTTTTATATGAGTGCAGTTAATACTTCTTTTGTAAGATTATCTAGTTGTTTTTGTGCGTTTTTATCGCTTTTTATCCCTTTTTCTAGGACAGATCGTGTAATAGAAACTAGATCGCTAATATGTGTATTGGCAATTTTGATATTGTACTCATGAAGACCCATTATAATATCCATTGTTAAAGTGGTATTTACTTTTATCATATTAAAAACCACTATAGCTTGTGCAATCTTGTTTTCAGATTTAATCAAGTTTATTGTACTTTCTATAGCTAGTAAATCTAAAAAACCTGCCTTAGTTGGAATTATAATTAAATCTGCAATCTGAATTAGTTTTGGTAAATGGTTAGATAAATATGGTGGTGTGTCTATAAATATGAAATCGTAATCTAAATCATTTATTAAATCAATGGAATCTTGATATGGAATAATATCAAAATCGTCTGTCATCTCTTTGAGTCTTGATAAACTTCCTTGCAAGTCAAAATCCAATACAGCTACTTTAGTATTTTTACTTATATTTTGAGCAAGGTTAAAAGTTAAAGTGCTTTTGCCTACACCACCTTTTTGGTGGGTTATTAAAATTATTTTCATTGCTTTAAATTTTTTTTCTGAATTTACGTTTTTTACTTTTTTTTGAGTCTTCTTCAAAATCGCTAGCATCTACGTTGTTGTCTATGAGATTATTTATTGCATCAAATATTAAATCTGAATTAAACTCTTCAGTACTTTGTTCTGTATTCTGTTGAGTATTCTGTTCTAGTTGTTGATTTTGTTGGTGCTCATAGCTTAAAAGTTTTTCTATGCCTTTTAGAGATAGTCTACGATCTATACTAGAACCTTTAAAGTAAACACCTTCATTGGTAAAACCTATTCCTCTACCTTTTTTAACCTTAACTCCTTGATTCTTTAAAAGGAATTCTAAATCTTCCAATGTATCTGACATTGAAATAGCTTTGAATATCTTCTCTTTTAAAGGAGGAATTCGTTTATCTGATGATTGGAAAACCTCATTATTCTTCACTGTTTCAAGAACTCGTTTAACTTTTTGTAAATTGTATTTTTCCTCTACCTCTCTACAAAAATCCATATTTTTATAATGCGTATAACTGTCAGAAACAGCTAAATTTTTGTTTGTAATCCTTGAGGCTACACAATGTATATGCTCCTTGTCAGTAGCCTCTTCGTGAATATATACAGCATAAGGATTGTCTTGAAACCCGATTTTAGAAGCATAGCTTTTGGAGATATCTATCCAGTCATTTATATTCAACCTCCCCTTATCTAAAGGGCTTATTCTGAGTTTTATATGGAAGCTTTGAGATAAGCATTTATCATTAAATGCATTATTTTCTAACATCTGTAAATAGATATCTCTGCTGTTTCCTAAACATTGATTTGAATAAATAATTTCTCCTCCTTGTTCACAATATGACAGGGCATTTTGCGTGTGTGCAATTGATTCAAGTTTCGCTATCATTGTAATTTTTTTAATTCGTTTTCTAATTCTTGCTTGCGTATTTCCTTATTAAAACTGTCGTCTAGCATCTTATATTCATTCATAAAAGAAGGCTCTTTACTTTTTATTTTATTAAATAAGTTCACGACATTATTAGGTATTTCTTTGTGATGTTCATATTGTTTTAAATAGTAATAATTATAAAATAACTCGTAGTTTTCTTTTTTTTGTTTAAGCTCACTTTGCTCTAAAAAATAGGGTGGAAGGTATTTAATACCTGACCAAGAAATAACAACAAAAGCAATAATATAAATTAGAAATTTCGTATTAAGTGGCGAATCCTTTCCAAATATGATATATTCATAATTACGAGTTTCATTCGTGCCAATATTTGATTTTAAAGAATTAGTGAGTTCTTGCTTAGAATCGTCAATTTGTTTTAAAATATTATTTTGTTGTAATAATAATTTATTGAATTGAACAGATAGGTTTATTAAAAAGTCTGACTCAGGTTTTTCAACATTGTCATTTTTTATGTCAATTTTAGCTAAAACTTCATCAAGTTTATCAACGATATTTTGCATTAAATTGAATACAGCTTCGGTATTTGAATTTTCCATTACAAACTATAGTTTCGATTTTATTTCTAAAATGTGATTATTAATATTTTTTATATCATTTAAAACCGTCTGTTGATCTGCTAACATAAATTTGACACCAGAATTTAATTTTTTGGATATTTGATTCAAGTTAACTCCGATTCTAATCAATTCTGAGATGTAAACTTTTGTATCTAAATCTTGCTTTTTGACATTAAAAATGGGTTTTCCTAATTGCTCAAGCATACAGTTCCGGATAAAAAATGATGCTTTTATCTGCAATAATTCACATTGATTATTTAATAATTCTTTGTCTTCTATGCTTAAATAAAAGACTACTCTTTCTTTAGTTTTTGGGATTTTTAGTTTCATAAATTTTTAATTTTAAAAAGGAGTAAAGAGAATATGAAATATTTCTCTTGCCAGTCGTGGGAAGTGTGCACACTACGTGTACAACATCCCGCCTGGCTATTTGCAATATGCATTGCTCATAGAAAAGGTTTTTTGATTTAAAAAAAAATGATTGAATTCTTTCATCTACGACTTTCTCCATCCAGTTTTAGAATATTAAACATTTCAATAAATCGATCTTCAATCCTCGAACCATAGCGTTTTTTAATTTCTAGAAGTGTTAAATTTGATGTTATATAGGTTTTTATTCCTTTAGAGATAAATAGCATATATCGAGCATTTAAAATCTGTATAAAAATATCTTCTTTTCCATATATAAAAATATTGCTAGCAAAAGGTTCCGAACCTAAATCATCTAGCATATAGTTGCCATTTGAATAGTATTTAATGACAAAATCTTTATTTTTTTCTGTATTAAATTTCATCACAACTTCTGATGTTTCAATTATTGGGAACCACAGGTTTTTCAAGGCGTATTTTTTTGACATTTGATTTATGATAGAAAGGCTTGATGTTTTGCCGGTACCAGGGTTGCCGTATATATATAAACCTTTGTTTAAGTCTCCATTGTGAATTGTTTCAAAGGCTTCATCTTGTGAAAAGTATCTGCATAATTGGTTTAAGAATTTTTTATTGTAATTATCAATAGTGAATATTTTATTTTTGGAGGTGTAATATTCTGTTGCTTCAATATTAAAAAGTTGCTTCAATTGAATTGTATCAATATCACTTTCTAATTTCTGTTTATTTTTTTTCCCTTTTCCTAAAATTAAAGGGTGTTTTTTTAGAATACTATTTATTGAGTTTGATTGTTTCATTTTATTATAATTTAATTAAGGGGTTCTCCTCTTTTGTTTTTTGGCTTGTCTAAATTATTTTCTTTAAAAGAAAAATCACGGGACTTATTAATTGGTATATTATGGTAGACATTTTTGTCTATGCTGGTTGGATTTTTTTGACGTTCTGGTTTAGACAATTTTGTCAATGCAGCTTCGCCAGTTTGAAAATTTATTTCAAGGTTACTCTTTAAGTATCTCTTTCTACCATCAAAATGTGTCTCAGTTATCCATCCCAATTTTTTTAAATCTGAAATTAATCTTGAAACTTGTCTATCAGAAACACCTAGGAAATTTGAGATATAATTATTTGAAAAAAAGCAAGGTTTTCCGTTAGCTGTAAAGCTGTGGATTTCTAAAAATAAAACTTTAGTTATCCATTTAGCCTCTGTACTTAAATAAATATCTTTAGGTATCCATACCCCAGTAAAAATTCTTTCTGAATTTTCCATAATAGCTAGTTTTTGATCGAACTATTATGATTTCCTTTGATACTTATAAGACTTAGGTTTATTGTCCTCTGTGAATAAGTATGAGTGATGTATTAACTTTCTGTTAATCCCAAAAGTCTCTATTTTAAGGAAACCGGCTTTGTCGTAATTTTTCAACGTTTGTTTGTCGACTTTAAGAATTTTGCTAGCGACTAATACTGTATAGTATTTTAATGTATAATCTTCCTTAGGGGCATCTCTTACTTCAAGAACAATTCTTTTAAGTTCTGTTAATTGATTGTTGATGATTTCGAATGGGTTGTGTGCGTCTCTCATTTACATAAATATTTTATTGTTTATTTATGCGAATATTAGAAACTGTTTTAACAGTTTTTAAAGTTGTTAAAAAAGTTTGTATTAATTATTGGTTTTGGTCAAATATTATCTAAAAAGGATAATTTCATATAGTATAAATCATTAAGAATCAAAGGATCAGAATATTTAACTTGTTTAATAATGCTACTCGTATTTTCATATCCAAAATTTACATTTAGACCTTTTTTTATTAATGGAAATAACAATTTTAGTTTTCTGTTAGGTATTACAATAATACTTGATTTAATTAATTTACCTAATAGTATAGCAGCCTCTCTGTCTGAACCATTTTTAGGCCATTTCCCCTCCTTATCTAATATCTTATTTTTAATAAGAATTTCCATAATATCAGAATGAGTACTTTGAAATAGATCTTTAAACTCTTTTATTTCTTTTTCATCTTCTATGATTGGTACGGGAATATTATTTATTAAGTTGGGTTCAACTATTTTTTTATTTGAATTTGTTATTGATTTAAAGTATATTTCAATATAAAGTAGAATCTTGTATAGATCATTTAGAATTTCTATTCTTCTAGTTGAAATTATGTTGTTTGCGCGAGAATAATCTTTGGTTTTAAAAATATCATTTCCATAATTTACATTAACGATATAAAGATTTTCTAAATAGCTTTTAATAATTTCAATTGTTGAATTTCTATAAATATTAAGATCATTAGTATCAAATCTTAATTCTACAACATTATTAATAAAAGAGTATTTATTACATAGATTTTGAAGTTGAACTTGATTAATGATTTTATTTTCATTGATATCAAGTTCAGTTATGTTAATTTTCTGGTGTGCTTCATCAAATTTCCTATTATAAAAATTTGGATGATTGTAATTGTATTTTTCAGAAAGTAGTTTTAAATAATTTATTGAGGACTTGACTATAGGGGTAATCTTCATTTTTTATATCTTTTACATATTATAAGATATAAAAATAGTAAATTTGTTTGATACAACAATACACAATAAGTTTGGATAAAATATCAACGCTACTACGATCTCAAAACAAAAAACCCTTATAGAATAAGGGTTTAAGAGGTGTAATAGTGGAGACGCCGGGAATCGAACCCGGGTCCAAACAAGCAACCAAAATAGTTTCTACATGCTTATTTTTCGTTTGATTTTAGTCCTAAAGCTGACCGAAAACAGCCCACTTTAAGCTTAGTTTCTTAAGTTTCAAAATGCCATCGAAACGCTGGCAAATCTATGTTAACATTTACGATGCCTCTAATCTGACCGCCGCTAACCAAGGCTTTCAAGAGACATTTAGCTTTTGCACCTAGTGCAACAAGGCTCATCCTACTGTAATTCGGATTAAGCAGCTAAAGCGTAGTTATCTTCGCCGTTTAAATTTTTGAAATTGAGATTTACGAGTGCTATTTCATTACTCGGCATGCTTCTAGTTTAATTGACCTTGCAGTCAAAACCAGTCGTCCCCAAAATATCAAAGAACTCATTTCTTTTAAAGAAAGCAAATTTATGAAAAATAAGTGAATTAGATTATTTGTCAGTTCCTTTAATTAGGAATATCTTAGTGCAAAATTTATACCATATATTTTATGAAGTTTGGAATCATTAAAGAAAGAAAGAACCCGCCAGATAGAAGAGTTGTATTATCACCAAAAAAATGTAAAGAATTAGTAAACAAATTTCCTCAATTTGAAATTAAGGTTGAAAGTTCTGAGGATCGCTTTTTTTCAGATGAAGAATATAAAAAGGAAGGAATTGAAGTTATTTCAGATGTTTCAGATTGTGAAGTTTTATTAGGTGTAAAAGAAGTGCCAATCTCAAATTTAATTCCTAACAAAAAATATTTTTTCTTCTCCCATACCATAAAAAAACAAGCCTACAACAGACCTTTGCTAACTGCAATTCTATCAAAAAACATTGAATTGTTTGACCACGAAACCATTACTAATGAAAATGGAATTAGACTGGTTGCTTTTGGAAGATACGCTGGTATTGTTGGTGCGTATAATGGTTTTAGAACCTATGGTTTAAAATTTAATTTATTTGAATTACCAAAGGCTGAGGTGTTGCATGACCAAGTAATGTTAATTGATGAATTGAAAAAATTAAAACTTTCAAATATTAAAATAGTTTTAACTGGAAAAGGAAGAGTAAGTAGTGGCGCCAAAGAAATGTTGGACGGAATGGGAATGCGTGAAACTTCAGTTGAAGAATTTTTAACTCAATCTTTTAATGAACCAGTATATGTTCAAATTGATGTGTTAGATTATAATAAAAGGAAAGATGGACAAATAATAAATGAACAAGATTTTTTTAAAAATCCGCAAGAATATATAAGTGATTTTATGCGTTTTGCCAAAGTGGCTGATTTGTATATTGCCTGTCATTTTTTTGGAACTGGTTCTCCCTATATTTTTACACGTAAAGATGCAAAATCGAAAGATTTTAAAATAAAAGTGGTTGCTGATATCAGTTGTGATATTGATGGACCTGTTGCTTCAACCATAAGATCTTCAACCATTGCTGACCCAATTTATGGTTACAATCCTAAGACTGAACAGGAAGTAAATTTTAAAGATGAAGATGCAATAGCAGTAATGGCAGTAGACAATTTACCTTGTGAATTGCCTAAAGATGCTTCGGAAGGTTTTGGAGAAAGTTTTGCGCAACACGTAATTCCTGCTTTTTTTAATGATGATAAGAATGGAGTTTTAAAAAGAGCCAAAATGACTG
>Ga0209231_1000307_pt1 | contig 30531 bp, 31 predicted proteins | sample Deesub45470m_DNA_FD_188086 | JGI IMG/M metagenome (GOLD analysis project Ga0209231, IMG submission 188086) | Deep subsurface microbial communities from North Pacific Ocean - 450_OLKR46/470m Metagenome (SPAdes) (version 2) | ecosystem: Environmental > Terrestrial > Deep subsurface > Unclassified ... | reverse complement strand
CCTTACTGATGCCGTTCACATTGTTCGTTTCTGCCAACGCAGAGACCGTTGGGCGGTCCGGAAGAAATCTGCAACTACGCTCGACCGTCGTCTGAAGGCGAAATCTCGAGTTTTTCAGGGACGACTATTTATCGCCGTCAAGGAAGATGATTTTGCGCAGGCCATCGATGGCGGTATTGCCCTGGCTGGTCTCATCGGTAAAAGCATTGCGATAGGTGTAAGTCAGGTAGGTGCAGTCGCAGTCCGAGGGGAGAAAGGCGTCCTGCAGGATGAACTTCTTGTTGTCGGTCTTGCGGGTCAACTCGATTTCGCCGGCACTGATGTCGTTGCCGAACATGCTGTAGTTGACGTTGGGGGCGTCAAAGAAGACGATCTGGGAAACGGTGTCGAGGGGGATGTCAATGGCGGTGCCATTAAGCCAACCCTTGACAACGTTGCGTCCCTCCATGCGGAAGAAGGAGATCTCCTGGCCTTCGATGGTAACGAATTTGCCCGGTCGTGCCTGTGCGCCCAGGGCCACACCGGTTTGCAGGGTCAGCGCCAGAAGAACTACGGGAACCAGACGCACCCATTTAAAAACTTCCATTTCAAGAATCTCCTTTAGGTAAATTTTATAGTAAATAAGCAAGCGATCGGGTCAGGATGTCGATCATCCGCAAAATAAAAAAATAACGGCAACATTATACCGATTTGGTTCCGAAATGGAAGTCTGGATCAGGCTCATTTCAGCCCCCCCAGCTTTAAACTACGGCGGAATACGGGAAAAAACGCGCATTGCCGGGGCTTTGGCTGATCAGATCCTGGTCTGGTCCTGGCGCAGGGCCAATTAGAGCCTATTGCTTAGCAGTTTTCGCCGAGAAAATCAACGGTTTTTGCTCAGTCTCCGCTGGTGCTTAGCTGCTAAGTGACCCCTCGCTGACAGCCTGACCAGCGGCGGTGGTTTCCCTGCCGGGAAAGTTATGCTAGCATGCCGCCTTGGCATGCTATGATTATGCCATTGGGATAACTTGGAGGAAAATATCGTGATTATCAAGTCGACCGTTTTTGTCAAAAGCGCCACCCAGCCGAGCAACTACCCCGAAGGGTTGCTGCCGGAGGTGGCCTTCGCCGGTCGCAGTAATGTCGGCAAAAGCTCGCTGATCAATGTTCTGGTTAACCGTCGGGCGCTGGTACGGACCTCATCCACTCCCGGGCGCACCCAGTTGTTGAACTTCTTTGACGTCAACGGGACCTTTTCCCTGGTCGATCTGCCTGGCTATGGCTTTGCCCAGGTTCCCTTGGCGGTGAAAAAAAACTGGGGTCCCATGGTGCGCACCTATCTTGAGAAGCGCACCACCCTCAAGGCGGTGGTGGTGTTGTTCGATGTTCGCCGCGTGCCGCGGGAAGAGGATCTGCAACTTCTCGACTGGCTTGAGGAGTTCGGCATTCCGACCATTCCCGTGGTGACTAAGATCGACAAGATCAGCCGGGGTGAACGGGCGCGGCAGATCAAACCGATCCTCGAAACGACGGGGTTGCCAAGGGATGCCTTCAGTCTCTTCTCTGCCCATAGCCGGGAAGGCCGAGACTCGGTCTGGGAGCGGATCGAAGTGGCGCTTGAGCTTAATTCTAGCGACAGCCCCGCCGAGACCGAGGCCGAACTCTGAGTCTTCCCCCGTCGCAATAAAAAGGCCACCCCGCTGTCAGGGGTGGCCTTTTTTTGTCATTGGGCAAGAGCTCAGCGACTGTATTTGCCGGTGATGTTATTGGCGATCCAGCTGGCATCCCACCATTCGATAGGATTGACCGAGACTCCGGAGATCAGCACCTCGTAGTGCAGGTGGTCTCCCCCGGCCATGCCGGTGGCGCCGGTCTGGCCGATGGTCTGATCTCGATTGACCGTATCCCCCTCTTTTACCGCAATGCTGCTGAGATGGGCGTAGAGACTCTGCAGTCCGGCGCCGTGATCGAGGATCACACAGTTGCCATAAATCCCCAGAAATCCGGCAAAGACCACCTTCCCATGATTGGCGGCGGGTATCGTCGCTTGTTCGTTGGAGGCCAGGTCGAGGCCGAGATGGGTCGCCTGATCGATTTCCTGGTCCTGGTAGTAGTAAGTGCGATGGTCGGCGAACAGACTCAGGGTCGCGGCCCGTGGCTGGCGCAGGAAAATCCCCTGCCACATCGGTTCAGGCTGGGTGCGAAGGCCAATCTCCAACAAGGTTTTGCGGTTGTCGGCCCGCATCTCCCGATTGACCTTGAGGAAGATGTCGAGATTGCTGGTCCCTTGCGGAAACTGATCGGCGAACTGGGGCATCTTGGCGTTGAGGAAGTTGTCGGAAATCCGAATGGTGTCCTCTCGGAAGGCGCGGTTGGCGGCATGCAGACCGATGCCGGATGCGCCCTCGTTGCCGGCCTGATCGACCGCGATCAGTTTTGGGCTGAAAGCCTCGGCCGGGCTGTCCCAGGGATAGGTGAAGAAGCAGAGGTAGTCTCCGGAGGGTTGCAGATAACCGGGGAAGAAGTAATCTCCCACCACCAGTCCGGTGCGTTCCACCGGCTCGCTGAGACTGTAGACCACCACTCCGGCCCCGCCCCGGGTAATGTTCATGCCGGTGGTTTTGACCAGCACTTTCGGCGCCTGGGTGTCGACTTCGAAACTTAAGCTCTGCTCGGTCTTGCCGCTGAACAGCGAACCGTTGATGGTCTGGATTCGAAGGGTGACCGGCCCATTCTGCAGGGTTCCGGCCGCAGCCAGGCTGATCTCTTCCCGCAGCTGTTTCGGCTTGCCCTCGAAAGTTTTATTGAGCAGCGTTGTCGGCGTGCCTGATTGATCGAGAGTGACGGTCAGGGATTTCAGACCCGATTCCTGATCGATCAATTCGATGCTCAAAGGGCGCTGGGAAATGGTTCCGCCCGCCGGGGTGAGGGTGAAGGTCGGCGGAGTGCTGTCACGAAACACCAGCGTGGAAGCGATGGCGAGTACGGCGGCGATGGCGACGACAATCAGAACGGTGGAGCTGCCTTGTTGCGATGAAATGGGGCCTTTCACTGACGAAAACTCCTTACTGGGTGGAGAAAAAAGCGGCCGCGGGCATGGGGCCCGCGGCCGCGGAGGGACAGGGTTTGAACCCGATCAGCTGCCGCCGTAGGAATGCAGCCCCGAGAGCACCAGGTTGACGCCGAGGTAGCAGAAGACCGTAGCGGCAAAGCCGAAGATCGAGAGCCAGGCGGCTCTGCGGCCGACCCAGCCGCGGGTGAAGCGGGCATGCAGGAAGGCGGCGTAGATGAACCAGACGATCAGGCTCCAGGTCTCCTTCGGGTCCCAGCTCCAGTAGGTGCCCCAGGCGTAGTTGGCCCAGGCCGCGCCGGTGACGATCCCCAGGGTCAGCATCGGAAAGCCGACCATGATCGCCTTGTAGTTGATGTCGTCGAGGATCTTGGCGCTGGGGAACATCCCCAGGATGCCGCCGATCGGTGCATTGGAGCTTTTCTCCTCCTTGCCGACCTTGATCAGGTACATGATCGAGACCCCGAAAGCCACCGCGAAGGCGGCGTAGCCGATGAAGCAGGTGATGACGTGGTAGGTGAGCCAGTTGCTTTGCAGCGCCGGCACCAGCGGCTCGATGGAGTCGCTCAGGCCGAGCTGGGCCCAGATCATGCCGAGAAAGGCGATGGGGATGATGAAGGCGCCGATGGCGCGCTGCTTGTATTTGAGATCGAACATCAGGTAGACCAGCAGAATCGACCAGGCGAAAAAGACGATCGATTCATACAGGTTGGAAAGTGGCGCATGGCCGTAGCCCATGGCCGAGGATTCCATCCAGCGCAGGGCGATGGCGCCGGTGTTGGTGGCAAAGCCGAGCCAGCAGAGGATGGTGGCGATCAGCGCCACGGCATTGGAGCGGCTGGCGATATAGACGATGAACAGTATCATCGCGGCGAAATAAGCCACGGTGGTCAGGTTGAACATCATGGAACTGGTCATGGGTTCACTCCCCCTTGGACGGGCCCGCAAGGGCATCAGGCGTTGAAGTCAGCTTTGAGACTCGCTTTGAATTCGTCGAAAAACAACTCGAAGGCCGGCTGATTGCGGTGAGCGCTGCCACCGACCTTGATCCCGGTCTTGCCGCCAACGCTCTGGATGCTGACCCAGATGCGGCGATGGGAGAGGAAGAAGGCGGCCATGGAGCCGAAAATCAGCATGGCGCAGCCGGTCCAGACCACCCAGACCCCGGGGTCTTTGGCCACCTGCAGCCCGGTGTAGTAGCGCTGCTTGGCTTCTAACAGGCTGAAGATATAGTCGCCGCCACGCTGGGCGTCGAACTCGGAGTAGGCCTGGAACACCAGGAAGGCGCCGCCGGGAGCGCCGCTGCCGACCATCTGCAGTTGGGCAGCCGGACCGAAGTTCTGGTAGCTGGGGGCGAAGTTGGAGACGATGAAGCTCGCTCCCCCGGGCAGCTGCACCGGCTGGCCCTGACGGGCATTGACTTCAACCGTCTCGCCGCTGGCGCGGACCTTGACCCGGAAGCGGAAACCGGGGTCACCGGCCGGGCCGTAGCTCGACTGGTAGAAGGTGATCCCCTTGTATTGCAGCGGATGGTTGACCTCGATCCGCTTTGACATCATCTCTTGGCCGTTCTCCAGCACCACCAGATCGCTGGTGAACTCCTTGGGACGCTGGGATCCGTCGTAGAACTCCACCGCGAAGGCGTCGCAGCGCACCGCGAAGCCAAGCTCCAGCGGCTGATCGCTGCCCCGGGGCCAGACCTTGGTGGTCTGGGTTCCTTCGACGATGTTGACGTAGGCCTTGTAGCCCCAGAGGGTGCCGATGATCGCCCCGGCGAAGATGATCAGGATCGAAGCGTGGGTGATATAAACCCCGAAACGGGCGTATTTGCCCTTCTGGGCAAACAGATAAATCTTGCCGTCGCGCTCGGTGACCACGGCGGGGGCGAACTGCTTGGAGAGCAGGGCGCAGAGTTTATCCCGAGCGGCGTCGGGAGAATCTTTGACCAGCAACTCCTCGGTGTTGGAGAAGGTGCGGAACAGCCCGTCATCGGCTACCAGCACCGGCTCGTGCACAGTCTTCCAGACCCGGGGAAAGCGCTTGATCGAACAGGCGGTGAGGTTGATGGAAAACAGGCCCAGCAGGGCCAGGAACCACCAGGAGTGGTACATGTCGAAGAATTGCAGGCTGTCGAGCAGACGGTAGGTCTTCTCGCTGAAAATCTGCAGGTATTTTTCCGGCTCCTGATTCTGTTCGATCACCGTACCGATGATCGAGGTGATCGCCAGCAGAATCAGGGTGATCACGGTCAGCTTCAGGCTGCAGAAAAAATCCCACAGGGCGTCGATCGGGTTTTGTTTGCTGCTCAAGGGCAGGACTCCATTCCATATCGGATCAGGCCAGGCAGGGACAAACCTGCTGGCGTTAGTGTCAGCTTGGAGAAAAAAGGGAAGTACAATGCGACCGTGGAAGGCCGCATCCGGCTCAATTGCGCAGCACCACCGTGCTCAGCGCTGCCAGGGTCTGGTTGGGGAGCAGGGGCCGGCGGGGGATGAGCAGTTGGGGGGGCGGTGTTCTGCGTCCGCGCTGGCCTGGATCAACGTCCAGAGAGATAAAGCTGGTCTGGTCGAGGCGTTTGTTGGGGTTAAGCAGTTCGCCGCGGGCCTTCAGCGGCAGAGGCAGGCCGGGGTGAGGATGACAGGTCGGGCAGGAGACGGCCTTGGGCTGCAGAGCCGCCAGGGTGCAGGTCCCGGGGCAGTCAGCGGCGCTCCAGGCGCCGAGACAGCTGGTCCCGGTCTCCTGACTGAGGGCCGGGCTGGCATCGGTCAGGCTGCAGAGCAGGGCGACCAGCAAGCTGAGCCAAAATGTTGATCGAAAAATAAGCATGGCACTCGAGGTCTGAGTCGTCACGGGTACTAAATGCGCTATTGTATCTATCTGCCGCAGGGGTGCAAGCTTTTTCGGGGGGCTATTTCATTGACAGTTTCCGCCGTACTTTGCTAAAAAGGACGGACAATTCGTGATTCGGGTGCCCGCCTTCGCAAATAGCCATGGCGGGAGAATAGGGAAGAGGGTGAAACTCCCTCGCTGCCCCGCAACTGTAAGTGGTGATGATTGTCGAAACTGGCCACTGTCCTCGATAAAGGAGGATGGGAAGGCTCGGCAATTCAAATGATCCACGAGCCAGGAGACCTGCCCGGAGCTGAGAACGGACCTTTCGCGGGAGGGGTGCGGGCGCGCTGCTAGCTACCAGCCCCCGAACTTCCCTATCGTGAAGTTCGGGGGCTTTTTTTCTGGCGGAGGGGCGGTGTCATGCAAGGGATAGTCGCCCGCCGCGGGATCGAATACTGACTATGGCGCAATCGACCTTCATCACTGGCGGTGCCCGCTCCGGCAAGAGTCGCTACGCCCAGAGTCTCGCCGAGGCCTGCCCGGGGCCGTTGCTCTATGTCGCCACTGCCGGCATTCACGATGCTGAGATGGCCGAACGGGTGCGGTTGCACCAGGCCGATCGGGCCGACCGTTGGAGTACCCTGGAGGAGCCGTTGTGGCTGGCCGAGCGGCTGCCGGCGGCTTCTGCCGGTCAAGGGGCACTGCTGCTCGATTGCGTCACCCTCTGGCTGACCAACCTGCTGTTTCATCACGGCGAGGAGGTCGCGCCGGTGCTGGCCGAGGTCGACCGTTTTATCGCCACCCTGGCGCAATTGCAGGCGCCGCTGTTTCTGGTCAGCAACGAGGTCGGTGCCGGCATCGTTCCCGACCATCCCCTGGGTCGACTGTTTCGCGATCTTGCCGGCACTGTCAACCAGCGTCTGGCCGCCGTCAGCGATCAGGCCTGGCTGGTGGTTTCCGGTTTGCCGCTGCGGTTGAAATGAGTCGTTTTAGTTAACTCAAGGAGCTCTTTGCCATGTCCCGCCTCGATCTCGCTGCCGCTCTCGCCCGTATCCAACCGGTTGACGCCGCCCGTTTGGCCTCGGTGCAGGGCCACCTTGACCGCCAGGCCAAGCCCCAGGGGTCTCTCGGCCGGTTGGAGGAGTTTGCCCGTCGCTTCGTCGCCATCACCGGCCGCCAGGATATCCGCAAGAAAATAGTTTTCACTTTTGCCGGTGACCATGGAGTCACCGCCGAAGGGGTGAGCGCCTTCCCCAAGGAAGTGACGCCGCAGATGGTTTTCAACTTCATCGAGGGTGGCGCCGCCATCAATGCCCTGGCCCGCCACGCCGGCGCGGAGGTGCGGGTGGTCGACATGGGGGTCGATTACGACTTTCCGCCGCTGGAGGGTTTGCTGGCGAAAAAGGTCGGCTACGGCACCCGCAACTTCGCAAAGGGACCGGCGATGAGCCGGCAGGACGCGATCCGCTGCCTGGAGATCGGTATCGAGCTGGCCCAGAGCTGCCTCGAGCAAGGGGTTGATCTGGTCGGCACCGGTGATATGGGGATCGGCAACACCACCCCCTCGGCGGCCATCGTCGCCGCCTTCAGCGGTCTGCCGGTGGCCCAGGTAACCCATCGCGGCACCGGCATCAGCGATGCCGCCCTGGCCCACAAGATTCAGGTGATCGAGGCTGGATTGCAGCTCAATGCGCCCGACCCCAAGGACCCGATCGATGTGCTGGCCAAGGTTGGCGGTTTCGAGATCGGCGGTATTGCCGGCCTGGTCCTCGGCTGCGCCGCTCTCGGCCTGCCGGTGGTGGTCGACGGCTTTATTTCCACCGCCGGAGCATTGATCGCCTCGGAACTCCATCCCCACGTCCGCGATTACATCTTCGCCGCCCACCAGTCGGTGGAAATCGGTCATCGCCACATGCTGCAGCGCATCGGTCAGCGGCCGATGCTCGATCTGGAGATGCGGCTCGGGGAAGGAACCGGCGGCGCCCTGGCCATGACCCTGATTGAAGGGGCACTGCGGAGCTTGCGGGAAGTGCGCACCTTCGACGATGCCGGGGTCAGCTCCGGTAACGAGGTCTGATGCGGGGCTGGGACGATTTTCGCATCGCACTCTCGTTTCTGACCGTACTGCCGGTGGGGCGAGCGCTCCCTTGCGATGCGCCCCGGCTGGCCCGCAGCATGGCCTTGTTCCCGGCCGTCGGCCTGCTGCTGGGGCTGCTGCTGGCGGTGAGCAATTGGGCGCTGCAGCTGATCCTGCCGCCACTGGTGGTGGCGCCTCTGGTGGTGCTGCTGCTGATCCGCCTCACCGGCGCTCTGCACCTCGACGGTGTGGCCGATCTGGCCGATGGTCTGGCTGGCGGCCGTGATCGGGACACCCGGCTGCGGATCATGAAGGACAGTCGCATCGGCGCCATCGGCGCAGTGGCGCTGATCATGGTGCTGCTGCTCAAGGTGGTCGCCATCTACAGCCTGCCGTTGCCGCTGCAAAGTGCGACCCTGGTACTGATGCCGGCCGCCGGCCGCTGGTTGCAGGTCCTGCTCTCCGCCCTTTGCGATTATGCCCGCCCGGAAGGAGGGACCGCCGGGGCCTTCGTCGACAATGTCGGCGAGCCGCAGGCCCTGTTCGCCAGCGTGACCCTGCTGGCCGCTGCGCTGATCCTGTTTGGCCTGCAAGGACTCTGGTTGTTGCTCGGACTGGCAGCGTTGGCCGTTTTCCTGCTGCGTTACCTGGAGCGTCATCTCGGCGGGGTGACCGGCGACGCTTTGGGGGCGGCCACCGAGGTCGCTGAGCTGGCAACTTTGCTGCTGGTGCTCGCCCTGCACCCATCGCTTTAGAATAGGAGACCATCTTCATGACTCGAACCCGGATTCATCTGGTGCGCCACGGTCAGGTCGAGGGCTTTGACCAGAAACGCTACAACGGCCAGGGGGATGTGCAACTGACGGCCGAAGGCTGGCAGCAGTATCGCCGCCTGCGGGAGCGGCTCGCCGGTGCGAACCTGGAAGCGGTCTACAGCAGCGATCTCTCCCGCTGCGCCCAGGGGGCGCAACTGCTCGCCGAAAACCACGGTCTCTCGCCGTTGCTGCGCTCGGATTTGCGGGAAATCCATATTGGCGAATGGGAAGGGCGCACCTGGCAGCAGCTCAAAGCCGAAGTCCCCGAGCAATGGCAGGGGCGGCTCGATGACATTGTTAACTACCGGGTCCCCGGCGGCGAGAACCTGCTCGAGGTGGCCGACCGGGTGCTGCCGGCGCTGCAGGAAATCGTCGCCCGCCACCGCGGCGGCGAGGTGCTGATCGTCGCCCATGGCGGGGTCAACCGCATCCTGCTGCTGAGCGCCATCGGCGCACCTTTGGAGCGGCTGTTTCATGTCGAGCAGAGTTTCGGCTGTCTCAACCAGATCGATTATTACGCCGACGGCATCAGTGTGGTGAGTCTGCTTAATGGTTAATGCCGCGCCCCGCCGCCTGACTATCGCCGCTCCCTCGAGTGGTTGCGGCAAGACCACTGTCACCCTGGCTCTACTGGCAGCGCTTAGCCGGCGGGGGGTAGCCGTTGCCCCCTTTAAGGTCGGCCCCGATTTTATCGATCCAGGCCATCATGCCCGCGCCTGCGGCCGGATTTCCCGCAATCTCGATGGTTGGATGTGCGGCGAGAATTGGGTGCGCCAGGCATTTGCCCAGGGGAGTCTCGGCGCAGAGCTGGCGCTGATCGAAGGGGTGATGGGGCTGTTCGACGGCGCCGCCGGCGATTCTGAGGTCGGCAGCAGCGCCGAGGTTGCCAAGTGGCTGAAGAGCCCGGTGCTGCTGGTGATCGATGCCCGCGCCCAGGCCCGCAGCGCCGCCGCTGTGCTTCAGGGTTTTGCGAACTTTGACCCGCTGCTGCAGGTCGCCGGGGTGATTTTTAACCGCGTCGGCAGCCCCGGCCACGCCGAGATGCTGCGGCAGGCGGTCGCCTCGGTTCCCGGCCTGCCGCCGGTGCTTGGTTGTCTACCCCGCAGCGAGGAGCTGTCCCTACCCGAGCGGCACCTGGGTCTGGTCACCGCCGAGGATGCCGGCTGCGATGCCGCTTTTTTTACCCGCCTGGCCGATTGGGTCGAGGCCCATGTCGATTTGGATATACTGCTGGCGGTGGCTGGCCAATCGCCACTCCCCAGGCAAACAATCGCTACTTCCGTTCCGGCCGCGCCGGTACGTCTCGGGGTGGCGCGGGATGCGGCCTTCTGCTTCTATTATCCGGACAACCTCGATCTGCTCGAGGCCGCCGGGGCTGAGCTGGTGTTTTTCTCGCCCTTGGCTGACGAGCATTTACCAGAGGGTATGGATGGTCTTTACCTCGGCGGCGGCTACCCGGAACTGCATGCCGCCCGCTTGGCCGCCAATTCCGGATTGCGTCAGCAGATTCGCTCTGCAGCGGCGACAGGGCTACCGATCTACGCCGAGTGCGGCGGTTTCATGTATTTGAGTGAGGCGATCGACCAGCAACCGATGGTCGGGGTCTTCCCAGCCCGGGCGCGGATGCTCCCCCGCCGCCGAGCCCTGGGTTACCGGGAAGTGACCCTGAGCGCCGATTCACTCCTCGGCCCTGCTGGAACCATGGCCCGGGGGCACGAGTTTCACTACTCTGAAATGGAGTTGCCCGAAGCGATCTCCCGCTGCTACCGAATGACCCGCCGTCAAGGAGAGGTCGTTGGCGAAGAGGGCTACCGGACCGGAAACGTCCTCGGCTCCTACGTGCATCTGCATTTTGGCAGCAACCCGCAACTGCCGAAGAATTTCGTCGAATTTTGTCGTAATCACTCTAGAGGAGGACGTCCGTAGTGCAGACCCAGATCGAACTCGCCCGCCAGGGCATTGTTTCCACCCAGATGGCCAGCGTCGCCCGCGATGAGGAGTTGACCGCCGAATACGTCCGCCAGATGGTCGCCGAAGGCAAGATCGTCATCCCCTGGAACCACGGCCGCAAGCCAAAGCCCGTCGGCATTGGCAAGGGGCTGCGGACCAAGGTCAACGCCTCGATCGGCACCTCCTCTGATATCGTCGATTACGCCGCCGAAATCCGCAAGGCCCGGGCCGCGCAAGCCGCCGGTGCCGACACCCTGATGGAACTTTCCGTCGGCGGCGACCTCGACCGGATCCGCCGCGAGGTGATTGCTGCGGTCGAGGTGCCGGTGGGGAACGTCCCTCTCTACCAGGCCTTCTGCGAGGCGGCCCGCAAGTACGGTGACCCCAACAAGCTCGACGAGGAGATGCTGTTCGACATCATCGAGCAGCAGTGCGCCGATGGCATGGCCTTTATGGCGGTGCATTGCGGCATCAATCTCTACACCATCGAACGGTTGCGCAAGCAGGGTTATCGCTACGGCGGCCTGGTCTCCAAGGGGGGCGTTTCCATGGTCGCCTGGATGCTCGCCAACGGCCGCGAAAACCCCCTCTACGAGAAGTTCGACCGGGTGGTCTCCATCCTCAAGAAGTACGATACCGTCCTCTCTTTGGGCAACGGCCTGCGGGCCGGGGCGATCCACGACTCTCACGACCGCGCCATGGTGCAGGAGCTGCTGATCAATTGCGAACTGGCCGAGCTCGGCCAGGAGATGGGCTGCCAGATGCTGGTCGAGGGTCCCGGGCACATGCCGCTGGACGAGATCGAAACCAACATCCGGCTGCAAAAACGGATGAGCAACGACGCCCCCTACTACATGCTCGGCCCTATCTCCACCGACGTCGTCCCCGGCTACGATCACATCTCGGCCGCCATCGGCAGCGCCCAGTCGAGCCGTTTTGGGGCCGACCTGATCTGCTACATCACCCCGGCCGAGCACCTGGCGCTGCCCAACGAGCAGGATGTCATCGACGGCGTCAAGGCGGCCAAGGTCGCCGCTTATATCGGTGACATGAACAAGTACCCCGAGCGCGGCCGCAAGCGGGACAAAGCGATGAGCAAGTGCCGCCGGGATCTCGACTGGAACAAACAGTTCGAGCTCGCCCTCTTTCCCGAGGACGCCCGGGCGATTCGCGCCAGCCGCACCCCGGAGGACGAGCAGACCTGCACCATGTGCGGCGATTTCTGTGCCTCCCGCGGCGCGGGGAAGCTGTTCGCGGCGGATCTGCGGGGGGATAAAATCTAGAGCGATTCACCGCGGAGCTCGCAGAGAACGCAGAGAAAGGCATAAAAATGCCCATGGTTTTCAGGGTTTTTATCTTGTCTCGGCGTCCTCCGCGTTCTCCGCGGTAAAAAGTATTTACGTTTCCAGGTGCAGGAAAGTGGAGTGAAATGCTCCCGCGGACCCGCCGCTGTAACGGGGGACTGACCTCTCGCAAGCCCACTGTACGGATGCTCAAGCCGTGCGGGAAGGGGAGAGGAAGGGCCGATCCCGAAGCCAGAAAGCCTGCCTGGAAATGGTTCTGACCGCTGATGGTAAAGGCAGTCGGAGGCTGACGCTCGCGTTTGCCCCCGGCCCCCCGTGCCGGGGGTTTCTTTTTTTCAGGAAGGATTTCAATGATGAAAACCACCGCTATTCTGCTGATGGGCCACGGCTCACGGGTTCCCGAAGCCAACAACGCCCTCTATGCCGTCGCCGAGATGGTCAAGGAGACTTCCGGCTGCACGATCGTCGAGGTCTCCTTCCGTGAGCAGCACGCCCCCAATATCCAGAAGGGGATCGATGCCTGCGTCGCCCAAGGGGCCGGACGCATCGTGCTCTATCCCTATTTCCTCTTTGCCGGGGCCCATGTGCTGGAGGATCTGCCGGAGGAGATGGAGCAGGCCGCCGCCCGCTACCCGGGGTTGGAGATGGTTCTTGGACAACCCCTGGGCGTCCATCCCAAATTGGGCGAGATCGTCTGCGAGCGGATCGATGAGGCGCTGCAGCAGGCTGGCTGGAATGATGAAGCATCCCGCGTTGCCGGCATCAGGAGGCGCTGAATTGATGAACGCTGAGGTGATTCTGAATCCGGAGACAATCGAGGCCAACAGCTTCAGCATTATCGATGCCGAGGTCGGCGCGCACGATTTTGATCCGCGGCAGTGGCCGGTGGTGCGGCGCATCATTCACACCACCGCAGATTTCGATTTCGTCCGCAACACCTGCTTCGCACCGGAGGTCATTGCTCAGGCGGTGGCGGCCCTGCGGCGGGGGGAGCCGATTCTCTGCGATACCAACATGGTTGCCGCCGGGGTCAACAAGCCGCGGCTGCAGCGCTTCGGTTGCGAGCTGCGCTGCCACGTCGCCGACGCCGAGGTGGCAGCGGCCGCCAAGGCCGAAGGAATCACCCGCTCGATTCTCGCCACCCGCAAGGGAGTGGCCGAGGGGTGCGGCATTTTCTTGATCGGCAACGCTCCGACCGCTCTATACGAACTGATGCGGTTGACCGAGACCGGGGCAGCCAAACCGTCGCTGGTGGTCGGAGTGCCGGTCGGTTTCGTCGGCGCCGAGGAATCCAAAGAAGCGCTGTTCGCCTCGAAGCTGCCGTTCATCACCTGCCGCGGGCGCAAGGGGGGCTCGGCCATCGCCGCCACCATCCTCAATGCTCTGATGATTCTGGCCGAGGAGAATTGATGCCAACGCGGCGGCCGACAATCCTGCTGCAGCTGCTGGCCGCCGTCCTGCTCGGCCTGCCGAGTCAGGCCTGGGCGATGCACATCTCCGAGGGGATTCTGCCGCCCGGTTGGGCACTGCTCTGGTTTCTGGTCGCCGCCCCCTTCGTCGGCTGGGGGGTGGTGCAGATCCAACGGCGCAAGGCGATTGATCCCGCCTATATCCCGCTGCTCGGCATCTTCGGCGCCGCGGTTTTCGTATTCTCCTGCTTCCCGATCCCGGTCCCGGTGGCCGGCAGCACCGCCCATCCGGCGGGGACCGGGATGAGCGCCATTTTCCTCGGCCCCTTCGCCAGTGTGGTGGTCGCTTTTATTTCCCTGTTGCTGCAGGCACTGTTCCTGGCCCACGGCGGTTTGACCACCCTGGGGGGGAACACTCTCTCCATGGGGGTTTTGGGCTCGTTCAGCGGCTATGCGGCTTTCAAGCTCGGGCGACTGCTGCGACTGAATCTGTTCTGGTGTGGCTTTCTCGCCGGCATGGCCGCCGACCTGTTCACATATTTCGGTACCGCCGGGGAGATGGCCCTGGCCCTGCATGGCACCCAGCCCCTGCTGAGTGTGCTGGGGCAGATCTATCTTGCTTTTATGCCGACCCAGATCCCCCTCTCCCTGCTGGAAGGGGCGGTCACCGGCGGCATGCTGGTCTATGTGCACAAGCATCGCCCCGATATCCTGCGCAAGCTCAAGGTGTTGGGCGAGGTGCGGGCATGAAGCGCTGGCTGGTGGCATTGTCGCTGGGATTGGTTCTGGTTGCCCACCCGGCCTTGGCCGCAGACCAACCCAAGTGGCCCGGGGTGGATGAGGTGGTGGTGGAGAAATTCGCCAAGGAGCTGGGCCGGGAGGCTCGCGAACCCTACATCAATACCGATCAGGGGGATCTGCTGCTGTTTCTCTTCGCTCTGGCCGGCGCTACCGGCGGTTTCGTTATCGGCTACTGTTGGCACAAGCTGTTCGTCGCCGGGAAAACCGAGCGGGAGTCGCCGAATTGATGAGCGATGTGCACCAGTTCATCGATGCCCAGGGGGAGAGCCGGCAGCTGCTGGTGGCCCTCGATGGCCGGATCAAGCTGGTGCTGCTGCTGGCGGCCCTGCTATTGAACCTCACCGCCGGCGGGGTGCAGAGTTCGCTGCTTCTGCTGCTCTTGGCCGCGGCTCTGATCCGCGGGGCCGGAGTGCCGGCGCGGGCCTTTTACCGGCGGATGCTGGTGCCGACGCTGCTGGCGACGGTCGCCCTGGTCACCCAGTTGTTCTGGTTTCAACAAGGGGCTAGCCTGGTCGCCTTCAGTCTCGGCCCCGTCGAAGTATTGATCACCGCCGGCGGGCTCTGGCGGGGATTGGAGATCGCCCTGCGCATCCTTGGCGGCATGGGGGTGTTGCTGTTTTTCTCCCTGACCACCCCCCTGCCCGAGCTGCTGCGGGCGGCGCGGTTTTTCCGCTCTCCGCCGGTACTGGTGGAACTGGCGCTGATCATGTACCGTTACATCTTTCTGCTGCTGGAAGAGGGACTCCGCATTCGCAGCGCCCAGCGCTCTCGTCTCGGCTATGTCGATCTGCGCAGCGCCCTGCGCTCGGGGGGGACGCTCGGCGGTATGCTGGTACTGCGCAGCTACGACCGCGCCGAGCGCAGCTTCGCCGCCATGCGCTGCCGCGGCTACAGCGGCGCCCTGCCGGCAGCCCACCCGGGTCCGGTGCCGGGGCGGGATTGGGCAATATTGGTGGCAGGATTACTGCTGCTGGCAGGATTGTATCTCACTCGCTAGGACCGGCCGATGCTGAAGATCGAACATCTCCATTACACTTACGAAGATGGCACTCCGGCTCTCAACGGTATCGATCTGGAGATCGAGCAGGGGGAGTTCCTGGCCATCCTTGGCTCCAACGGCAGCGGCAAGACTACCCTGATCAAGCACCTTAACGGTCTGTTCCGGCCGAGCCTGGGGCGGGTGCTGCTCGATGGCAAGCTGATTCAGAGCGTCGACGACCGGGAGGTTTTCAGCCGCATCGGCATCGTTTTTCAGGATCCCAACGACCAGCTGTTCGCCTCCACCGTCGAGGAGGATGTCGCCTTCGGCCCGACCAACATGGGGCTGCCGCCTGAGGAGGTGAAGGAGCGGGTGCATCTGGCGCTGCATCAGGTCAATATGCAGGATCTGGCCCGCAAGTCGATCCATGCCCTTTCCCACGGCCAGAAGAAGCGGGTCTGCGTCGCCGGCATCCTGGCGATGCGGCCGCAGGTGATTATTCTCGACGAGCCGACCGCCGGCCTCGACCCGATGGGGGTCCATTCGCTGATGCATCTGCTGGAGAATCTGAACAAGAAAGAGCGGATCACCATGATCATGGCCACCCACGTGGTCGATCTGGTACCGCTGTTCATGAGCAAAATGGCGATTCTGAGCAAGGGTAAATTGCTCCGCCACGGCACCCCGGGGGAGGTTTTCGGCGATCCGGCGGCGATGGCCAAGGCCAAGCTCAGCCTGCCGCTGGTGGCCGAGCTGATGAACATCCTCAAGACCCGTGACCACGTCAAGCTCCATCACATTCCCCTCACCGTCGGCGAAGCCCGGCGGGAGATCCTGCGCCTGCTCTCGGTGCAGGATGTCATCTCCAGGGTTTGAGTATGAGCGCCAAGTCTCTTCGCCAGGGCTACACCACCGGCGCTTGCGCCGCCGCCGCCACCCTTGGCGCCGCGCTGATGCTGCGCGAGCAGCGCTCGGTGGAGCTGGTGGAGCTGCCGCTGCCGGCCGGCTTCAGCGCCAGCTTTGCCCTGGCCGGGCAGCGCTTCGATCAGGGGAGCGCAAGCTGTTTCGTGGTCAAGGATGCCGGCGATGATCCGGATGTGACCCACGGCTGCGAGGTGCACGCCGAGGTGTCGCTGGTCGAGGGCGTCCCCGCCGGGGTGGTGATCGCAGGGGGCGTCGGCATCGGCACCGTCACCAAGCCGGGGTTGGCGGTGGCGGTGGGGGAGCCGGCGATCAATCCGGTGCCGCGGAGGATGATTCTTGCAGCGATCGATTCGGTCTTCCCCCAGCTACCACCTGGCCGGCTGCAGGTGACGATCAGCATCCCCGACGGAGTGGAACGGGCCAAGCGCACCCTCAACGAGCGCCTCGGTATTCTCGGCGGTCTCTCCATCCTCGGCACCAGCGGGGTGGTGAAGCCGATTTCCCACAAGGCCTGGACCGACACCCTCGAGGTCGCTCTCGACGTCGCCCTGGCCGCCGGCTGCAGCACGGTCGTGCTCGCCACCGGGCGCAGCAGCGAACTGGTGGCGCAGCAGCAGCTTGAACTCGCCGAAGAGGCCTTCATCGAGATGGGGGACCACGTCGGCTATGCCCTCGAGGCCTGCCACCGCCGGGGCTTCCCGCGGATCGTGCTGGCGGCCCAGTTCGCCAAGCTGGTGAAGATCGCCTGCGGTCATCCCCAGACCCATGTCCATTCCTCGGCGATGGACCTGCAGCAGCTCGCCTCCTGGGGGCGGCGGCTCGGGCTTGACGATGCCGCGAGCAAACAGATAGAGTGTGCCAACACGGCCCGGGAGGTCTTTGTCAGCCACCCCGACGCCGCGCTGTTGATCGCCGAAGTGGCCCGTCAGGCTCTGCAGCAGATGGAGCGGCGGGCGCCCGGGGCGCAACTGGAAATTTTACTGGTCGATTATGCCGGCGCGCCGGCGGGACACTTCGTCAAGGGGAGCGGATCATGAGCAAAATCTACGTCATCGGGGCCGGAGTCGAAGGTCAGGAAGGCTTCAGTCGGCGGGCCCTGGAACTGGTGCAGGGGGCCGATCTGCTCTGTGGCGGCGAGCGCCAGCTGGAGTTGTTCCCCGAATTTTCCGGTGAGAAACTGACCGTCGGCAGCAACCTCGCTCAGGTGGTCGAACGGCTCAAACAGGCCAAAGGCCGAGTGGTGGTACTGGCCTCCGGCGATCCGCTGTTTTTCGGCATCGGCCGCTACCTGCTGCGCAACCTCTCGGCCGAGCGGCTCGAATTCGTCCCTAACGTCAGTTCGGTCCAGTACGCCTTCGCCAAGATCAAGGAACCCTGGGATGACGCGGTTTTCGTCTCCGCCCACGGTCGCGGTCTCAAGGGGGCGGTCGACCGCATCGTCGCCAACGACAAGGCGGCGATTCTCACCGACGAGGTCAACACCCCGGCGGCTATCGCTGCCGAATTGATCCACCGCGGCCGCGACGGCTACGCTGCCTATCTCTGTGAAGATCTCGGCACCGCCCAGGAAAAGATCACCACCACCGACGTCAAGGGTTTGCTGGAGATCAAGGCCGCGCCCCTGAACGTGTTGATCCTGATCAAGGAGTACGAGGGGGAAGGGGACGCCTACGTGCCGACCCTCGGCATCCCCGACGAGGAATTCGCCACCATCAAAAAACTCATCACCAAGGAAGAGGTGCGGGTGGTGACCCTGGCCAAGCTCAAGCTGCGCCACGATATGTGTCTCTGGGATGTCGGCTCCGGCTCCGGCTCGGTCAGCATCGAGGCCGATCATCTACTTCCCAACGGCCGGATCTTCGCCATCGAGCGCAACGAGCAGTGCGTCGACTTCATCAAGCAGAACCTGCGCAAATTCAACGCCCGCAATATCACTCTGGTGGAAGGGGATGCCCCGGAATGCCTGGAAAACCTCCCCGACCCCGACCGGGTCTTTATCGGCGGCTCCGGGGGCAATCTCTGGAAGATCCTCGAAGCGGTCGATGCCCGGCTTCTGGCTGAAGGACGCATCGTTCTCAACTCCGTCACCCTCGACACCTTGACCGCCGCCACCGAGTTTTTCGACAACGCCGGTTACCAGGTCGAGGTCACCACCGTCAACATCTCCCGCACCCGGGCGCTGACCGACTACAAGATGTTCGAGGCCTACAATCCGGTCTTCATTATCGCCGCGGTCAAAGGGTAAAGCCGGCTCTCTGCGGCCCTTAGCAAGGAATTTCGCCAACATGACAGCTCGTCTTATCGCCGTCGGCGTCGGCCCCGGCGACCCGGAACTGCTCACCCTGAAAGGGGCCCGGCTGATCCGTGAAGCCGACGTGGTGGTCACCCCCATCGGTGATCGCTCCGAAACCTCCATCGCCCACGGCATCATTCAGGATCTGGTCGACCCGGCGCGGCAGCAGCTGCTGACCCAAGTCTACCCAATGAAAAAGGATCCGGCCGAGATGGAGGCCTCCTGGCAGGCCTCGGCGCGAGAAGTGGCGGAGTTGGTGCGGGCCGGCAAAACCGTGGTCTTTATCACCATCGGTGACCCGCTGCTCTACTCGACCTTTCTCTACCTCTATCGAATCCTGCGGGCCGATTACCCCGATGTCGTCATCGAGCTGGTGCCGGGGATCTCCAGCATCTTCGCCGCTGCCGCGGCTGCCGGGGTCCCCCTGGGGCTGGCCGCCGACCGCATCGCCGTGCTGCCGGCGACCTTCGAAGAGGAGAAGCTGCGCCAGACCCTGCTCGACTTCGATACCGTGGTGCTGATGAAGGTGCACCGGGTTTTTGACCGGGTTTACGCGCTGCTGCTGGAATTGGGGCTGGAGCACCAGGGCGTCTGGGTCCGACGGGTGGGGTCGAGGGAAGAAGAGGTGGTCACCGACCTGGCCTCTCTGGTGGGGAAAAAGCTCGATTATCTCTCCTTGTTGATTGTCCGCAAGCAGTCTGAGGCTGGAGGAGGAGTGCGATGATTCTGGATTTGAGCAGTTTGCAGAAAGCCCTGCTGTCCCTGGAGCGGGCGGTGCGAATTTCCGGGGATAAGATAGCCGATGCCGAGACGCCGGCCGATGAAATCGAACTGCTCAAGGCCGGGGTGATCCAGAATTTCGAATTCACCTATGAATTGTGTTGGAAGTTCATTCAGCGCTGGATTCGGGAGAACCGCACCCCTGAGGATGCCGACCACCCGCGCAGCCGCAAGGAGCTCTTTCGACTGGCGGCGCAGTATGGTCTATTGGGCGACCCTGTCCCCTGGTTCGACTATAGCGAAAAACGCAATCTGACCTCCCACACTTACGACGAGGCGACGGCGCAACTGGTCTACGCAGTCGCCATCCGGTTCCTTCCCGATGCCAGCGAGCTCTGCCGCCGGCTCGAGGCGAGTAATGATTGATCTGGACGATCGCTCCTTGCTGCAGGTGCGGGAGATTCTCGGCCAACATCTGCCTGGGTTGGAGGTGCGGCTGTTCGGCTCCCGGGTGCGCGGCACAGCCCGTAAGTTTTCGGACATCGACTTGGTCGTGGTCGGAGCCTCGGCAGTTCCGGAGCAGACCCTTACTGCCCTGCGCGACGCCCTCGCCGAGTCCGACCTCCCCTACAAGGTCGATGTGCTGGACTGGCAGGCCATCTCTCCCGAGTTCCGCAAGGTGATTGAGGAGCAGGGCTTCGAGCTGATTCAGGGGCCGCAGGTTTGAAAAGTGGGCGACCGATGAGTGAAAATTGCGCGGTGACCTAATTCAAAACACGAATTTTCAGTTTCTATGCACGTGTGTATAGAAATGTACATTGATGGCGATGACGTCGACTTGACCTATTACAACCTAAAAGCAGTTAGTACCTTCCTGGTGAGCTTGGAAAGTTTTAGCTTATGAAAACAGCAAACTCCGTCCTTTTCGTCGGTGCCGGCCCCGGCGACCCGGAGCTGATTACCGTCAAAGGTTTGAAGGCTCTGCAGCAGGCCGATGTGGTGGTCTACGCCGGCTCCCTGGTCAACCCGGCCCTGCTGGCCGAGCTCAAGCCGGGGGCCGTGGCGCACGACAGCGCCCCGCTGACCCTGGAGCAGGTGCTGTCTATCCTGGCCAAAGGGGTGGCCGCCGGCCAGAAGGTGGTGCGCCTGCACACCGGCGACCCTGCGGTCTATGGCGCCATCCAGGAGCAGATGGAGGCCCTCGACGCTCTCGGTATCGGCTACCGGGTGATCCCCGGGGTCACCGCCGCTTTTGCCGCTGCGGCCAGTCTGTGCCAGGAGCTGACCCTCCCCGGGGTCTCCCAGACCGTGGTGCTGACCCGCATCGAGGGGCGCACTCCGGTGCCGGAGAAGGAAAAACTGGCTCGCATCGCTGCCCTGGGGGCGACGGTCTGCCTCTATCTCTCGGTGTCGATGATGGAGGAGGTGGTGGGCGAGTTGCTGGCCGGTGGGGTTTACACCCCGCAGACGCCGGTGGCGGTGGTCGCCCGGGCCAGCTGGCCCGATGAGCGCATCGTCGAGGGGACCCTGGCCGATATTGCCGCCAAGGTGAGCGAGGCCGGCATCGGTCGCCAGGCGTTGATCCTGGTCGGCGAGGTGCTCTCGGCTCGGGGCCAGGGGGTGCCGGAAAAATCCAAACTTTACGACCGGGACTTCTCCCACGGTTTTCGCCTCAGGAGCTAGTGTCCCGTGCGGTTAGCCCTTTCAAGTAATTCTGAGCAATTTTGGCCGATGGCAAGGCACCTCTACGCAGGCCTAGCCAAAGCTAAACCGAGGAGAGGTAACGAAGCCAGCGGGCAAAAGGTCCAGAATTAATGAATGGAGTTAGCCACACGTGACACGTCAGATGACCTTTGCCGTCGTCGCCATCACCGAAGGGGGTGCCCGCTTGGCCCGCCGCATCGTCGCCGAGACCGAAGCCGGGGCAGTTTACCTCCCCGAACGGCTGCGGCAGGACGACGATGGTCGTTACTTTTCCGACCCTCTCTCCGCGGTGCTGCCTGGGCTGTTCAGCCGCTACCGGGGGCTGGTCTGCATCATGGCGACGGGGATCGTGGTGCGACTGCTGGCGCCGCATCTGCGCGGCAAGGCCGTCGACCCGGCGGTGGTGGTGATGGATGAGGCCGGGCAATTCGTCATCAGTCTGCTCTCCGGGCACCTCGGCGGTGGCAACGAACTGGCGCAGGAGTTGGCCGAATTGATCGGCGGCCAGGCGGTGATCACCACCGCTACCGACGTCAACGGCCTGCCGGCCTGGGATGAGGTCGCGCGCAGGGAAGGTCTGGCGGTGGAGCCGCTGGGGAACATCGTCACCCTTAACAGCCTGCTGCTGCAGGGAGCCAATATTGTGCTGGTCGATCGCCGCAACCGGGTGGCCGGCCATTATGCCGATCTCCCCTGGGTGCGGCTGCTGCCGAGTTTCGCCGCCGCCCAGCAGGCGGATGCGGCGGGGCGGGTGTTCGTGACCCACCGGCATATCCCCCAGGTTGCTGAGCGGCGCGACCTGTTATTGCTACGTCCCCGGGATCTGGTGCTGGGGATCGGTTGCAATCGCGGCACCAGTGCCGAAGAGATCGAGGCTGCGGTGCGGCTGGAACTGCAGCAGGCCTTTCTGGCCTTCGCCAGCCTCGGCTGCGTCGCCAGTATCAGCGACAAGTCCGACGAAGAAGGGTTGCTGCAGTTCGCTCATCGTCACGGCCTGGCCCTTGAGTTTCACCCTGCCGAAGCCTTGAACGCCGTCGTTGCCCCAAGTCCGCCCTCTGCTTACGCTCTGGCTGCCGTAGGGGCCAAGGGGGTTTGCGAACCGGCGGCGATGCTCTCCGCCGCTGGAGGTCCGCTGCTGGTGCGCAAGAAAAAAGTCGGTAACGTCACCTTGGCGGTGGCGGAAAAGTCCTGAAGGAGATTCATGAACGCAAAACTCTACGTCGTCGGCATCGGTCCGGGCGGCGCCGAACATATCACCCCCGCCGCCACCGCCGCCATCGCTGCGTCTGCGGTAGTCGTCGGTTATGCGACCTACCTGGAGCTGATCCCCGAACTGCTGGTCGGCAAGGAGGTCGTCTCCTCGGGGATGATGAAGGAGGTCGAGCGCTGTCGCCAGGCTTTGGAGTTGGCCGCCGGCGGGCGCATCGTGGCGCTGGTCTCCTCCGGCGATGCCGGAGTCTATGGCATGGCCGGGCTGACGCTGGAACTGGCCGCAGGCTCTACCGTGGAGATCGAAATCGTTCCCGGAATCTCGGCGGTGCAGGCCGCCGCCGCCCGCCTCGGGGCGCCGCTGATGCACGATTTCGCGGTCATTTCCCTCTCCGATCTGCTCACCCCCTGGGAGCTGATCCGCCGCCGACTGCTGGCCGCCGGGGCCGCCGATTTCGTGGTCGCTCTCTACAATCCGAAGAGCAAGGGGCGGGTGACCCAGCTCGAAGAAGCGCGGCAGATTCTGCTCCGTCATCGCTCCCCTCAGACCCCGGTGGGGATCGTGCGCAACGCCTGCCGCCCGGGGGAGTCGGTGGTGGTGACCGATCTGCAGGGGCTGGGCAGCGCGAGCGTCGACATGCTCTCGCTGGTGATTATCGGCAACAGCTCGACCCGCATCGATGCTCAGGGACGGATGTTGACCCCGCGGGGCTATGCCGGCAAATATTTTTCGGACCGAATTCAGCAATCAGAAGTCAGCCCTCCGGAAAAAGCTCCTGGTCGAGCGCTGTTCGTCGGCGGCACCGGTTCGGATGTCGGCAAAAGCGTCATCACCGCCGGGCTCTGCCGGATTCTGAAGCGGCGCGGTTATGCTGTGGCCCCCTTCAAGGCCCAGAATATGGCCCTCAATTCCGCCGTCACCCCCGAAGGCGGGGAGATCGGCCGGGCCCAGGCGCTGCAGGCCGCTGCCTGCGGTCTGGCCGCGCACACCGACATGAACCCGGTGCTGCTCAAGCCCAACTCGGAGACCGGCTCGCAGGTGGTCATCCAGGGGCGGCCGGTGGGAAACATGGCGGTGCGGGAGTACCACGCCTACAAAGAGCAGGCTTTCGCCAAGGTTCAGGAATCTTTCGCCCGCCTGAGCGCCGCCCATGAGGTGGTGGTGCTGGAAGGGGCGGGGAGCATCGCCGAAATCAACCTGCGCGAGCAGGATATCACCAACCTGCGGTCGGCGGAGATGGCCGACGCTCCGGTGCTGCTGGTGGCCGATATTGATCGCGGCGGGGTCTTTGCCGCCATCGTCGGCACTCTGGAGTTGCTGCAACCGGCCGAACGCGCCCGGGTGATGGGGGTGGTCATCAACAAGTTCCGCGGCGACGCCAGCCTGCTGGAGTCGGGGATTCGGGCGATCGAAGCCCGCTGCGGCGTGCCGGTGCTCGGCGTCATCCCTTACCTGAAGCTGCATCTGCCGGAAGAGGATTCCCTGGCCCTGGCCCGCAAGCAGGCTCTCCCCGCTGCGGGCGGGTTGCGCATCGGCGTGCTGCGGCTGGAGCGGATTTCCAACTACACCGACTTCGATCCGCTGGAGCAGGAAGCCGGGGTTGAACTGGTCTACCTCGACACCCCGGAGCAGCTCGAAGGCCTCGATCTGCTGATTCTCCCCGGCACCAAGAGCACCGTCGCCGACCTCGATAGCTTGCGCCAGCAGGGATTCGGTCGGGCGATCCACGACTATCACGCCGCCGGTGGCTGGGTGGCCGGTATCTGTGGCGGCTTCCAGATGCTCGGCAAGCGCATCAGCGATCCCCACGGGGTCGAGTCGTCCCGGGAGGAGGTGGAAGGGCTCGGCCTGCTCGATGTGGAGACGGTGATGCTGGAATTCAAACAGACCCACGAGGTCGACGGCAGCCTGCTGCCGGCCGCCAGTGACACCGCCCTGGCTGGGGCCGATGGGGTTGCCGGCTACGAAATCCATATGGGCGAGACCACCCTCGGCCCGCTGGCGCGGCCGCTGTTGCGGCTGGTCCGGCGCAGCATCCGTGGGGCCGACCTGTTCGACGGTGCGGTCTCCACCGATGGCCGGGTCTGGGGAACCTATCTGCACGGCCTGTTCGATCGCCCCGAGGCCCGGCAGGCCCTGCTCGCCGCTTTGCGCCAGCGCCGCGGCCTGGCCGCCCCGGCGCCGGCGCCGGCCTCCACTCTGGATGCCGAACTCGACCGCCTGGCCGACCATCTTGAAGCCCATCTCGATCTGGAGCCGATTCTGGCCCGATTGGGCGCCCCGAAAGGCGTTCCAGCATGAAGCCGGAATGGCTGATTCTCAGCGCCTTCGGCTTGGATCTGCTGCTCGGCGATCCCCGCCGGCTTCCGCATCCGGTGGTCTTCATCGGCACTCTGATTACCCGTCTGGAAATCCCCCTGGCCGGTCTGATGCGTAATCGCCGTTTGGCCGGCGTTCTGCTCACCCTGGGAACCCTGACCATCACCGGCGTGGTGGCCTGGGGCGCGCTGGCTTTGGCGGCGGAAATCCATCCCTGGCTTTATGCCGCCGTTTGGGTCTGGCTCGGCTACACCACCCTGGCACTGCGCTCCCTGCACCGGGAGAGCCGGGAGGTGGTCAAGTGGGTTGAAGCCGGAGATCTCGCTGAAGCCCGCCGGGCCCTGTCGTTGATCGTTGGCCGCGACACCTCCCAGCTCGACGAGGAGGCAATCCTGCGCGCCTGCCTGGAAACGGTGGCGGAGAATACCTCTGACGGGGTGGTGGCGCCGCTGTTTTATCTCAGTCTTGGCGGGCCGGTGGCGGCGCTGCTCTACAAAGCCGCCAGCACCCTCGATTCGATGGTCGGCTACCGCAATGACCGCTACCGGGAACTCGGCTGGGCTTCGGCCAAATTGGACGATCTGCTCAACCTGATTCCGGCCCGGCTGACCGGGATGTTGATGGTGCTGGCGGCCTTTCCTCTGGGCTTGAACCCCTGGGAAGCGTTGAAAATCATGCTCCGTGATGCTCGCAAAACCAGCAGTCCCAACGCCGGCTTTCCCGAGGCGGCCGCCGCCGGGGCCCTGGGGGTACAGTTCGGCGGCCCGGCGGTCTATTTCGGTGAGCGAGTGGAGAAGCCGACCCTCGGCGACGCCGATCGCCCGGTCACCCGGCGCAGCTACCGGCAGATGGTTGGTTTGCTTTATCTGACCGCCCTGCTCGCCCTGGGGCTGGGACTGCTTTTGGTAGGAGGGTGGCTATGAATCGCTACGGTCATGGGGGTGGGGTCCATCGGGCGGCCAGGGAATGCGGCCTGCCGCTCACCGGGATTCTCGACTTTTCCGCCAGCATCAATCCGTTAGGGATGCCGCCGGCAGTGCTGGCAGCAGCTCAGCAGGGTCTTACGGAAGCCCAGCACTACCCGGAGATCGACGCCGCCAGCCTGACCTCCGCGCTAGCCGCATTCCATCAACTGCCGGCTGACTGCCTGCTGCCGGGGAGCGGTTCCACCGACCTCTTCTACCTCGGTGCCCGGATGTTGCGGCCGCGACGGGCGCTGCTGGTCACTCCCGCCTTCAGCGAATATGAACGGGCCCTGGCTCAGGCCGGCACCAACATCGATTTTTTCCCGCTGCGGGCCGAAGACAACTTTCAACTCGATCTCTCCCGCCTGCTGCAGTGCCTCAAACCGGAGACCGACCTGGTGCTGCTGGCCAACCCGGGTAATCCCACCGGCTCCGGGGTGCCCCCGGCCCAGATCGAGTCCCTGGCCCGGGCGCTGCGGGAGCGGGCGCTGCTGGCGGTGGATGAGGCCTTCATCGATTTCTGTCCGGCCGCGTCGGTGATCGAGCGGGTGGTGGACCACTCCAACCTTTACGTCTTCCGCTCACTGACCAAGTTCTACGCCATCCCCGGCCTGCGCGCCGGCTATCTGGCCGGTCCGCCCCGCGGCATCGCCCCTCTGGCCGAGGCCCAGCCCCCCTGGCCCCTCTCCACCCCGGCGCTGGCTGCGGCGGTGGCTTGCCTGGGTGAGTCGGAGTTTCGCGTCGCGACCTTGGAAGCCATACCCCGGCTGCGGCAGACTTTGGCCGAGGGATTGTCCGCCCTGGGGCTGACGGTTTTCCCCAGTCAGGCCAACTATCTGCTCGCCCGCCTGGAAGGCGCTGACCAGAGCGCCGCGGCCCTAGCGGCTCTGCTCCTCCCCCAGGGGCTGCTGATCCGCGATTGCGCCAATTTTCCTTCCCTTGATGGCCGCTACCTGCGGCTGGCGGTGCGCAGCGCCGAGGATAACCAGCGACTGCTCAAAGCCTTGGCGGAGGCGCTTTAGTTCCCCAATGTTGGTGAGTCAATTGAACAGGATGTGACCCAATGAACATGAACAATCTCACCATCATCGAGCGCTTTCGCGAGAATGAAGAACTGGCCCGCAAGTTCCATGAGGTCGAGACCAGCATCCTTTCGATCTTTCACTTCGCCGATCTGTTCGAGGTGCTGCTGACCCAGATCAGCGAGAGTTTCCAGATCCCCTTCGTCTGGATTTCGCTGATTGAGCAGACCGAACTCTCCGGCCTGATGCGCGAGGTCGGCCGCTCCGAGGCCCTGCGCGATCAGCTCAATCGAGTCGATCGGGAGACCCTGCTCGAGTTGACCGAAGGCCGCAATACCCCGCTGCTGGTCAACGGCGACCTTCGTGCCTATTTTCGGCTGTTCCCGGGCGAGCGGCGCTTTATCATCCGCTCCCTGGCGATGGTGCCGCTGTTCCTCGATGGCGAGCTGATCGGCACCCTCAACTGCGCCGATGCGAGCCCCGAGCGCTACCGCCCCGGGCTCAACCCGGTGTTTTTGGAGCGGTTGGCGGTCAAGGTCTCCCTCTGTCTCTCCAACGTCACCGCTCACGAGCGGCTGCGGGTCCAGGCCCATCACGATTCGCTGACCAATCTCTACAACCGCCGCGCTCTGGAAGAGGGGCTGAAGCGGGAACTCGGCCGGGTGCGCCGCTATGCCGGCTTACTCAGTCTGGTGTTTCTCGATCTCGACGACTTCAAACTGGTTAACGACAACTTCGGTCATGACGTCGGCGACCGGGTGCTGGTCCACCTGGCCCGGGTGCTGCAGGCGATGACCCGTGAGGCCGATCTGGTGGCGCGCCTGGCTGGGGATGAATTCGTGCTGGTGCTGCCCGAGACCCCGCCGGAGAATGCCCGCCGGCTGCTGCAGCGCATTCAGCAGCGGCTCTGCGCCGAGCCTTGTCGCGAAGGGGATGGGACGATCGTGATCGGGCTGAGCTACGGCATTGCCTCGACTCTGGATGGCGATTTCGAGGAGTCCGCACCGTTGCTCAAACTGGCCGACGAGCGGCTCTACCAGTTCAAGCGCGAGCGCAAGCCCGGGGGCTGAAATTGCTTCCGCCATTGACAGCTGCCGGCGGATAAGGTATGAATTGTTCGCCCCTTTTTGCCTTGCAGTACCCTGCTTGGCGCGCTTGACTCAACCCGGTCGCCCCCCCCGGCTTTGCTGCCGGTCGGCGGCCTTTTTGCTGACCCTGAATCCGCTTTTTTCAGGTTCCAAGGATATTCCATGTTCCTGTTTCACGTTTCCACGTTGCGTGCTCTGCTGGTTTGCCTGGTGGCGCTGCCGTTGCTGCTTGCCGGTTGTCTCCCCAGCGGGCTGTTGCCCTCCAGTGATTTCACCCCTTCGGTGGTTGCTCCCCCTCTCCCCCCTCCGCCGACCCCTGCGGTGCGTCCGGCCCGTGTTGCGGTGGTCCTCGGCGCTGGCGCCTCCCGTGGTTTTGCCCACATCGGCGTCCTCAAGATTCTGGAGGGGAGCAAAGTGCCGATTCACATGGTGGTCGGTACCAGCGCCGGCAGCTTTGTCGGCAGTCTCTATGCCTACGGCTATAACGCCTTCGACTTGCAGACGCTGGCTTTGGGAATCGAAAAAAGCGACATCGTCGATATGACCCTGCCGGACAACGGCTTTGTGCGCGGCGACAAGCTCGAAGCCTACGTCAACAGTTGCCTGAAAAACACCTCCATGGATCGCCTCAAAATTCCCTTTTTCGCCGTGGCCACCAATATCCAGACCGGCAAGGAAGTGGTCTTCGCCAAAGGGAACGTTGGCCAGGCGGTGCGTTCGAGCTGCTCCATTCCCGGGGTGTTCCGCCCAGTGGTGATCGGTGACACCATGTACGTCGATGGCGGCGTGGTCAGTCCGGTGGCGGTAGATGCGGCCCGGGCCAAGGGGGCCGACCTGGTGATCGCCGTCGATATCTCGGCTGACCTTGACACCCGGCGACCGATAGGGACGGTCGATACCATTCTGCAGTCGGTCAACATCATGTACGCCCAGATCTCCACTCAGCAGTTGGGACGGGCCGACATCGTCATCCGGCCGAAGGTCGGGCTGATCGGTTCGGCCGCCTTCGAGAAGCGCCACGAGGCGATCCTCGAAGGGGAAAAGGCCGCCCTCGAGGCATTGCCGCAGATTCAGGCGGCGCTGGAAAAACTCCGCCAGGAAGGTCGGCTCTAAGGTGACCGCCGAGGCCGCGACTCAGCTGACTGCCGAGCCCCGAGTGCTCCCCTGGGAGCCGGGGAGTACCCCCTTGATGCTGGCGCCGATGCAGGGGATCACCAACCGGGCGCTGCGCTCCCTCTACATCGAGCGAGTCCGGCCCGAAGTGGTCTTTACCGAGTTCATGCGCATCGCTCGCGATTCGCGCCAGGTGCTCACTGCCACCGACCGGGCGGAGGCTGCCGCCGGCTGCGCGGTGCCGCTGGTGGTGCAGTTGATCGGCCCGGCCTCCGACAATCTGGTGGCGGCGGCCCGCGCCGCCCAGGAGCAGGGGGCGCAGCACCTGAACCTGAACATGGGTTGCCCCTTCGGCCGTCTCTCCAGTTCCCTCTCTGGTGGCGGCATGCTCAAGGCGCCCGAAGTCCTCCCCAAGTTGCTGAAGGATTTGCGCCAGGCGGTGCGGGGGAGTTTCTCGGTCAAGCTGCGGGCCGGCTTCAGCGACCCGCGTCAGGTGTTCAGCCTGCTGCCGCTGTTCGAGGAGGCCGGGGTCGACTTTCTGATTCTGCATCCCCGTACCGTGGCGCAGAAATACACAGGGGCAGCCGATCACCGGCTGACCGCCGAATTGGTGCAGACCACATCCTTGCCGGTGATCGCCAACGGCGATATCACCTGCGCCGCCAAGGGCCTTCAGGTTCTGCGGGAGACCGGCGCCGCCGGGCTGATGCTCGGCCGCGGCGCCATCGCCGATCCCTGGCTGTTCGAGCGGCTGCGGGGTCGGGCCCCGGCAGAGCCGACCCGAAGCCAGCGACTGCAGGAACTCTCCGCCTTTCTGCTGGAGTTGCAGCGGCGCTACCTTACCCTGTTCTGCGGCGACACCCAGATTCTCTACAAACTCAAGGAAGTTCTCGCCTTCACCGGCGCCGACCCCGCCCTCAAGGAGCCGGTGGCGCGGCTGCGCCGGTCCAAAAACCTCGAGGCTTTTCTCGACCAGGCCCGGCAGCTTTGCCAGGCCTGAAATGACCCAGTTCCGTCTCCCCCCAGAACCCCTGCTGCTGTAGCCACCCCCCCTCTGAATCGATCATCCCTTGCCCAAAGCCAAGACCCCTTGTTAAGGGGGGAGGGTAGAGCCTGATTTGATGGCTGTTCGGCGCCACTCCAGGCCCAAGAAAGAAGCCGCCATTCCAGAGGGATGGCGGCTTCTTTGATACCTGGACTTTGGGCCAGTTTTAGAAACGCTTGAACTTAGAGGGATTCAGGGCAGCAATGGTCCTGCCTCATCCGTTTTTCGAGATTCCCCATTGGGGAGGAGTCAACGTCTCCACTGGCGCAGTGAGGCTCTTAAGGCGGGGTGGGCCCCCCGTTTTCAGTGTAAATCGCGAGAGTTCGTGCTGGAGAGCTTGCGCCTGCCCCGAAAGCTCTTCGGCAGCAGCAGCACTCTCCTCGGCACTGGCGGTATTCTGCTGGGTGACATTGTCCATTTGCCCAAGTCCCAGATTGATCTGCTGGATACCTTCGGCCTGTTCACGGGAGGCGACTGCGATTTCAGCCAAAAAGGCAGATACCTTGCCGACACCGGCAACAACCTCCTTCAAGGCCTCTGCGTTATTCTCGGCAATTTTGGCCCCGTTTTCCGTTTTTCCCACCGACCCTTCAATCAGCTCGGCGGTTTCCCTGGCGGCCCTGGCGCTCCGTGCAGCCAAATTGCGAACCTCTTCTGCGACGACAGCAAACCCCTTGCCATGAACCCCAGCTCGAGCCGCCTCGACGGCAGCATTGAGGGCCAACAGATTGGTTTGAAACGCAATTTCGTCGATGGTCTTGATGATTCGGGAAATGTTCTGACCCGCTTCACGGATCTCCTGCATTGCCAGGGTTGGGGCGGCGCCAGTTTTCTTGGACACCAAATTGGGATAAAGTCCCAGTCCAAGGAGATGGAACATGACAACCAAAAGCAACAAGACAGAAACAGTTT